>Ga0316204_10006558_pt1 | contig 17801 bp, 12 predicted proteins | sample 6monrhotite_MG_2_FD_205661 | JGI IMG/M metagenome (GOLD analysis project Ga0316204, IMG submission 205661) | Microbial mat bacterial communities from mineral coupon in-situ incubated in ocean water Damariscotta River, Maine, United States -... | ecosystem: Environmental > Aquatic > Marine >... | reverse complement strand
TCATAAGCATTTTTGTAATCACCTATACTCGCATATGAGCCGGCCAAACCCAGGTAAGCCTCCTCTTTATTGAATCTCACTTGATTAGAATCACAGTATACTAGGGCCAAATTGAGATTTGAGATAGCTTTTCGGTATTCGCCTTGTCTCTGATTCATTCTACCAATGATAGTATAGTTAAAGGCTATCGATTCAAAATCTCTCAAATTCAAATTAATTTCAAGCGCTCTCTGAAGATACCCATTTGCCTCTTCGAACCTCTCAATATCCTTATAATACAACCCTATATTTGCCATTGTAGAGGCTGCCGAAGTAAGATTGTTCAAGGCGAGCTTAATATCAAGTGACTGCAACCAGTATTCTATCCCAATATCATATTTACCATCCATCATATGAACAATACCTATGTTATTATAAAGCCTGGCAATACCAATTGAATCACCTTCTTCTTCTTCAAGCGCTAAACAAAACTGATATTCATCCATTGCCTTAACCAATTCATTATTTGAGCGGTGAATATTACCTAAGAGTATGTGAGCCCTAACAATAACATCTGCATCTTCAGATTTCTCGGCATATTCGACAGCTTCAATAGCACATTCAGCTGCTTTGGTGGGATCCATGTATTGATATAACTGTCCCAATTGGGTGGCTATACCTGATAGCAAATCAAATTCTGAAGAGTGCTTGAGATGTTCGTTAGCTTTCTCAAAATAGAAAATTGACGAATCTGTTTGAGTCAGATAATATGAATCTCCGAGATAGATAAAAGCCTTGGCTCGCTTAACCGGACTTTGTTCAGATTCAAGAACCTTAAACACACTATCTCTATTGAAAACTTCTCGTTCTTGTGCAAATGAAGACTTCATGTTCAACAACGAAATCGCAAAAGCCAATATTTGTAGCCACTTGAAAGCCATTAAACTTCTACTCCTATTACGCAAACATCATCTAGTTGCTCAAATTCACCCATCCAGTCTTCAAATTCTTTTTTCAAAATCTCTCTTTGTGAATGAATCGGTTCTGTGCTAATTCGCAGCAGTAGTTTTTTGAATGCTTTACTCTTTAATTTCTTGCCTCTTTCTCCCCCGAACTGATCAGGGAATCCATCACTTGACAAATAAATTTTATCTCCTTTTTGAACTTTAATTTTGTTATAAGTAAATTTTTCTCTGAACTCGAATTTACCAACTGGTTGCTTATCTGCTTTTAGTTCATAAAGTGAATAGCCTTCTAACTCTAACTTCAATTCCAATCCTTCAAAATCGCCATTTCCCTTTCTGATTATCCATAAAGGATTATTTGCCCCAGCATATTCAAGTTGCATGGTATCAAGAGTTAGGCCGACAAGAGAAATATCCATACCGTCTTTCACTTCATGATCACTTCTTTCAAAAGTTTTGATTACAAGGTCAGTTACTTTGTCAAGAATTTCAGCAGGTTGATGCATGCCAAATTCTCTTACGACTCTATTTAAAGCATTGTGACAGACGACAGAAACCATTGCTCCTGGAACTCCATGCCCTGTACAATCAGCAGCTGCGAACAAGACTTCATTTTCAACAACATCCATCCAATAAAAATCTCCTGCGACAATGTCTTTTGGCAAATACAACACAAATGATTTCGGCAACTTTTCGTTCCAATAAGAATCGGGAGGAAGAATGGCTGTTTGAATTCGCTTGGCGTAATTTATCGAGTCTAATATTTCATGATTCTGTTCTTCGATCTCATGTTTAGCTAGCAGAATTTCTTCATTGGCACTTTTAAGTAAACCATTCTTTTCTTGAATTTCTGCTTTCTGTAATCTTAGGAGATCATTTGATTTATGCTTCTCCCTGTATGCTCTCAAAATGTAAATAGTAAAGAATAACACTAGTACAAATCCTATGATAATGATGTTTTCAGAATGGATTACTGATCCTACAAAATCTCTTTCAGGAACTGCAACACCCACCAGCAATTTATCCTCATCTGAAATTTTGTACTGCTCAATAGAACCCCACCAATCTTCTCCCCCTGAAGCAAAGGTGAAACAAGAATCCTTATCTTCTAGGTCATTCCAAATGGACACAGTTTTTTCTAAAGGCTCATTACCCAATTCGAGATAAGTTTTAAGAACGTTCTCTCTCATGGCTTCAGGAGTATCAAAATTTGAATGTGCCGGTAATCCAATTACTCTTTCATCATCAGTTAAAACAAAGACAAAACCTTTCTCTGAAATTTCCATTTCAGTGGTGAATTTTGAAATATCGTTAAGAAGTACATCAAAGGCTGCAACTACGTGATTAGAATCTTCATCTTCCCATCTCGTTGATATTGTTATACCAGGCTCTTTAGTAGTTGAGAAGGTATATGGCTTTGTCCAATTAATGTGCATTTCATCATGTGCCATTGCACTTTTATACCATGGTCTCTCACGAGGATCGTACACGACATCTTTTTTATTTCTGAAGTGTGGCTCCTCTTCTTCATCTCCGCTCCAAAAAAGCTGATCTGAAAGTGAATCTTTTGACCCGTTATGGGTCATTCGAAACATCCATGCGGTATCTAAATCAAGAATTAAAAACTCATCACCTTCTGATGTCGCCATCAACACAGAAGAAAGCTGACGCTTATGTTCAACCAGTGGTCTAAACTCTGCGTTTAGATGTTTATAATTTTGGTAATCATAAGGTTGAACTGAGTGTTCTTGAGCTGTGATAAGCATATCCTCTTTTAGAGGAGCAAAGAAGTTTTCAAGTTCGAGATCAGTTCTCAACAGAGACTTTTCAACCATATCTTTACTCAGATGATCGACAGTCTTATTTAGATCCATTAAAATGAAAACAAATATTCCAATGATTCCTAGGAGAAGGAAATAAATGGCATTCTTATAAAGTATTTTTAAAAACTGTTTCAACCCTAAGATTTTGAATAATTTAAAAGTAATTAAATAAAGGAATTAATAGGCAGATACGCCTAATTATTCTACTTCAATTTTCATTTATCACTTCTGATTAGATTTTAGTTTCACATCAATGACACTTTCACGGGCTTAGTGTAAACTGCTTAAATTTGAATTGATCATTAAACGCTCACTCCAATTACGCAAACATCATCAATTTGCTCTAGTTGGCCTTTCCAGTCAGAAAATACCTTTGTGATGTGGTCTAATTGAGTTTCCATTGATTCTTCATGAATTTGAAGGAACATTTTTTTGAAAGGTTTATACTTAAATTTTTTCCAGTTCGGTCCGCCAAATTGATCAGGATAGCCATCAGAAAACAAGTAGATCGCATCTTCTTTATTGAGTTTAGCTTTCTTTAAATTGAAAGGCTGTTGAATCGCATGATACTTGCCAACAGGTTGTTTATCTGCCTTAATTTCGAAAAGATGCTTTCCTCCTTCTGAGATGATTGGTTCAATTTGAATATAACCCTCACCAAAATCTACAGTCAGTCTTTCGCTTTTGGATACGATCCAAACAGGATTATTGGCACCCGCGTAAAGTAGTTCATTTGTCTTCTTGTTCATCTTACAAAAAGCCATATCCATACCATCTTTCATTTCTCGGTTGTGAGAAAGCAATGTCATTTGAATGAGGCGATTCAGCTCATCTAATATTTTCTCAGGAGATTTAAGATCTTTTGAATTGTATATTTCATTCAAGAGAATTGTACCGATCATTGAAATAAATGCACCCGGAATACCGTGGCCTGTGCAATCGGCAACAGAAAAGAAAGCAGAATCTTCATTTTCTTCAAGCCAATAGAAATCTCCGCTAACAGCTTCTTTTGGTTGATACATTAAAAATGAATTCTCAAATATTGAACTCAACTGCTTTTCGGGAAGTGTGGCCTGCTGAATTAATTGAGCGTAGTTGATAGATTGTTCTATTTCTTCTTTTTGATGTGCAATTACTTCTTTCTGTTTCCTTGTCAATTTCTCCTGCTCCTCTATTGCCATTTTTTGCTTTTTCTCAGCTCTAAATCGACTAAAAATAAAGGCAGCTAGAATTATCAATACTCCTACCCCAGCCAATAACAATGTAATTTTGAATTTACCCTCTGCCTTATCCTTTGCTCGTTCTGCATCTTTAAGACCCAGTTGATCGGCGTGTTGGAGGCTATCTTCAAACATTACTTTTTTGTGCTCATAGGCAAGCTCTTTTTGAGCCACAAGTTTTGCTGTCTCTAGATTGTGTAGTCTGAATTGACTGCTATCAGCTAAAATATAATACTTAAGCGCAGAATCTGTTTTTCCAAGTATTGAGTATCCATCATATAAGCATGAACAGTTTAAGCCCATCCTGAACTCGGCTTCATTTTTCTTCGCTATGCGATAACCTTCATCACAAAACTCAATAGCTTTTTTACCTTCATTCCATTCTACGTAGATAGTTCCAATGTTATAGTAGAGATTAGATAATCCATCCCAATCACCTGATTCTTCAAATCTAGGTTTAGCTAAATAATAATAGTGAAGTGCAGAATCTTTCATTTCTAACCTTTCAAAAGCCACCCCAACGTTGGCCAAAGTTGAAGTGTAATCGAAATCATTTCCGTTATCTTCTGCCAATGTCAAGGCAGATCTATAATACCACAATGAGCTATCTAATTCGTTAAGAGCTAGTTTAACAGAACCAATATTATTCAGTGCGTTGACCTGCCCCGAAAAGTTTTCACTTAACACTACACCTTCATATGATTTTCTATAAAACTTTATAGCCAACTCTAAATCTCCCAGCTTCTCGTGGATGAGTCCTATATTGTTTTGAATACTAGAAACAGTGCCGTAATCTTCGATTTCTTCTGCCAACCAAGTCGCCTTGTAATAATAGTCTAGTGCTTCGGGGTAATTTCCTTGGTCATCCTTATTTATCCCCAAGATATTATAGGCATTGGTTAAAAAGTCCTTGTAAAAATATATCTCTCGCTCTGTCAGGTCCCCTCCGTTTCGAAGATTGTCCTCACAAATCTCGGCCATCCTTAAATTGAGATCAGCATCTAGTTCTGGATCAGAAATGTAGATTAAATTATCCCATTCGTGCAAGGCTTTTAGCTTTACGGTATCTTCTTTCGCAGTATCAACTATATTTTTTAGGGAATCAATTTGAGCCTCTTGTCCAAACAAATGAACAAAATAGAGAATAGATGCTATGAGTAATAAGGGTTTCAATTGCGTGGGTACAATGAAGGACTAAGTTAGTGATTTCTATATATTGAACTTCAATTCCACCCTTCATCCTAAAGTGTGGTTACTTTAACATATTTTCTTAGATGTTTTGGTTGTTCAATTCCTATATTTGAAATTCAATTTTCAACATATGATTAAAGTAGAAAATCTTGTAAAAGAATTCAAACTTTCAAAGAAGCAGCAAAAGGAGAACAACACTTCTGAAAAGGTTGCTAAAGCTGTTAATGGTGTTTCTTTTGAATGTCAAGCTGGACGTATTTTCTCTTTACTTGGTCCAAATGGAGCTGGTAAGACGACGACACTTCGAATGATCTCAACAATTGTGAAGCCTACTTCAGGTAGCATCATTGTGGATGGAATTGATGTGATAAAAGAACCACAGGACGCGCGAGCGAAAATCGGATTCCTTACAGGATCTACAGGTCTTTACGAGCGCCTCACACCCAATGAAGTTTTGAAATATTTCGCCGATTTAAATGACATGGACAAAGCGACCTTTGAAAAAAGGCGTGATTACTATTATGATTTGTTGGACATGCATGATTTTAAGTCAAAGAAAATTGGTCAGATGTCTACCGGTATGAAACAAAAGGTTTCTATCACTAGAACAATGATTCACGACCCGAATGTGGTGGTATTTGATGAGCCAACTTCAGGTTTGGATGTAATCACAGCTGAGAACATCATCAAGCTAATCAATGACTGTAAAAAAGAAGGTAAAACAGTAATATTCTCATCTCATATAATGTCAGAAGTTGACTTGTTATGTGATGATTTGGCAATTATCAATAAAGGGAAACTTCTTTATTCTGGAACCATGGAAGACTTCAGAAGCAATATGCAAACAGACACCTTAACAGGCGAATTTATTAGAATAGTAAACGAGAACTAAGATGAAAAAGATAATAATAATTGCAAAGAAAGAGTTTCTCGATTTACTTAGAGATAAGAGAACATTGGTGAGGATGATTTTGATTCCTCTTTTGGTATTCCCTGTGATCATAAACTTGGTTACCATGGTTCAAAGTTCTGCAGCTGAAAAGGAGGCTGCAAAGGAAGTAAACGTTGGATATGTTTTAAATGGTCAATCCTCTGACATGATTGATAACCTAGCAATGATACCGAACTATAACTTTTATGAATTCTCGGATTCTACTGTTTTACAAGATGAGATTTTAGGGGATTCAGTTACTGTTGGACTTCACTTCGCTTCCAATTTTGACAATGATTATTCTGCCGGTAAAACGCCTGAGTTGGCATTGTTTTATGAAGGTGTAAACCAGGAAGATTTAAGTAAAGTTAAATATCTCTTGACTATGCAAGACTCTTTGTATACTGACATGAGAATGAAATCTATTGACAAAGATTACGGATTTATAGAGCCTTTTAGTATTGTAAATAGAGATATTGGTGATGACAATGAACTTATTGCTAAATATGCCGGAGGAATGCTTCCATATTTCTTCTTAGCATTTTGTTTCATGGGATGTATGATTCCAGCAATTGACATGTTTGCCGGAGAGAAAGAACGTGGAACAATTGAAACCTTGTTAACAACCCCTGTCAAAAGACTGCAGATTGTATTTGGTAAAATGATCGTCATTACGACTTTCGGTTTATTGAGTGCTTCACTAGCTTTGCTTGGATTGTACTTCAGCCTAAATTTCATGGGAGGAGAAGATGAACTTATGAAAACGATTAAAGGCATGCTTTCACCAGGACTTATTGGAACACTTTACATTTTATTAGTTCCGTTGGCAATTTTCTTTGCTGGAATTATGATTCCAGTTTCTGTTTATTCAAGATCATTTAAAGAAGCTCAAAGTATTTTGACACCCTTAAACATCTTGGTAGTTCTTCCTGCAATCTTTGGTTTTTTACCTGGAGTAGAATTAGACTATACTACCGCATTCATTCCTATTTTGAATGTTGTTCTAGCTTGTAAGTCATTAATTGGTGGACATCCGGATATGATATTAATTGGAATCACATTCTTTTCACTGATTATCTTGGCAGGCTTATCTGTCTTTATTTCAGTGAAGCAGTTTGGAAAAGAAGGGAACGTATTGAGGTAGACAATTTGACTTGCAAATTCTCTTTAACTGCAATCAAGCAGAGACTATTCAATAGAGCTTGCTGAATAAAAAATACTAGAACTTAATTCCGATTATGCAAACGTCATCAATTTGTTCGTGCTCACCTCTCCATTCTTCAAAGTTTGATTCTAGCGCCTTCATTTGCTGACCTAAAGGCAGGTTAGAATTTGAAACAAGGAAGCTTTTGAAAGGTTTATACTTCATCTTCTTGCCTTTTTCACCTCCAAATTGATCAGCATAGCCATCAGTGAATAAGAAAATCTCATCTCCTGGCATCATATTTAAATGATGTTCAACAAATGGTTTCATGCCTTCATACAGCCCAACCGGCTGCTTGTTGCCCTTAACTTCTTCCATTTCAGAAGTGTTCTTTCTTAAAATCCATAAAGGATTATTAGCACCAGCAAAAGTTAGCTCATTTGACGCTTTATCTACTCGACAAAGACTAATATCCATTCCGTCTTTTACGTTTTCGCCACTTTTAGCGAAAGTATCGATTACTAGTTCTCTCGTTTTATTTAAAATATCAGCCGGATCACTTAGATTAAACTCAGCTAAAGACCTGTGAAGTGCATTGCTACAAACAACAGAAACCATGGCACCTGGCACTCCATGACCTGTACAATCTGCCGCGGCAATGTAGATTACATTGTCTTTCTTTTCGAACCAGTAAAAATCGCCCGATACAATATCTTTGGGTTGAAACAAAACAAAACTATCGGTAAATGCATCTTGAATATCTGCTAGTGGAGCCAATATAGCCCCTTGCAATCTCTTAGCATATTCAATACTAGACTGAACCTCTAAATGCGCCTCAATAATTTGATATTTTTGATTCTCAATCAGTTTATTTTGATGTTGAGTTTGCTTAAATTTTTTGAAAAGAAAGAAACTAAATAAAGCTATCAATCCCAGCCCAGAATACAAGATCCATTTTTGTTGGTTGTCAGAGTCAATTTGATTTTGTTGGTGCTCAATTTCTTTGGCTTGAACAGCCTTGTGTTTCTCAAAATTGAGGCTATCTTCTACCATTCTTAATTTGTAGTCTAGCTTGTATTTGTCTTGTAGAACTTTCTCTGTTGCTGCTTGATAATTTAGCTCGGCTGAAAGCTCATTGTACAATTCAAGCATAGAAAGTGCTTCTTTATATCTACCAGCATTTCTTAGAGCCTCATATCTTACAATAGCTGCCTTCTGTCTTTTAGGCAGATTAGAGGTTTGCAATGAAAGCTCAAATGCTAAATCCGCAAAGTGCACAGCTTTACTACTACTTCCTAAAAAAGAATGAATCCGACTCAATTCATTATAAGTTCTTATAAGTGAATTATTATATTTTAATTCTTCAAGCCGCTCCACTACCTTAGTTTGAACATTGAGACAACTGTCTTTCAAAATCCAGAATTCTTCTGAGTTCTTCTCACATTGAAATAATTTCTTCCTTAAAAATTCACCATAAATTCCAAGAGAGCCTAAATATGAAGCTTCAGTGGCATATTTCTTTTTAATGCCAAGACCTTTAATAAAATATGTGGCAGCTAAAGAATCCTCGTCCATGCTAGAATATATTTGGCCTATGCCCATTAAAGAAACACCTTCAGAAACAGGGTCATCTGTTAACAGCTTAGCATATTTCAGTGAAGCAAAGGAATTCTCAAGGGCTGCATCATAATTTTGTGCATTCAAGTGCTTCATAGACAGGTTTTTGTAACCAACACTTAAGACTTTCATATCTCCATTCTGACGCCCGATTTCAATTCCCTTCAAATCCATCTCATTTGACAATTCAACTTCCCCAACATTATTGTAAGCAACAGCCGAATTTATATAGGTCAAAGCCATTCCTGAACTGTCCTGAATTGATTCAAACAATTTACCTGCGTTCAAATAATAATCAACCGCCATATAGGCGTTACCTTCATTATTGGCAGCAAATCCCATATTATTTACAGTACCCGCCATGTGTGATTTATAAAAATACTTCTCAGAAGGCGTTAGATCAGGATCTCTTAGTTTACTCCAAGCAAATTCGTAAGCCAACTTGTTGTACTTTATCCAACAATTATGCCTGAGCTCTTCTATCAAGTGTTCAAAGATCTGGAGCTTTAAACTATCATTATCGGTATTGTGAAAATTCTTGAGTTCCCCATCTAACAAGTCCTTATCTATTTGAGGTAAATCATCTAAATCCAATGAATCGATCAAATAAAAATCTGGGTCCGCAAAATTCTGAGCATTCGAAATCTGGCTGATCACGAGCATCAGAAAAAACAAGAAGTTCTTTGTTTTCATTAGTAGCTTTTTCGGGAGTCAGGGCTTGAATCCAATAATACAGATGTCATCTAATTGTTCAACAACACCCATCCAATTTACTATAAATTCATCTAACAATTCCTTTTGATCATTTAAAGATTGGCGTTGATTGGATAAAATCAATTTTTTGAGAGTTTTGTATTTCAGTTTTTTTCCTAATTCCCCACCAAATTGATCTGCATAGCCATCTGTAAAAATATAGAAAGTGTCAGAATTGTTGAATTCAAATTCAATTTTTGAAAAGGCAGAGTTTTTCGCATACAAACCAACCGGCTGTTTATCACCTTTAAATTCAAGAAGGCCAAAGCCTTCGCTTTCAATCGTGAAATTATCGTTCTCAGTTTTAGAATCTAAAGATCGACATATCCAAAGTGGGTTATTGGCACCAGCAAACACTACTTTCTGCTTCTTCTTATCAATCACACAAAGCGAAATATCCATCCCATCTTTTACATCCTCCCCGCTTCTGGCAAATGTTTTTACAACAATTTCTCGCGTATTATCAAGGATTTCATTTGGTTCTGTGCAATTGAATTCATTCACAACTCTATTTAAGGCATTCGCACATACAACTGAAACCATTGCACCAGGCACTCCATGCCCTGTGCAATCTGCGGCAGCAATAAATACCAAATCATCCTTTCTTTCAAACCAATAAAAATCACCACTCACAACATCTTTTGGTTTAAAGAGCACAAATGCCTCTTCAAAATTTTCATTTAGTGCTGATAGTGGCGGTAAAATCGCATCTTGCAATCGTTTGGCATAATTAATCGAATCTACCACTTGCTTATTCTTTTCTTCAACAATGGCTTTCTGATCTTGAATCTTTTGATTTTTAGCAGCCAACATCCTATTATTTATATTCTTTGTTCTGATGGATTTAAAAAGAAAAAACAAAAGTCCTAACATCAACACTCCTCCTGCAATAGCAATGGTAATGATTGTTTTCTGATTACTTATTTTCCTTTCATCTTCTAGTGATTTCAGTGCAAATTCAGTTTGAATTTGAAGACTATCAGAAATTGCTTTTAATTGAAGTTCATTTCGCACCAGTTCACTCTTCAAATTATCAGCTTGATTCTGGATTTGATCCATTTTCTGATACTTTAAATATTCACGATACGACTTAGAAGATTCTTTGAAATTTCCTTCTTCAAAATAATACTTACCCAAAGAAAGGTATGATGAATAAGAGGTTTCAGATAAAACTTGATCTTTTTGCAGTTCTTTCATGTCATCAACAAATTGCTTTAAGGTTTTAGATGGAAGACCATAACCTCCTCTAATAAGTGAACTCAGCAAACTAATTTGACCTCTCTTCTCAGAACTTTCGATTGCTATATCTAAGGCACTCAAAAGATAATTTCTTGCTACTGAAGAATCTTTTTCTACTTGGGCCAAGGTCATTAAAGTTCTTGTCAAACCATAACTATACCGCTCTCTTTCAAAGATTCTCTTGGCGCTTTTCAAATAGAAAAAGGCGCTATCATTCTTTCCTAATTTCTCATATAAATCACCTATACCTTGATACGAAATAGCCATACCGAGAGAATCATCAATACTTTTCTCATACTCAAGACCATAAAATTGGTATTTCAATGATTTATCATAGTCTTTCAAGACAAGATAGACTGAAGCAACATTCGTAAAAGCATATGCCTTTCCTCGTTCACCTGCTTCTCTTTGAACGGAGTCTGGCGCCGCAAAGGCAATTTGCTCATTTAATAAAATTGATTTTTGATGAAACTCTAATGATTTCGCCAAATCATCTATATCGAAATATGCGTTCCCTATGTTCCCATATGCGTTGGCTACTTTTTGATACGCATTTGCGACTTTGTAGTGTTCTAGTGCTTTAAAAAACCATTCTCTGCAGAGGTCATAGTCTGAAATATCTTGATAATACCATCCTTGATAAAGCGCATAATCTCCTAAAAGTGATGGATCGTTGATTTCATCAATCAGATTTTCGGCCGAATCTAGATATTGTTTTGCAACATAGTTATCAGAGTACTCCCATTCTTGAAATTTTTCTAGATAACCTTTGAACTTTTCTTCTTGCGCACAGATACTTTTTGTCACAATTAGAACTGTAACCAATAATAAAGTCTTAAAGATGAACTTTTTACGCATCCCGCGCAATTTACATATTCCTTCTGTATTGTCCACCCACTTCAAATAGCGCATCTGTTATTTGCCCTAAAGAACATACCTTTGCGGCATCCATCAATTCTTCAAAAATGTTCTTGTTTTGAATAGCTGCTTCTTGAATTCTCACTAAAGCTTTTGAAGTTGCATCCTCATTTGCTTTATGAAGTCCATTCAGCATTGAGATTTGATATTGCTTTTCAGATTCCTCAGCTCTAATTACTTCTTTAGGCAACACTGTTGGTGACCCTTTTGAGCTTAAGAAAGTATTCACCCCAATAATTGGGAATTCTCCTGTATGCTTTAAAGTTTCATAGTACAATGATTCTTCTTGAATTTTTGAACGTTGGTACATAGTCTCCATAGCACCTAACACTCCACCTCTTTCAGTTATTCTATCAAACTCAGTAAGTACAGCCTCTTCAACCAAGTCAGTGAGCTCTTCAATGATAAAAGCACCCTGAATAGGATTTTCATTTTTGGCTAAACCTAATTCTCTGTTGATAATTAATTGAATTGCCATTGCTCTTCTTACGGACTCTTCTGTAGGAGTAGTAATCGCTTCATCATAAGCGTTAGTGTGCAATGAGTTACAATTATCATAGATAGCATAAAGTGCTTGTAGTGTTGTTCTGATATCATTGAAGTCAATCTCTTGTGCGTGCAATGATCTACCAGATGTTTGGATGTGATACTTTAACATTTGAGCTCTTGAATTGGCTCCATATTTCTTAGCTAAAGCTTTGGACCAAATTCTTCTGGCAACTCTTCCGATTACGGCATACTCTGGATCTATACCATTTGAGAAGAAGAACGATAAGTTTGGTCCAAACTTATTGATATCCATTCCTCTTGACAAGTAGTATTCAACATATGTAAATCCATTTGCTAAAGTAAATGCCAATTGAGAAATTGGATTTGCTCCTGCCTCTGCAATATGATATCCTGAAATAGAAACTGAGTAAAAATTCCTTACTCCCTTATCAATAAAGTATTCTTGAACATCTCCCATCAACCTAAGTGCGAATTCAGTTGAGAATATACATGTGTTTTGTGCTTGATCTTCCTTAAGGATATCGGCCTGAACAGTTCCTCTAACTTTTGTTAATGTCTCAGCTTTAATTTTTGCATAAACATCTGCTGGTAGCACTTGATCACCTGTCAAACCTAACAACATTAAACCTAAACCGTCATTCCCTTCAGGTAAATCTCCTTGGTAAGCTGGGCGAGTAAGGTCATTTGAATCATACACTTCTTTATACTTAGCTTCAACTTCAGACTCTAATCCATTTTCTTTAATGTACAATTCACATTCCTGATCAATTGCAGCATTCATAAAGAAACCTAGCAACATTGGTGCAGGACCATTAATTGTCATTGATACAGATGTTTTTGGATCAGATAACTTAAAGCCTGAATACAGTTTCTTAGCATCATCTAAACAACAAATTGAAACTCCTGAATTCCCAATTTTCCCGTAGATATCTGGGCGCTCATTTGGATCATTTCCGTAAAGTGTTACTGAATCAAATGCTGTTGATAGTCTCTTAGCTGGCATTCCTAAAGACACATAATGAAACCTTCTGTTAGTTCTTTCTGGTCCACCTTCACCAGCAAACATTCTTGTTGGATCTTCTCCCTCTCTTTTGAATGGAAATAAACCAGCTGTATAAGGGAATTCACCAGGAACGTTTTCTTGCAATGACCATCTCAACACGTCTCCCCATCCAGTATACTTTGGTAAAGCAACCTTAGGAATTTGTAGATGTGATAGTGATTCTGAATGCGTATCAATTGAAAGCTCTTTTTCTCTTACCTTAAATTTATAAACTGGCTCTTTGTATCGTTGAACCTTATCAGCCCAGCCTTCTACAATTAACCAATTTTTAGGGTCTAAGTTTAGCTTAACTTGTTCAAAAGTCTCTTGCAAGCCTTTGATCAATCTATCTTTATCTTCAATTTCAGAATCTTTTAACGTTTCAATTGAAGAGTTTAATCCATGTAATTTGTCAGCTACCTCAACCTGAGAATCAACCCACTTGTCGTATCCTCTATTATTCTCAGAAATCTCTGACAGGTATCTTGTTCTAGCAGGTGGAATAACAAATATCTTCTCAGACATTTCAGCTGTTATCTCAAAAGTAGATTTTAAATCAGCAGATGTTTTCTCTACCAACTTATCCATGATTGCTTTGTAAAGCGTATTCATTCCTGGATCATTGAATTGAGAAGCGATAGTTCCATAAACTGGTATGTTCGCATCATCTTCATGCCATAATTCATGATTACGCTTGTACTGCTTTTTCACATCACGAACAGCATCTAATGCTCCACGTTTGTCAAATTTATTTAGGGCAACAATGTCAGCAAAATCTAACATGTCAATTTTCTCTAACTGTGTTGCAGCCCCAAACTCTGGAGTCATCACATAAAGAGATGCGTCAGAGTGATCAAGAATCTCAGTATCAGATTGGCCAATACCTGAGGTCTCTAAAATTATCAAATCGAAGTTTGCTGCCTTCAGTATTTCTAAGGCCTCAGAAACGTGCTTGGACAATGCCAAATTTGATTGACGTGTTGCTAATGAACGCATGTAAACTCTCTTGTTCTTAATAGAATTCATTCTAATTCTATCTCCCAATAAAGCGCCACCTGTTTTCTTTTTAGAAGGATCAACCGAAACAATTGCAATTTCTTTTTCAGGAAAATCAATTAGAAATCTTCTCACTAATTCATCAACCAATGATGACTTCCCTGCTCCACCTGTACCGGTGATTCCTAATATTGGGGTGTCAACTTTTGCGGCTAAGTCATGAACCTTATTTAACTCATCTTTACTTTCATCAGGGTAATTCTCTGCGGCCGAAATTAAGCGAGCAATGTCAACCGGATTTTTATCAGAAAGATGATCTACTTCACCATTTAAGTTTTGACCCGAAGGAAAATCAGCTTTTTGAACCAAATCATTAATCATTCCTTGCAGCCCCATTGATCGGCCATCATCAGGATGATAAATTCTTGTAATACCATAAGCTTGCAACTCTTCAATCTCAGAAGGAAGAATCGTTCCGCCGCCACCTGCGAATATTTTAATATGATCTGCACCTTTCTCTTGTAGTAAATCATACATGTACTTCAAATACTCAGTATGTCCACCTTGATAAGATGTCATTGCAATAGCTTGTGCATCTTCTTGAATTGCGCAGTCAACAACCTCTTCAACTGAGCGGTCATGACCTAAGTGAATCACCTCACAACCAGTTGATTGAATGATTCTACGCATAATGTTTATTGCAGCATCATGCCCATCAAATAGTGATGCGGCTGTAACAATTCTTACTTTATTCTGTGGTTTATATGGCTCGATTTTCTCCATTTATCGGTCGATTTTTAGAAGACCAAATATAAGGAAATTAGTGCCATTTTGGAACGGTAATTGTAGCTATTCGACTAAAATGATCGCAAATGAAAAAAATAATGACAACCACATTCGTGGTATTGGCCAGTTTGCTCCTATTTGAGAGCTGTGCCAAAACGGTAGATCCGATTTGGATGGTGATGGAAGAAGACAACTGTAAACCTCCATGGGTGGGTATTACAGATAATAAATCTAGAAAGAACCTAGAATCAATTTTAAGGGCAGATGGCATTATTCCGCTCAAAATCAGGATTAAAGGAGATAGAGACAATGACAGTCAAGAATGCGGGCAACCTTCAGGTAAGAGTTATCATGTTCAAATTGACCAATCGCAATTAAGCTGGCTACTCTACTATGGATTTGAAGTTGAATGATTGATTTTTCATTCAATTCGTATCTTTGAGTAAAACAAAGATTTTGGTACAACTTCATGACAAAACATTTTCACATTTCTTAACTGAATTTGAAATTGACACTATCGTTCAAGAACTCGCGGATAGAATTAACAAGGATTACAATGGTAAACAGCCATTGTTGCTTGGAGTGTTAAACGGTTCTTTCATGTTTATCTCTGACTTAATGAAAAAACTTACCATTGACTGCGAATTGAGTTTTATCAAACTTGCATCTTACTCAGGAACTGAGTCTCAAGGTGAAGTAAACGAACTTATTGGTCTATCAACAACCTTAGACAACAAAGACGTTATTGTATTAGAGGATATCATTGATACAGGAAATACTGTCGGAAAAATCTTTGAATTATTGAAAGATGAAAAAACAAAGAGCTTGGCTATAGGAACCCTTCTACTTAAACCTGATGTATTCAAAGATCAATTTAAGGTTGATTATGTGGGTCAAGAAATTCCTGACGCCTTCGTAGTCGGATACGGATTAGACTATGATCAATTAGGACGAAACTTGAAGGAGATTTATCAGCTTTCAAATTGAGTTGTTTATAATCACAAACTCCTTTTCATAGCCATTATATATCCTAAATGAAGAGCTTGATGAAGATTGCTAAACTTTAAACCTTCTTCAAATGAATTCAAATCGAAATTATAAGACGTTGAATAAGGAATATTTGCCCCGAAAAAATCATTTTTTTCCAAGTCAGCTTCTAATTCATCTACTTGATTTAACAGTTCAGTAGTAATGAATTCAAATTCGGCTTGATCAATTGGCGATTCAGGAACTGATCCTTTTTTATATTTCACAACAAACTCTTTCTCTAATCCACCAGGAGCCGAATTCAACTGATAAACTAAGCCTTTATGGGTAGAAACCATATGACCAAGATGCCAAGCAATATTACCGCTGAATCCATCAGGGATTTTATTAATTTGCTCCAAAGTCAAACCTTTTAATAAACCAATTGTATTAGTTCTTGTTGCTCTGAATAATTCTAATTCTGTTTTCATTTCTTAATTGTTTATTGACCCAACACAAATACACAAGGTGTTTTGTCAAACTGAAATTTATTTGATTTCCAATCTTCTATTGATTTAGTTATTATTTTTTCTTCTGGACCAGTAACGTCATATGCAACACATAACTTCATTTCGAGAGGAGCATGCTTCAAAAAATCTTGAAAGATTGTTTCATTTCGATAAGGAGTCTCTATGAAGATTTGAGCAAACGAAGTTTTAGCAATCGTCTTTACAACATCTTTCACTTCCTTAGAACGCTCTGGTTCTTTCTTCGCCAAATACCCATTGAAAGTAAATCCATTGCCATTCATTCCACTTGCCGCCAGAGCCATTAGAATTGAAGATGGACCGACCAAAGGAATAACTTCTATACCTGCGAAATGTGCCATAGCTACGATTTCACTTCCAGGATCAGCAATCGCTGGATAACCAGACTCAGAGAGTAACCCAAAGTCATGACCAGCTTTTAAATCATCTAAAATTTCTAATTGAAAAGAATAATCATGATGTTTATCTTGTTCGAAAAAGTAAGAATCATTTATTGGAAACTCAGGATCCATCTTTCTTAAAAACTGACGAGCAGTCTTAATTTTCTCCACCACAAAGTATCGAAGCTCAGAAACGATTGCCTTGTTGTAATCAGGAAGTACTCTCTCTAAATGAGATTCACTGATATTAATTGGTACGATATATAATTTACCCTTTGACATACTTCTCAATTATTACATCTGTAGCTACATCTAACAAATCGAATACGTGCTGAAAACCTTCATCACCACCATAATAAGGATCAGGGACTGCATTATTAGCACCAGCGTTAACCTCATTCAAAATCAATTTAACCTTTGATTTATCCTCTTCGTTTCGAGCAAGGGCAATCATGTTGTTATAATTTGAAGAGTCCATTGCATAAATCAGATCAAACTCATCATAGTCAGAAACGACAAACTGTCTTGCCTGCAAATCGTCAATATTCACTCCATTAGCCTTGGCGGTTTGCCTCATTCTAGAATCAGGAGCTTCACCAATGTGATAAGAAGAGGTTCCTGCAGAATCAGTTTCTACACCTTCTAAATTTTGTTCTTGTAATTTATGCCCAAGAATTCCTTCAGCAATAGGAGAACGACAGATGTTCCCTAAACATACCATCAATATTTTCATTCGATACAAATAAAAAACCCTGACTCGAAGGCCAGGGTTTTGAATTAATTAACGTTTAAT
>Ga0316204_10006556_pt1 | contig 17807 bp, 16 predicted proteins | sample 6monrhotite_MG_2_FD_205661 | JGI IMG/M metagenome (GOLD analysis project Ga0316204, IMG submission 205661) | Microbial mat bacterial communities from mineral coupon in-situ incubated in ocean water Damariscotta River, Maine, United States -... | ecosystem: Environmental > Aquatic > Marine >... | reverse complement strand
CCGAGCTCGTGCTCGATCAGGTCGTGCCGCCCATCGATCCGAAACCCGACACCGAGTGGGTCAAGCGCATCCGCGTCGAGAGCCCGCTGCTCTCGAAGTTCTGGGGCCGGCCGATGCACGTCGGCGCGACGGTGCTGCTGCCGCGCGGCTTCGAGGAGAACCCGGAGAAGCGTTATCCCGTCGTCTACCAGCAGGGCCACTTCTCGTCGCGCGCGCCGCTCGGCTTCGGCCGCGGCGGCGAGCGCGACGAGTGGTGGCAGACCGAGGCGCCGGAGATGCTCGTCGTGACGATCCAGCACGCGACGCCGTACTACGACGACTCCTACGGCGTGAACTCGGAGAACATGGGCCCTTGGGGCGACGCGATCGTCCAGGAGCTGATCCCCGAGGTCGAGCGACGCTTTCGCGGGCTCGGCGAGGCGCGCGGGCGCCTCTTGACCGGTGGCTCGACCGGCGGCTGGATCTCCGTCGCGATGCAGGTCCTCTACCCCGACGTGTTCGGCGGCTGCTGGAGCCTGTTCCCCGACCAGCTCGACTTCCGCAACTACCAGGTCGTGAACCTGATGGAGGACGAGAACGCGTACTGGATCGAGCACGAGTGGTCGCGCGTCGCGCGGCCGGGCAAGCGCGACACCTCCGGCAACGTGGACTACACGATGGAGCAGGAGAACGTGTACGAGGAGGTCGTCGGCACGCGCTACCGCGGCGGCGGACAGTGGGCCGCGTGGAACGCGACCTTCGCGCCCGTCGCCGAGGACGGCTATCCGAAGCCGCTGTGGGATCCCTTGACCGGCGCGATCGACCACGAGGTCGCCGAGTGGGCGCGCGAGCGCTACGACCTGCGCCACATCCTCGAGCGCGACTGGGCCACGCTCGGCCCGAAGCTCGCGGGCAAGCTGCACGTCTACGTCGGCCGCATGGACAACTACTACCTCGAGGGCGGCGTCTACCGCCTGGAGGAGTTCCTGGTCGAGGCCACGGATCCCGAGTCGGACGCGGAGTTCCGCTACGGCCCGCGCGGCGGCCACGGCTGGTCACCGTTCTCGACGCAGGAGCTCTACGAGCGTATGGCTGCCCACGCGGCTGGCGAAGCTCCGCCGCTGGGCGACACGCCCGCGCCCGGAGAGTGACCCGCGCTCAGAAGCCGGCGCCGACGCTGACGCCGAGGTAGTACTTCGTGTCCTGCTGGACGAGCAGGACGCCCGTGCGATACCCGCCCTCGAAGGAGTAGTCGAGCATGTGGTGCAGGTTGTCGCTGTCGTACACGTGAGTGCTACGCAAGTGGTCGGCCCAGCGAATGCCGAGACCACCGATGAGCACCCACTCGTCGTCGAACTCGCCGAAGGCCGTGCCCACGTACGGCGCCACCGGAAGCCCCGTCCAGCGCTGCAAATCCTTGGAGAGCGTCGCGTAGTAGGCGCGCCCGCTCGTCGTGCCGATGCGGTCCGAGCTCGTTCCGAGCATGAGCATCGGCCGGCGGTTCGTCTCCTCGAACACACGCCAGTTCGCGAGGATCCCGAGGTCGTCGGCGAGCGGGTTGTACTCGAGCCCGACGAACGCGTTGTCGATGATGCGGTACGTGCCCGTGAGCCGCACCTTGGCGCGGTCCACCGGAATGCCGGGGATCCAGCGCGCGGCGAAGTTCCACTTCCTGTCTTGACCGCCGGTGCCACGCACCGGACTCCCCTCACCGGGTCACAACGGTCACGAAGGGACCGCGGACTCCTGCAGCTCCGGGATGACGAACGCATCGTCCGGGAGCGGCTCGGCCAGTGCAGACTCGGCCTGCGCCGTCTCGTCGGGCGCACGCTCGAGCGGAGGGGGCTCGGAGCCCTGGGCATCCTGGATCGGCAGGGCCAGCGCGAGGAGGAGGGAGATCGACAGCATGGAGATCGGGGGCGCCGTAGCGCGGCGCCCCACTCTATCGACGCCGAAGTCCGAATTCTGCACCCTCCCCCGCAACTCTTCGCGGGGCCGGGAGCGGCGGGGACTCAGAGCCTGTGAAGGAATCGCTCGCGCTTCTCGGCGCGTCGCGATCGTGTCCCGACAAGGCGCACTGACGACGCAACGCGGGCCGTTTCGGAGGAGCGGCAACGCAGCTCGGAGCGCGAGCGAGGCGTGGCGAGGAGTGGGATGGAGTTCTTCCCAGGCTCTCAGGCCACGACGATCGTCTTGCCGGCCACGATTCCGTTGCCGGCTCCATCCCGACGCAGCTTCAGGAGGCGCGCGGCATCGAAGAAGCCGTCGGTGCCGTTCGTGACGGGCGGCGGGCCCTGCAGGTCATAGGGCGGCAGGGTCGCGACGCGGTCGTTCACGCTCTGCGGGAAGTAGAGCTGTGTCGTGAGCTCGGTGCCGACCTGCGGCGTGACCTTCACGTGGAGGTGCATCGTGCGCCCCGAGTACCAGCCGGGGTAGATCGTCTGGAAGGAGACGAGTCCGCTCGGCGGCGTGAGCTGGATGCCGCGCAGGAACGTGAGCCCCTGCGTGCCGCGGCTCTGGAAGCCGGAGTAGTCGCCCGCAGCGTCGGTCTGCCAGACGTCGACGACGGCGCCTTCGATCGGCGAGCAGGTCGCCGCGTCCTGGATGCGCAGGAACAGCTGGACGGGCACGCCGGGCGACCCCTCGGTGATGTCCTGTCGAACGAGGTTCAGGTTCAGCCAGAAGGGTCCCTGAACATCGGAGCCGGTGACGGTGCAGCCACTCCCGACGAGCGCCTCGATCTCCGGCGTCAGTGCGTTCGGGACCAGCGGGTTCGCACCGGCCTGCGCGTTCGCGCTCGCGGGCAGCAGCCCTCCCAATCCAAGGGCGCTCGCACCGAACAGCAGCTCACGACGGCCGAAGCCGCTCTCTTCATCATCTCGACGCATAAGGGATCCGTGTGGGGGTCGTGCCCGGGGGGAAGCCAGGGCGAGGGCTCACCCTACTCGTGATCGCCGAACCGGTTTCAAGTCCGGGCCCCTCCTCCCGTAAAGGATGACGGCTGTCGGCGAGAACACAGGCCCTGGGGGCGCTCCAGGCGCGAAGCCCCCGGAGCGGAGTTCGCGGCCTCGATAGGTGGAGTTCGGGGCCCCACCGGGCCGATGAGGAGGGTCATGGACTCCACGCCCTTCACCACGCCGAGCGAGCGAGCCGAGCTGCCGGAGGGCTGGTTCGACGGGCTCCCCGAGGAGCATCGGGAGCGCATCCTGGCCGCCGACGCCGCGCGCCTCGACGCCTGGGGCGAGGCCTACCGAAGTCAGGGCCGCGCGTGGTGGCGCCCCTGTCTACAAGCCGCCTTCTTGCTCGGCGTGACGGCGAGCTTCGTGAACGGCTTCGATTGGGGCGCCTTCGGATCGGGCTTCGCCAGCGGCGTGGTCGCCGGGATGCTCTGGCATCGGTTGAAGGCCGACCGCCTCGCTTCGATGGTGATCGCGGTCGCCTGCTTCTTCGCCGGCCTGATCCTGACCGGGCACCTCTCCGTCTTCGCCGTGATCTGGGCGCCGCTTCCGATCAGCTGCGTGAGCGTCTTCTGCGGCCTGCGGCGAGAAGAGCTGCCCGGCGCCTAGGACTATTCGTCGAGGTGGTACGGCCGGCGCGTGCGGTACAGCTCCAGGCGGCGCTCGATCTGCGCCGGGAAGCCCTCCATCCCCTCCGCGACCGGAGCGCGCAGCGCTCTCTCCGCCGTCTCGACCGCCTCATCGAAGCGACCCGCCTCGGCGTAGGCCGCAGCGAGCGTGTCGAGCAGGAGCAGATCGTCGCCTCCAGCCGAGGAGACCATGCGTTCGGCGATCGCAACGGCCTCCGCGCCGTTGCGCACGGCGGAGTCCGGGTGCGTCGCGAGGATTCGGGCGCAGAGGTTCGCGTCCTCCACCCGGAACTCGAGCTGCAGCGCGCGGCCGAAACTCTTGACCGCTGCGCCGAGGTCACCGCGCTCCATCTGCACCTCGGCGAGCCGGCGAAGTCGTCGAGCCACACCTGGCTCCAGCTCCACCGATGTGCTCAGCTCCGCAATCGCGCCGTCGAGGTCCCCGCTGCGCGCCAGCGCCTCTCCAAGGTTCGCGTGGACCTGGACGTCGTCGGGCGCGCGCCGCGCGGCCTCACGGCCCAGGCGAACGGACTCGTCGAAGTCGCGGAGAGCGAGGTGCAGCGCCGCGAGGTTGGCCTGCACGCCAGGCGTGTCCTCGTCCTCTTCGAGCGCTCTCTCGAGCGCCTCTCGCGCCTCCTCGTGCTTCGACTGCTGCGCCAGGGCAGCGCCGAGGGCGCCCCACGCGATCGCGTCCTCGTCGTCGACCTCGACCGCGAGCCGGAGCGCCGCTTCCGCCTCCGCGGACCGCCGCAGCGCGTTCAGCACCGTGCCGAGGTTCAGAAGGTATCCTCCGCCGTTCTTCAGCGCGACCGCGCGCTGGCAGTGAACGAGGGCCTCCTCCGGGCGACCCGCCTGCAGCAAGGCGAGCCCGAAGCTGTCCTGTGCGCGCGCGCTGTCCGGCCGCGTCTCGACCGTCGAGCCCCAGAGCGTCAAGGCGCTCTCGTAGACCTGCGTGCGGGCGCTCGTCAGGAACCCGAGCCCGACCGCGGCGAGCACCGCGATCCAGAGCCCGATGCCTTCGAGCTGGCGCTTCGCCAGAAGCCCGTGGACCCAGCACGCTGCGAGCGGCAGGAGCGCCGCGAGCGGCAGGTACATGCGGTACTCGGCCGCGACCTCGGTCGGGATCGCGAGGATGCTGGAGGTGGGCGCCAGCGTCAGGAAGAACACGATGCCACCGAGCGCGGCGGGCTTGCGCTTCGCGACGCCCCAGAACGTGAGCGCGAGCAGAGTAGCGATCGCCAGCCCGGGCAGCAGCACGTCACCCGGCCCCTCGGCGATCGGCCAGTCGTCGTAGTCGAACGACTGCGGATACGGCACGACGCTCAAGTAGAGGTAGCGAACGAGGACGCCGGACTGCGTGAGCAGGTAGTGCCACGGCGAGATGGTGAGGCTCGCGCTCACCGACTCCGAGCGCGGGCCGCTCGCGACCAGGTCGAGCAGGAAGCCCCAGCACGCCATGACGCCGAGGTAGAGCCCCCAGCGCGCGCGCAGCTTCTCCAGCAGAGTGCCGGGACGCGTGGTCCAGTCGAGGCCGAGCAGTACCAGCGGCGCCGCGACCATGACCTCCTTCGTCCCCATCCCGAGCGCGCAGGCACCGATGGCGACCGCGGTCCACAGACGGTGACGCGGTCTCTCGAGGCTGCGCACGGCGGCGTACAGCATCGCGATGAAGAAGAACCCCATCAGCGACTCGGCGCGCTGCACGATGTACGTGACGCACTGGGTGTGTAGCGGGTGAACTACCCACAGGAGCGCGCCCGCGAAGGCGAGGCCGCGCGCGTTCTCCCGCACGCGCTCGGGCACGAGGCCACCCTGCAGCGTGCGTCGCACCAGCCCGAACAGGAGCAGGGACGAAACCAGGTGCACGACCAGGTTGAACAGGCGGAAGCTCGACGGCTCGAGCCCCCCTACCGCGCGGCTGAACCAGAAGGAGACGTTCAGCACCGGGCGCCCGGAGGTCGTCGTGCCCTCCGGCGGATGGAGGCTCTCGGCGAAGCTGTCGAGGGTCGGGTTGTTCGGGATCGACCCGAGGTCGTCGTAGACCCACGGCCCGTCGGGCGTGCCGGCGTAGGCGAGCAGCCCGGCGAGGACGAGGAGCGCGGGCAGGAGGAGCGAACGGGGCGGGCGGGACATGCTCCGAAGCCTACCCCAGGCTCGTGGGACAGGCAGGTCGCGCGTCGGCGCCCACATCGGCCGCTCCAGCGAGCCTCTGCCCGCCGCCGCCGCAATCCTCCCGCCCTCGACGCGAGACCTGCGCCCTGATCGGGCGTTCGAGTTCATCGGACCCCAACCGCTAGACTCGGCTTCTGGTGGTGAGGATCCTCTGCCCGCTACCTCGCCCCCCGTCCCGCACTCGCTCGACTCATGCCGCTACGGCGCCTCGCCCTCCTCGCCCTGGTCCTCGCCGTTGCGCTGATCGCCCTGTTCACCCTCGTCGGCGACTCGGACACGGGTCACGAAGAGCTCCTCCCCGCCGAGGTCTCCGACACAGCGGACGTGGCGGACACGCAGCTGCCCATGCCTTCGCTGACCGAGGAAGGGACGGGCGTGGCTGCGCCGAGCTCCGCGCGGGAGGTGATCGCGGAGGCCCAGCCGGGTCCGGCGGGCGCCGCCGAGCAGGAGCCTGCCCTCGCGCACGTCGTCGGGCGCTTCGTGCTCCCGAGCGGCGCCCCCGCAGTCGGGGCGACGGTGGCGCTGCGTGGGTGGCCGTCGAACGACGATGAGGTGCGCAAGTACGGCGCGCCCGACGCGTGGACGGATCCGTCGGGGGTGACCGACGCGGACGGCCGCTTCGACCTCGAGCTCGACCCGCCGCGCGCGTACCAGTTCATCCTCGACGTGAACTACCCGGAACACGCCGAGCTGTCGTGGCGCTGGGGCGACCTGCCGAAGGGCGAGGTCACCGACGTCGGCGAACAGGTCCTCGTCCGGACCGGCGTGGTCGTGGGTCGGGTGCGCAGGCCGGACGGTTCGTCGACCGGCGACGGCTGGCGCGTCTACGCCGACTGCAGCTACCGCCCCACGGGTCCCGGCGCGGACGAAACGCGCGTGAGCGTCGAAGCCGACCGCGAGACCGGCGAGTTCCGCTTGGAGGGAGTCCCTCCGGGAACGGCGCGACTCAAGGCCTACTCGCGGATGGCCAACTGGATCGACGGTCCCGTCGTCACCGTCGCCGAGCAACGAGAGGTCGAGGCGGACATCCTCTTCGAGGGTCAGGACCTCAGCCGGACGATCACGGTCGTGACGTTCTGCCGACCCTTCTACGGCTTCAACACTCCCGACGACGGGCGCATCGTGTGCATCGACGACGCGGGCAACGAGCGGCTCGTCGAGAAGATCGAGGGCTCCTCGCAGAGCCACGCGGTCAACGACCTCGAGCCGGGTCTCTACTCGATCCGGATCGAGAGCCCGCTGCACGCGCCCTGGTCCCGGTCGGGCATCCGCCCCGGGCAACGGATCAACGCCAACCTGGTCGGTAGCGCAGCGGCGACGCTGCAGGTCATCGACGGCGCGACCGGCGCATCGGTCGAGGGGTTCGGTGTCGACGTCCGGATCAACGGATCGAACATCTCTCCGAGTCTCTACACCCTGCTGGAGGCGGGCGCACCGCAGCCGGCTGGCGGGCTCTTCAAGGGCTTGATCCCCCTGGACTCGACGCTGATCGTCCGAGCCTCGGGCTACGCCGCCTGCAAGGTCGGCCTCCCCGACCTGCGAGCGAACGAGCAGCGGTCCGTCGTCGCGACGCTGCTGCCCGGAGCCTCGCTGGAGGTCGCTGTGCGCCACGCGTCGGGCGCGGCCGCCGCTGGGGCTCAGGTGCTGCTCCACCCCCACCATCCCGGCTACGACCCGGACGACATCTTCTCCGGCCCGATGGGTCCGGCCGGGCGGGCGTCCTTCCAAACGAACTCGCGGGAGGTCGTCGCCGACGCGAATGGTCGCGCGCGCATCGAGGACCTGAACGAAGGCGACTACGACCTCCGAGTGACCGCGGGCGCGCTCGTCGCCGTGCGCGAACACGTCGTGATCACGCCGGGCGGATCCGAATCCGTCGAGCTGCGACTCCCGGGCACCGGCAGGCTCGAGGGCCGGCTGATCGCTCCGGAGGGCGCCAGCTTCGACGGGCTGCAGGTCAGCGTGTACCCCTCCCGGCTGTTCGACCGGACCAATCCGTACTTCCGAGAGTCCGTCGAGGTCACGTTCGTGGAGCTCGAGGACGGCGGGACCTTCCACGCCGAAGAACTGAACCTCGAGGAGCACATCGTCGAACTGTGGATCCAGCCGCGAATGGTGCCGACGAGCACATCGTCGCGCTCGCAGGCCCACCCGGGCGGCGCCGAGCTGGGCCGCGTCGAGATCGAGCCGGGAGAACCTCAGCGGGTCGACTACGAGGTGGGCCACCTCGTCCCCGGCGGGATCGAACTCGAGGTGACCCTGAACGGCGAGCCGGGTGCGGGGCTCGTCGCGCGGATCCGCTGCCGGAACGATCGCGGCGACCAGAACTCGGGAGGGGTCGTGGGACCCGATGGACGCCTTCGCCTCGCACCGCTCTTCGCTGGTGAGTGGTCCGTCGACGTCCGCCAGCTCGACAGCCCATGGAGTCACCGCGTGTCCGGTACGACGCGCGTGGTGGCGGGGCGTCCGACACGGGTTCGCATCGACCTCGTCGCCGCGCGCGGGAGAGTTCAGGTTCTCGATGCCGCGACGGGCCTTCCGCTGCCACAGCACCCGGTCTCCGTGAACAACGACCGAAGCCTGCGCACGGACTCCGAGGGCTGGATCGAGCTCCAGCTCACGCCGGGTCGTTACGCGTTCGCGGACGCTTCCGGGAACCACTGGGAGCGCAAGCAGGAGCCGGCCCAGCTGGAGTGGACGGCCGGGGGCCCTGCGCAGGACGAGGTCCGCATCCGGCTCGAGAAGAACGCGCCGTAGCGGCCCCCGAGGCGGTCGCAGCGTCGCGCGTCAGCGCCCGGGCACGCGCTCGGTCACGCGTTCTTGCCGTGGCACTTCTTGAACTTCTTGCCGCTGCCGCAGGAGCACGGGTCGTTGCGGCCGAGCTTCGGCGCGTTGTGGATCACCGGCTTCTGCTTCGGGTGGTGATGGCCGTGGTGCGCGTTGTGCCCGGTGCGAACCGTGTCGAGGAACTCGTCGGTGGTCGCCGACAGGCCGTGCTTCAGCTCGAAGAGGTTCGCGACGACGGCGACCTCCTGCAAGTGCTCGACGTAGGCGTCGAGCACCGCCGGCACGTGGACCGCGAGCGGGTCCTTCTTCTTCATCCGCTCGGGCAGGAGATGCCCCAGCGCGTGGTGCATGTCGTGGCCGTCGAGCTCGCGCGGCTCCTTGCCGAGGTCGTCGTAGCAGATCGTGAGGAACAGCTCGGTGATCTTGCGGACCTGGCCCGGCGAGGGCCCGTCGAGGGCCTTGGCGTGCTCGGAGTCGAGGAATCCGGCGAGGTCGAGGGTGATGCGCTTCTCGGTCATGCGCGGAGTCTAGCGGATCGGTCCGGCGCGAGCCCCCGCCGGACCGCACCTCCCTTCGCCCCTGTGCCCCTGCGCGCAGCGCCTCGGTCGCAGGCGGCACCGTCCGCGCTAAGCTGACCCGATGCTCCGAGTCCTCGCCCTCGCTCTCCTCGTCCTCCTCGCACCGCCGAGCTCGTCGGCCCTCCAGGAATCTGCCCCGCCCGTGGCGCCCACCGTCCCCGACGGACCGCTCGCCGCGTGCGGAACCTGCGACGGCGCGATGTGGGTCTCGGTCGAGTGCTCCCACTGCGAAGGCGACGGCAAGGGACCGTGCGTCAACTGCGCGGTGAGTCTCATCACCGAGGCCAACGTGCGCGCCTTCTCCGTCCACGCCCTGACCGACCCCAAGACCGCGCGGAAGCTGAAGAAGGCGACGGAGGATCTGGAGATCCAGCGGGAGGCCTTGCAGGAGCTGACGGGCTTCGGCCGCCTCCACCTCACGCCCGGCACGATCGGCTGCGTCGGCCGGTGCCGCGACGGCAAGTCCTTCCTGAACCGGGGCCTGCCGTGCAAGCCGTGCAAGTCGAAGGGCAAGCTCAAGTGCCCGACCTGCAAGGGCAAGGGCGAGACCGGCTGCGCCCTCTGCGATGGGAAGAAGGTCAGGACCGTGCCGTGTCCCGAGTGTCTCGGCGCGACGAAGAGCCCCGACCCGCTTTCGCGGACGGTCGACGCGAAGAGCTGCCCGTGGTGTCAGGACGCCAAGTCCCTCCACTGCCACCTCTGCGACGACGAGGGCCACCGCGACAACCGCTGCATCCCCTGCGCCGGCAGCGGGCAAGTCCGCTGCTTGCTCTGCTTCGGCACGGAGACGCGCGGCTGCAACAAGTGCTCGAGCACGGGCGACCTCTCCTCGTACTTCGGGAAGAAGAAATCGAACCGCTGCGACCAGTGCAACGCCAAGGGCGTGCTGCCGTGCGACGGGTGCAAAGGCGGAGAGGTGGCGTGCGAGCCGTGCAAGGGCCAAGGGATCGTCCCGCGCGGCTGCTACACCTGCGGTGGCAAGAAGCTCGGCCTCTGCGACGGCTGCTTCCTCGGCTCCGGCCAGGCCTGGGAGGTGACCGCGGAGCGTCTCATGACCGCGGACAAGCTCCCGGAAGCGATCGCGCACCAACAGGTCGCCGTCGAGCGAACGCAGAAGTACAACAAGGTGCAACTCGCCGCGATCGAGGACGACAAGGTGCGCCGCAAGAGGAAGCGGAACCTCGAGGCACGCCTCAAGCACCTGCGCCTGCGCCTGGCGGAGATGGAGAAGGCCGCGCCGAAGTAGCGGCGCGCCGGCGCGCGCTGCTCAGCCGTGCGCGCCGCACCACGGCTGACAGCTCTCCGCCGCCTCCTTCGCTGCGGCCGACTGGCACCACAGGATCAGGTTGCGGCGGCGGCCGCGCAGGATCGGGTAGACGCCGTGGCGTTGTCGACCCGCGTGCAGGATCACGGTGCCGACGTCGTGCACGTACTCGAAGGCCTCGTTCGGCGTCGGCGGGAGCTGGCGGTGTTCGTCGCAGCGCAGGCCCCGGAAGTAGAGCTCGGAGCCGCTGAAGCGCTCGCCGAGGCAGAGGTTCAGCGTCACGGCGCTGTCGTCGACGTGGAAGCCCAGGTCGTCGTCGCCGTCCCCGCCGTACTCGGCGAGGAAGCCGTACTCGGCGTCGAGCTCGGTACCCCCGACGTCCGCGTAGTGCAGCGAGGCGAGCGGCGCGACGACCTCGGTGCGCAGCTCGCGCAGCAGGTCTCCGAAGCCGAGCGTTCCGAGCACGGCGCCGTAGCGGTGCATCGAGTTCGGCGGGCGCTCGGCGCCGCCGGCCGCGCCGTGCGCCTCCGCCTCGCGCCGGTCGATCTCGGCGAGCAGCGCGCCGCAGCCCCGGCCCGAGAGGAGCGGAAAACTCCAGACGCCCGGCCCCTCCTCGGTCGCGAGGTCCGACCAGCGTGAGGAGTCGAGCGCGGCTGCAGCGTCGCGCGTGAGCGCGCGCGGCCCGAGCAGGTCGATGAGGGCGGAGAGAGGCATGGGGTCGACTGGCCGAGCAGAGCGCGCGGGGCCGAGAGCCTACTCGCAGGGCCCGCGATCGAACCAGGCGAAGACCCGCCGCGCGGAGCCCCGAACCGGCACCGCAGCGAGCCGCCAATCTGGCAGAGCGCCGCCGCCACTTTGGCACCCGCCCGCCGATGGGCGCCCCCGAAAGGCCTGGACGCGCGCTCCAGGGCCCCCCATCTGGCCCACCAGCCGTTGGCACGCCGCTTGTTCTAGGGGTGGCTCGACGCAGCCCCGGCGGACCCCGGGGAGCTCGCGCCGACGGGCCGGGACCCTCTCCCACACGGCCCGCCCCGCCCGACTGGAAACCCGAGACACGACGCCCCGGAGGCGAACCACCATGACGAACCTCACCCCCTGGAGACGACACGTGACGAATCCGACCTCGCTGCGCCCCGCCGCCCGACTGCGCGGCGACTGGGACCGGCTCTTCGAGCACGCCCTCAACGACGCCTGGAGCGGCGCGACGGGCGCCAACGGCGCACCCCATGGCGTGCGCCTCGACCTGACCGAGACCGAGGACGCCATCCTCGTGAAGGCCGAGGTCCCCGGTATCGATCCGGAGGCCCTCGAGGTCCGGCTGCACGGCGACGTGCTGAGCGTCAGCGGTGAGAAGAGCGAGGAGACCGAGCACAGCGAGGGCTCGCGCCACGTGAGCGAGCGCGTGTTCGGCTCCTTCCAGCGCACCCTCCAGCTCCCGGTCGCCGTCGACCCCGAGAAGGTCACCGCCGAGTCCAAGAACGGCGTGGTCACCATCACGCTCAAGAAGAGCGAAGCCGCCAAGTCACGTCGGATCGACGTGCAGACGAGCTGAGCCAAGAGTGACGACGCAGCGGTCGCGGTCGGGGCCAGGCAGACCCGGGGACACCGCGACCTCTCTATGAGCTACGTCGTTCAGGCGGGCCGCCCACTCCTCTGTGGGGCGGCCCGCCCTTCGTTTGTCGCCGTGGTCGGCGTCCAGCGCCTGCACAAGGGGGCCCCGCCGAGGCGCTGCTGCGGCGTCAATGGTCTCGTCGTCGCCCCCCGGCGACCCGGGCGCTAGGATCGAGCTCCCGCACCAAGGTCGCGGGCACACGAACGATGAGTACGACGGAACAGGACGGGCTCTCGGAGCGGCTGAGCTCCTCGAGCTACCGGCACGCCTATCTGCTCACCTCGCTGGTCCTGGTGCTCGTCGTGCGACCGTTCCTGGTGGACCGCCAGCTGAGCCCTTGGATCCTGGACGGGTTCATGTACGCGACTCTGCTCGCAGGCGCCTTCGCGGCCACCTCGAATCGGCGACAGGGGATCCTGACAGCGGTCCTGGCCGTCATCGCGATCACAGGGGCGATCGTCTGGCGCGAGCAGCCCGGTGAGAGGCCCGACGCCACGCTCTTCCTCTACCTCGGAGCGACGTCCCTGCTCCTCTGCAACGTCGCCGTCCTGTTCCTGCGCAACCTGTTCTTCCAACGCGAGCGGATCACGGCGGACACGCTCTACTCCGCGGTGTCCGTGTACTTCCTGCTCGGGATGATCTGGACGTTCGCGTTCGTGACCCTCGAGATCCTCGCGCCGGGTTCGTTCACGTTTCCGACGCCCTTGAGCGACTACGACGACTCGTTCGATCGCCTCCTCGGGTTCAGCTTCACGACCCTGACGACGCTCGGGTACGGCAACATCTCCCCCGCGACGCCGCAGGCCGACGCCCTCGCGAACGCGGAGGCGGTCGCAGGGACGCTCTACCTGACCGTGGTCGTCTCCCGCCTGATCGGACTCCAGATCTCGCAGTCCTCCGCCGAGCGCGTCGACTGAGGCTTTGGCGGAGAGGCGGCGAGAAGCTCCGGAAGACGAGATCCGCGTGACGGCGCGCCGCGAAGGACCGCCCGCCCCCCCTGGACGGCCGGCGCCGCCGCGGGCTACCCTCGCCGCGCGCGCACCCGGCGCCTCCCACCGCATGTTCACACGCACCGCATCGCCAGACGCCACGCGCGCCCTCCGCGCGGGAGGCGCCGCGTGAACGACCTCGAGCCGCGCCAGGCCGTGCTCGTCGTCATCGGCCTCGGGTCCAACATCGATCCGCGCGAGAACCTGCCACGCGGGCTCGCGGCGCTCGAGGAGGCCATCGAGGTCGTCCGCGTCTCGCGCGTCTACGAGACGGAGCCGGTCGCCGCGCCCGGAGCGCCGGCCTTCCTGAACGCCGCCGTGCTCGCCCGCACGCAGCTCCCGTTCGGTGAGCTCAAGCAGGTGTTCCGCACGATCGAGAGCGACCTCGGCCGCGTCCGCAATCCCAACGACAAGAGCGCGCCACGCCAGATCGACATCGACCTGCTCACCTACGGCGACGAGGTCGTGCGCGACGACTCGGGCGCGATCCTCGCGCCCCACCCCGACCTCGAGCGCCACGCCTACGTCGCGCTACCGCTGCTCGACCTCGCGGGCGACCTGAAGCACGCCGTGACCGGCGAGCTCCTCACCGCGATCGCCGCGCGCTTCGTCGGCGCCGGCGGCGTCACGCCGAGCGACCTCCAGCTCCAGGCCTGAATGCAGACCCCGAGCGCCACGCCCACGGACGCGCACGCCGGCTATCGCTACTACGCGATGCTGATGGCCGCCTTCGTGACGGTCCTCGTCGCGTCGAACTTCATCGGGCCGGCCAAGGCGTGTCGAATCGACCTGCCGTTCGCGCTCCCGTTCGTCGGCGAGACACTGACCTTCGGCGCCGGGAACATCTTCTTCCCGCTGAGCTACATCTTCGGCGACGTCCTGACGGAGGTCTACGGTTACGCCAAGGCGCGCAAGGTGATCTGGGCGGGCTTCGCCTCACTGCTCTTCGTGACGGCGATGAGCTGGGTGATCATTCACCTGCCCCCCAGCCCGGACGAGAGCTACAACGAGGTCTACCAGCCCGCGCTGGAGACGATGTTCGGCAACTCCTACCGCATCGTGCTCGGCTCGATCGCGGCCTACTGGCTCGGCGACTTCGCGAACTCGTTCGTGATGGCGAAGATGAAGGTCTTGACCCAGGGCAAGCGCCTGTGGATGCGCACGATCGGTTCGACGATCGTCGGTCAAGGGATCGACAGCGTCGTCTTCTACCCGATCGCGTTCTACGGCATCTGGGAGAGCAAGACGCTGTTCTACATCGTGGCCTTCAACTTCGGGTTCAAGGTCGCCGTCGAGGCGCTGTTCACGCCGATCACCTATCTCGTGGTCGGCTGGCTGAAGCGAGTAGAGGGCGTGGACGTGTACGACTACGACACGAACTTCACGCCATTCTCGCTCGACGACTGAGCCTCTGAGCCTGGACGACCCGACGAGTCGCCGCGCGGCTCAGACCATGTCGGGATCGAACTGCGTGGCGTTGCGCCCCACCTGGCCGAGGCCTTCGCCGCCATCGACCATCACGACCTGCCCGGTGGCGAAGTCGTTGTCGAGGAAGGCCAGCACCGCATCCGCGATGTGATCCGTGCTGCCCTGCCTCTGCAGCGGGATGCCTTGCACGCGCCAGGCGACGTACTCCTCGCTGCGGCTACCGGCGGGCAAGACGACGCCCGGCGCCACGCCGTTCACGCGGATCGTGGGCGCGAACTCCAGCGCTGCCATGCGCGTGAGGTCGGCGAGCCCCTTCTTCGTGAGCAGGTAGGCCGCGTACTCGAACTGGTGGAACGCGATCTTGTTGTCGAGCACGTTCACGACGGCCCCGTTCCCGCAGCGCTTCGCGAAGGCCTGCATCAGGAACAGCGGCGCCTTCAGATTGACCGCGAAGAGCTCGTCGAACTGCTCGGGCGTCGTCTCGGCGATGGTGCCGGGCGTGTAGCCCGAAGCGCTGTTGACGAGGGCCGTGAGGTTCGGGAAGCGCGCGTGCACGCGGTCGAGCAGCCCGTCGATCCCCGCGGCGTCGGCCAGGTCGTGCGAGAACGTCTCGCACGCGACGTCGAGCGCGCGCACCTCCGCGCACGTCGCCTCTGCCGCGTCCGCGGAGCGACCGTAGTGCAGCGCGATGTCATAGCCGTCCCGCGCCAATCGCAGGGCGAGAGCCTTCCCCAGGCGGATCGCCCCGCCGGTCACGAGCGCCGCACCCTTGCTGTTCTGTTCTGTCATCGTCTCCTCCTTCGCCGGGACGAGATCGTAGGATGCCGCGCCATGGAGATCTTCATCCCCGGACCGGAAGGCCAGCTCGAAGCCCTTTATCACGAGCCCTGGGGCCTCGAGGAGGGCGAGGAGCCGCGCGCCCTGGCCGTCGTGTGCCACCCGCACCCCGCCCACGGCGGCAACATGAACTCGACGGTCGCGTTCCGCACCGCGCGGGGCCTGCAGCGCGCGGGCGTCGCCTGCGTGCGCTTCAACTTCCGCGGCGTCGGCGCGAGCGAGGGCGAGTACCACGGCGACGGCGGCGAGGAGTACGACGCCCGCGCTATCCTCGACTGGCTGGTCGAGCGCTTCCCCGGCGTGGCCCAGTGGGCCGCGGGCTTCTCGTTCGGCTCGCGCACCGTCTTCGGCCTCGCGCTACGCGACCGCTCGATCGAGCGCCTGGTGCTCGTGGGCTTCCCCGCCCGCGTCTATCCCCTGGAGGGCGTCGACACGCTGAAGATCCCCTGCTTCTTCGTCTGGGGCGACCAGGACGAGTTCGGCACGCTGACGGACCTGCGCGAGCAGTACCCGACGCTCCCGGAACACTTCGAGTTCGAGCAGGTCGAGGGCGGCGACCACTTCTTCCGCCCGCGCACGATCGAGGTCGAGACGCGCGTCCAGGACTACGCGGAGCGCGCGCTCGGGCTGAAGAGCGACTGAGGCAGCGCTCACAGGGCGAGACGGCGCCCAGCCGGTCACGCGAAGCGGCCCTCCGCTCCCGGCGCCAGGCGCGGGAGCGGAGGGCCGCTGTCGTGGGCGAGCGTCTACAGGCCCGACTCGATCTTCAGCACGTGCGCCTCGGGCGAGCTGATCTGCCCGAGGAAGGTGCCGATCGGGAGCAGCACGTTCATCGGGTCCCCGTTCGGCACGTGGAACTGGATCAGGCCAGGTCCGCCGTGGCCGCCGCCGCCCTCGGCGCGCAGGAAGTTGTTCGCGCCGGGACCACCGAGGCCACCCAGCGCCGAGAACGCGCCGGGCTGCACCTGACTCAGGTCGATCAGCTCCGCCTGCAGCACGATCATGCCGCCCGAGCCGCCGCCGCTACCGCCGCCGATGCAGTTGATCCCCGAGGTGTTCTCCCCGAACCCGCCCGTTCCTCCGTCGGCGGATAGCCGGCCTTCGGAGCCGACGCGGATCGTGCGAGCGAGCAAGATGGCGAGACCGCCACCGCCGCCGCCGCCGCAGCCCTTGTCGATGAGGTTGTTGATGAACGGCACCATCGGCCAGACGCCAGAACGATGAGCGTCCCCGCCTGCTCCGCCGCCTTGGCCCGCGCGCGGCGCGGCGAGCTCACCGACGATCTCACCGACGCCGGTGACGACCTTGCGGCCGAAGAAGTCGTTGTCCGCACTCGCGTCCGTGAACACGGCGGTGCCGATCGCTCCACCCTTCGGAGGCGGAGCCATGCTGAGCGCCCCGTTGGCACCCGCGGCCCCGTCGAGTCCGGGCAGCGCGAGCAGGCCTTGGTTCTGCGGATCCTCCGGGTTCTGAGGAACGGGAGGAGCAGGAGGGCCGAAGACTCCGCCACCGCCGCCAGCCGCCCGACGCGCCGTGGACGAGGAGACCGATGAGAACGACGACTCGCCGCCGCCGCCACCCGGCGTGCTCGTCCCCGCCGCCGGATCCCCGGGCAGGCCCGAGGGCGTCGAGGCGGTCGTGAGTACGCTGCCAACCCCGCCGGTGCCCCCCGCCGGACCGCCCGGCGCACCCAGCTCCGGCTGGTTCGCCGTGTTGAGCGTGAAGACGCCGAACTTGTTGGTGCCGGAGACGTCGATCAATCCGTCGACGCGAATCTCACGGGCTTCGACGCGCAGCGGCTGCGGGCCGACGGCGCGCAGCTCCCCGCCAGCCTCGATGGTGAGCGTGTTGAGACGTAGCGTCCCGTTGCTCGTGTCGTAGACCACCGTCTCCCCGCTGCGAACAATGCGGTCCCCCGCCGGGTTCGGCGCAGGCGAGACGAAGGTGGCGGCGAGCAGCGTCGCCGCCGCGGGAAGGAAGAGGGTGTGCATGTCGGTTCGGTCGCGGGTCAGGGAGTCGCGATGGGCTTGTGGGCCCGGACGGCGGAGAAGTACGCCTTGCAGGGCGGCGGCTCAGCCGTCTGGAAACCGCGTTGCGAGCGGTAGGGGCGGAGAAGGAGCAAGCCCCATGCCGTGCGCCAGAGCGCCCCAGGCGTCATCGGCCGTGGCCCACTGAGCGTACTCGCTCGCCCGGAGAACGATAGCGCTCAGCGTCTTCGCACAGGCCCCGCGGCTCCGTCGGTACGCTCTTTTGCCCATTTCCTGTCCACGCTCCGGGCGCGGTGCCCTCTGCTGAAGTCCGTTCACCGCCCGTCCTCGGGCACGACCCCGCCCGCTTCGTGATGAAACTCCTCCCGCTTCTGTCCGTGCTCTGCGTCCTCTCCGGCGCGGCTTCCGCCCAATGGTCCACGTCCCCCTGGCAAGTCAGCAGCCAGGGAAGGCTCTCGCGCGATGTGCCGCGCGATGTTCGCCCCTCGCCCCGCGGCACGCTGACCCTCGCGTTGTCTCGGCCGCGTGGTGATGCACACGTGCTTCGTCACGACGTGGAGCTGAGAACGTCGAGCGGGGAGCCGACG
>Ga0316204_10006555_pt1 | contig 17810 bp, 17 predicted proteins | sample 6monrhotite_MG_2_FD_205661 | JGI IMG/M metagenome (GOLD analysis project Ga0316204, IMG submission 205661) | Microbial mat bacterial communities from mineral coupon in-situ incubated in ocean water Damariscotta River, Maine, United States -... | ecosystem: Environmental > Aquatic > Marine >... | reverse complement strand
CCAGCCTGATGCTCTTTCAATATCCCAATAATTTGCTCTTCACTGAAACGGCTTCTCTTCATCGTTTGTCTCCTTCTTGGAGAACAGGCTATCTCAAAACACCGGACTTTTCAGGGGAGCAGGTCACGCATAATATACGTCATTGATAACTTCAGCCGCGATTGTCTTCTCGCTGTTGTCGATACATCGCTCTCCGGCGATCGTCTAGCCCGTGAATTAGACTACATTTCCGAGATGCGCGGATATTCTAGATCTCCTTTAAGAACTTACGCTCTCAGGGAAATACCGCTTTCAGCCCAAGTTAACAAAAACAACAACCAAAATAGCACCGAGAAATACAAAGCCCAAACACGCAAGCAACGGGGTGCGAATAACCCGTGTGCCAGATACTTCCAGGAAGGACCCAAGGGGGCGATAGTCCGGGGGGGGCTGCGTTTGTCACTCTTGCCTTGTTCCGAGCAGATCCAGAATTTCGGCTGCGGCCTTGTTCGAACTCAACTGGCCTTGGGCGACGGATTGAAACAAGTCGATCAAGGTGCAGGTTGGAACAGAGATGAGGTCTTCGTAACTGCTACCCATCCGCTCGATTGCCGCGACAACCTTCTTCTCAGCAATTTGTCGCGCAGTTGGACTTGGAACCGAATAAACATGGCGTTCATTGGTTTCGGCGGCTTTGCCTTTTTCTTTCAACTTTTCTTTCTCTTTTTTGGCTGCAATACGCTGCATAGCTTCTGCGCTCCCGCTTGCAGCCCTGCCTGCAATACGCTGCACAGCCAACTCGGTCTCAGACGCGCGCAAAACGGCGTACTGGTTAGATTGGCCAACTCTGCCCACTCTGCGTATGAGGCCTCGCTCTTCTAGCTGGGTAAGTGCGTAGTTGACCGTTCGACGGCTGACACCAATATCCCGAGCCATCCGCGCGACTGACGGATTGCATCGCCCTGTTTTTGGTGTTTTGGTGATCCAGCAGCCGGAACAGAACAACATGCGCGGTTGCGTTCAGACGCCTATCGTTGCAATTCGCAGCTCGCTTGAGGGCCGACCACTTTTCAACGAGGTTAAGAGGCTTCCGGGTCATCTGGCTAAACCGGGCAGTTGGGACGTAGACTTGACTGCATGATCGTCGATCCAGATCCTGATGTCCGAAGCCCGGTATCGAACACTCCGGCCAATCTTAATCATGATCGGTCCTCTACCGTTTACCGCTGCAAGCTCAAGAAAGCGCTTGGACAGTCCGAAGGCCTCCTCCACTTCTTTGCGGGTCAACAGCCTCTCGTCTGCGATCTGTTTCATACTGCTCTCCTGAATTGCGTGTGGCATCAGCCAAGCAAGAAAGCGGTCGATGACAAATACCCTATCTAAACGAAACCTCACCCGTTTCGTTTAGTCCCACCAGTGCAGCGCGAAGTTCGGCTACTGAAACTTCCCTGTCGTCAGGCACCGTTCCCTGCTTTCGCCAAAGCGGTACCTTCGCATCTTTCCACACTGTCTTCTCGAATGAGGTCTTGGAAAGCCCAAACAGGCTAACGAATACCGCGACAGCTGTCGCCTTCTTGACCTTCTTTGCGGGGCTGAACTGCGCGTACACTGCTTCCAGAGCCTTGATCGCTTGCTCCATGCTGTCTGCTTGAACCCGCGTTGTGGGGCCAGCGCGTTGCCTCGCTTTGAGACTGGGCAATTCCGCTTTTAGCAGATAGCGATGATTTCCTTTTAGTTTGCTCCGTCTTTGCCATTGCTCCGGGAGGATTAGCTCAGGGCCAAACTCTCCGACAGCGAATGCGAAGGCGCGCCCAGTTTCCAAGCAGACTGACGTGCAAGTCGCCAAGGCACGCGCCAGTTCTTTGGCAGCGCCACGCAGTTCAGCGGCGTCATCGTCGAGGATCAACCACTCCACTCGACGAGGCTCCCATTCGTGCAGTGTGATGCGCAACCCTCTGTTCAACATGATCACGCTGGGCCCACTTGGCAGGCGTTCCCCCGGAAGGAAAAAATGATCCCGCCTTTGAGCGAATTCTCGGCGCCGTTCGATGACCTTCCTAGCTTCAACGAGAGGTGCGCGTACGGGTGTGCCGGCCTCTTCGATCTTCTCTTCAATTGCTGCATTGAGCTGAGACCTGTTCAAATACCACGTAAGAGCCACGTTATCGATGAACTTTGCCAGCCGACCCGTTCCAACAACTTGTTCATCAACCACCCTCAGGTCCGACGAGGCAAGTGTCTCTCTGCCCAATCCGGAGAATGCCGCGATGCTCTCCTTGGCACGCCGGTGATCATCGATCAGCTTCTGGTATTGGTTTGTCCCCGTACGCTCACTCATTCTGGGCATTGCCTGCCTGACCAATATCAGTAAGCGCATTCGGCTTGAGCAGTTCGTTCAGGCGATGTCCAATCTGGTCTGCGGCAGATCGTACTGGATTGTCGCTGAGGTGTGCGTAGCGTTGGGTGGTTGCGATGTCTTTGTGACCAAGCAGGGCACCTATCATTGGCAGGCTCATGCCGCTCATCGCGCCAATGCTCGCAAAGCAATGCCGCAGGTCGTGGATACGGACATCATCAATACCGGCGCACTTGCGAATGATCCCCCACGGATCTTTGAGATTTACGAGATGGGTACCCGGCGTCTTGCCGCGCACCACAAAGTTAGGGTCGGGATCGCCCGCTTGTACGCTGGCAATGACCTCCATTGCGGGTGGGGCAAGGTACACGAACTTCCTGCCAGTCTTCGAGTCCGGCAGTTCCGCGCGGCGAAGACCCCAGTTGATCCAGCTCCACTTCAATCCGAGGACTTCGCCAGAGCGGGCTCCTGTGAAGAGCAGCAATCGTATTGCAGTAATTGCAGGAGGGAAGATCAGGCGGTCATTTCCATCGCGGTCAGGGATGGGCCCTCTTTCGGCCTGACTCAACACTACGCCAAGATGCGCAAGTTCCTGCTCCGAGAGAAGCCTTTCTCGCCGCTCTTCCTTGAACCGCTTTACGTGTCGCGTGGGGTTGCTGCCATCAGGCCGAAGCTCCCAGAGTTCGGCCAGATTGAACAACTTACTTAACAGGGCCAAAGTACGGTTCGCCTCATATGGGCGATCTGCCATGCTGCCATGAATGCCAAGGATGTCTTCGCGTGCAACGTGCTCTACTTTGAGATGGCCAAGAGCCGGTCGTAGTGTCTTGTCAATGATCCGTTCATCGTTTCTTACGCTGGAGGCTCTTTTGAACGGCCGCGCATGTTCTGCGAGGTAGCGGTCAAACAACTTCGACATCGTAGGTGCCTTGCGCACCTGGTCTCGTAAGCTGGCGGGGTCCTTGCCCAGGCTCACGTCCCGAGCCATCTCAATCGCGACCTGCCGCGCTTGGTCCGGTGTCAGCGAGCCGTGAACCCCAATGGTCGGCTCTCGCCGCCGACCTGATCGACCGCCTCCAACACGATACTTGAACACGTATGTCTTGCGACCCGTCGGGTGTACCTTGAGACCGAAGCCTGAGACGTCGCTGTCCCAAAGCACAAAGACGCGATCACCCGGCTTTGCTGCGTCCACATTACGCTTGGTTAGCTTGGAGCTTGTTGCCACACCTTCACCTCCTTCAGAAATCACTACCAACCAGCGACCACATAACGACCACCGAGATCGAAACTACACGAAAACCAAAGAAGTAGAAGAGTGGAAATATTGATATTTATTAGATATTAAGGAAATACAAAGTAGCATGGCGAAGTCGAGGGAAGCATGCGAATCTGAGACTTTTAATCAGTGGGTCGCAGGTTCGAATCCTGCACGGCTCACCACTGAAATCCGAAAAGTATCAAGGGGTTGGTGAAACCACCCAATTTGGTCGCGGGTCGAGCGGTGCGCGCGATTCGTCGGCGCCTTTTTGAGCGGTTGGCACTCTTGGCCGTGTGAGTTGCTTTGGCAAACTGAGCTTACGCCGCATCCGCTTGCACCTCCGGCGAAGGGCAAGCGGTTGGCGACATCGAGTCAACGACTGCGAAAACCGATCAGATCTTGAACAGTGGCTGCAACAATCTTGGCAACAGCGCGTTGAAACGCAAAGGAGCATCCGTTGCGGCGAGACAGATACAAGGCGGGCCGGCATCCGCAATTGGAGTATGCTCCAGATCCTGATCGGCGATCTCAAGGTCGCCAACGCCGAAGCGCCCGGTTTCATCGCTGAAGCTGCCCTGAAGAACCAAAGTTAGCTCCAACCCATTGTGCGAATGATCAGGCACCGCTTGTCCGGGCGGGATATAGAGCAATCGCACAGATCCCTCGCGATCACCGGACAGGATGCATTGCCGCACGCCAAGGCCCAATGATTTCCACCGTGGCGGCTTACCCTTGAGCGCCTCCATGACAGGGCCGGGATAGACGCCGGACCGTGCATAGGTCTTTTCGACCGGTGCGGGGGCGTCCAGCAGGGCCAAAGTGCTGTTCTTCAAATTGCCTGAAACAGCTTCGCTGTTCGCGGCTTCAAGTAGGGCGCCGCCCGCCATCTGATGCGCCTCGAAACCTGCGCGGCAGTCGAGGCACAGCGAAATATGCGCGGCCACGACCACGGCATAGGGATGGGGCAACGTGCCAGCGGCATAGGCCGCAAGCAGATCGTCGGAGATATGGTGATTGATTGCGGTCATCTAACGCATGTCCTTAAGCTCATGGCGCAACCGTTCCAGCCCCAGACGGATCCGGGATTTGATTGTGCCAAGCGGTAGGCCCGTCTGGGTGCGGATCTCCTGATGGGTCAGCTCCCCCAGATAGGCTTTTTCAATGATTTCACGTTGGTCGGGCTTGAGCAGCGACAACGCCTTTTTCAGTGCCCCAGCCTCTTGTTCTACGGCGAGGATCTGACCGGCATCTGGCTCGGTCTCGGGATCTTCGGCCAATTCTTCTGGCATGGGGCGGTTTTCTTTGCGGATCACGTCGATCTGGCGGTTGCGCGCGATCTGGTAGATCCATGCTGAAACCTGCGCACGCTCGGGATCGAACTGCGCCGATTTGCGCCAGACGGTCAGCATGACCTCTTGCACAATCTCTTCGGCTTGCCCGGTGCCGGTGCCGGACCGCATGATGAAACCTTTCAGGCGCGGTGCGAAATAATCAAACAGCATCGCAAAGGCATCGCGGTCGCGTTGGTCGCGGACCAATAGCATCCACGTTGTCTGTGGAGAGACTTGGGCGGACGGTTTCGTCACCTGTGTCATGTCCTTTCCAAACCGCGCCGGGGGCGGTTTGAGCGTGGGAGGGGTATCTAGGCTCGCAATCAGCATAATCTCATTACGGGGGCCGATAAAAGTCGGATCATTTTTGATCCAACTTTTTTTGCGCCTCGTAACACTAGGGAATAAGCACTGGAGCCTACATGTCATTTGATGCCCTTCCCATCCGCCCGCAACGTGTCGCTATCATTGGTGGAGGGATCTCTGGACTGGCTGCGGCTTATCTTCTGTCGCCGCATCATGCGGTCACTCTTTATGAGGCCGCGCCGCGACTGGGCGGGCATGCGCGGACTGTGATGGCAGGCCGGAACGGGGATCAACCGGTCGATACTGGTTTTATTGTCTTCAACTATGCCAATTATCCGCATCTGACCCGTATGTTTCAGGATCTCGATGTGCCTGTCGCCAAAAGTGACATGAGTTTTGGCGCGTCGATCAATGACGGCAAGATCGAATATGGGCTCAACAGTCTTTCAGCGCTTTTGGCGCAGCCGCGCAACATGCTTCGGCCGGGGTTCTCGCGCATGGTGCGAGACATTTTGCGGTTCAACAAAAAGGCCGAAGCGATGACGGATGAGACCTCGCTGACCATTGGCGAGTTCATGGATGATCTGAGGCTTGGCGATTGGTTTCAGCGCTACTATTTGATGCCGTTGTGTGGTGCGATCTGGTCAACGCCGCCCGACAAGATCCGGTCTTTCCCTGCCCGTGCACTGATCCAATTCTTTCGCAACCACGCTTTGCTAAGCACACATGGACAACACCAATGGTGGACAGTAGATGGCGGCAGCATCGAATATATCCGCCGTCTGGAGCAACATCTGCGCGGTCGCGGCGCGATTTTGCGCACCAATGCCCCTGTACAGGGTGTGCGCCGAAACGCGGTAGAAAGCACGGTTTGCACCGCAGATGCGCCGGATGAAACATTCGATCAGGTCATCTTTGCCTGTCATCCCGATCAAACATTGCGTCTGCTGGAGCAGCCAACAGCGCAGGAAGAGGCGGCCCTGTCGGCGATCCGGTTTCAGGACAACCAGATGATCCTGCACCGCGATGAGGCGCAGATGCCGCGCCGCAAATCGGTTTGGTCCAGCTGGGTTTACAAGGCCGATACCACGCGGCCAGAGCCGGCGATCGGCGTGACGTACTGGATGAACCGGCTCCAGAATATCCCGCAGAATGACCCGCTGTTCGTCTCGTTGAACCCCTCTGACCCAGTGCCGGATGAATTGATCTACGACCAGAAAACATTCCGCCATCCGGTGTTTGATACCGCCGCCCTGAACGCGCAACAGCAGTTGCGTGATCTGCAGGGGCAAAACAACACTTGGTTCGCGGGCGCCTATACCCGCCACGGGTTCCATGAGGATGGTTTTGCCAGCGCCGCGCGGATTGCCCGTCTGATGGATCGGCAGTTCGCATGAGAACCGTACCCGAATATATCTCAGGGGTGACGACCCATACCCGCAAGGGTGCTGTGCGGCATGGTTTTCGGTACGGCGTTGACTACGTGATGATCGACCCAGAGCAGGATCAGCGCAGCCCGTTCTTGTTTTCCCGCAACAGGTTCAATTTCAGCGCGGTGCATGACGTGGATCATGGTGGCCCACTTGGGGCAGGCCGTGGTCCTGCGTGGGCGCGTGCGGCGTTGCGGGCCAATGGTCTGCCGGATCGCGGCGTGGATCTGCGTCTTTTGACCCAACCGCGGTTTCTGGGCTATGTGTTTAATCCGGTCAGTTTCTGGCTGGCCTTTAGGGGGGCGGATCTGGTTGCGGTGATTGCTGAAGTCTCCACGCCGTTCCATGACCGGCACAGCTATTTGTGCCACCTACCGGGTTTTGCGCCGATCACTGGCGAGAGCCGGATCGAAAAGCCGAAATGGTTGCACGTGTCGCCCTATCAGGACGTCGCGGGGCATTATCAATTCGGGTTCGACATTCGCGAAGACCAGATTGCGATCCGGATCATTCACAAAAACGGTGAGGAAGGTGTGGTCGCGACACTGTCCGGCCCCCGCGTACCTATGACCAGCCCAGACCTGATCAAAGCCAGCCTGCGCCGCCCCCTTGGAGCGATGCGCACCATTGGCCTGATCTATTGGCAAGCTCTGATCCTGAAACTCAAGGGGGCCAACTACCGGTCCCGCCCAACACCGCCCAAGACCGAGGTAAGCTGATGCTTTTTCTAACAAACCGTGTGAAGCGGGACTTTCTGGACACATGCGGCCGGATCAACACGGGCAGTCTGCGCCTGCGCACGCCAGAGGGCGAGATCTATGACTTTGGCGCGGGGTCTCCTGCTGCCGAGATGCGCATTTACGATTGGTCTGTTGTGACATCTATCGCGGCACGTGGCGACATTGGGCTGGGAGAGGCTTATGTCGCTGGTCTTTGGGAAACCTCTTCCATTGCCGACTTGGTTGAGGTTGCCATTCTCAATCTGGATCAATTCCGCGGCTATGCCTATGCGGGGTTCTGGTCGAACCTGAAATACCGCGTGGTCAATCAGATCTTGCGCGCCAATTCACGCAGTGGCGCCGTGCGAAATATCCGGGCCCATTATGATGTTGGTAACGAATTCTACCAACTCTGGCTGGATGAAGGGATGACCTATTCATCTGCGATGTTTGCTGCGGGCGACAACGATCTGCTGCGGGCTCAGAACCGCAAGTATGATCGCATTCTGAACCGACTTGGCGAAGCTGAGAATGTGCTTGAGGTTGGTTGTGGCTGGGGCGGCTTTGCCGAGCGGGCTGCGGACAGCGGGCGTCATGTGACCGGCCTGACCATCTCGCGTAGTCAAAAAGGTTATGCCGATGCGCGCCTGGATGGACGGGCCGACATCCGGTTGCAGGACTATCGCGACAGTGCTGGGCGTTATGATGGCATCGTTTCGATTGAGATGATTGAAGCGGTTGGTCAAAAGTACTGGCCCACCTATTTTGCGATGCTCAAAAACCGGCTCGCCGAAGGGGGCCGCGCCGTGGTGCAGGCGATCACGGTCTCGGACGACTATTTCGACACATACCGCCGGACCGCAGATTACATCCGGCAGCATACCTTCCCAGGTGGCTTGCTGTTGTGCGATGGGGCGATCCGCGAACAGGCACGGCGGGCCGGCCTCAGGGTTACCGACAGCCATGCGTTTGGTCAGGACTACGCCCGCACCTGCGCGGTATGGGATGACCGTATCGAACAGCAATCCGGCAAGATCCGGGCACTTGGTTTTGACGACGCGTTCCTGCGCAGCTGGCGCTATTATCTCGGCGCTTGTGCGGCCTCGTTCAAGGCAGAGCAGACCAATGTGGTGCAAGTGGAGCTGAGCCATGTCTGACCGAGAAACCGTTTGGATCATCGGGGCAAGTGACGGGATCGGCGCGGCCTTGGCCCGTGCATGGGCGGCCAAAGGCGCGCGTTTGATCCTATCGGCGCGGTCCGAAGACAAACTTGCATCTTTTGCTGCTGAACTGGGACCGGACCATGTGGCGCAGCCGCTTGATGTGTCGGATCGTGACAGCCTTGATCGGGCCGCGCAGGCGATTGCAGCACGTGGCCCTGTGGACAGGGTTGTGCATTTGGCGGCGATCTATGATCCGGGCAAGGTGGCGGACCTTGATCCTAAGAAGGCCGAGCAGATCGTTACGGTCAACCTCGCCGGGACGTTTCATGTGGCGCAGGTGGCGCCAAAGGTGCTGCGTGCAGGTGGGCAGATGGCGCTTTGCGGATCGGTGGCAGGCTACATCGGATTGCCTCAGGGGCAGATTTATTCCGCAACCAAAGCGGGGGTGATTAACCTTGCCGAGACCCTCCGAGCAGAGCTGTCGGGAAAGGTGGATGTCCGGCTGATCAACCCCGGTTTCGTTGAGACCCGCCTGACCGCTCAGAATGATTTTGACATGCCCGCCATGGTCACCCCCGAACGCGCGGCGGAGGAGATCATCAAAGGTTTGCTGGGCCGATCTTTCGAAGTGCATTTCCCGCGCCGCCTCACGTGGCCGCTCAAGTGGTTGAGCGCGCTGCCTTATTGGGCGGCGCTGCCCCTGACCGGGCGTTTGACCCGCTGATCCCAGATTGATGAAAGAAGCAAAGCCATGAAAATTCTTGTTCTTTACCTGTCGACTGCTCTGGTGTTTTTCGCGGCGGATGCCGTTGGCCTGAGGATGCTGATTAAGCCGGTGTTCGACCGGCACATCGCGCATTTGTATGCCGATCCGTTTCGTGTCGTTCCAGCGGCGGTTTTCTATCTTGGCTATGTCGCGGGGGTGCTTTGGTTCGTGGCGTTGCCTGCCCTGCGCGATGGTGACCCGGTTGCGGCTTTGATTGGAGGTGCTTTGCTTGGTCTGATGGCCTATGGGACCTATGAATTTACCAATTATGCAACCCTGCGCGATTGGTCGATGACGCAGGTTATCGTCGATAGCCTTTGGGGCGCGGTTCTCACCGGGTTTTCTGCATGGGCGGGGGTCATGATCACGCGGGCGTTGGTTTAGGCCAGCTACCGCAGCAGTACGGTCCTCTATGCGGATGGCGATGCGGCGTATATTGTCTCAGTGTCGACTGCATCACCAATAGGGAGGCCATCACATGGGCTTGCGTTTCATCTTCATGCTGACCCGCAACGACCGCACGGTGGAGGATGCGGCCGCGCATTTGGCGACCGCTTTGGCCTTGGGTGTGCGGCATGTGGGGTTCAAGGATGTCGGCCTGCCAGTGGCCGCGCTCAAGGAGCTGAACCAGACGATCAAGGCCAAGGGGGCGACGTCCTATCTTGAGGTTGTTTCTCTTGATCAGGACAGTGAAGTGCGCTCCGCCCGTGCGGCTGTTGAGATCGGGGTCGATGTCCTGCTTGGCGGTACACGGGTTGATGAGGTGCTGCCGGTTCTGGCGGGGCGGGGCATCGCCTATTATCCGTTTCCCGGTCGGATTGAGGGGCATCCCAGTGTCCTGCAAGGCAGCATCGAAGAGATCGCAAAAAGCGCCGCAGACCTGGCGGCGCGGGACGGGGTGGATGGGCTGGATCTGCTGGCCTATCGGTCCAATACCGATGTGCCGGCGTTGATCCGTGCGGTTTGCGCTGCCGCTGGTAAGCCGGTGATCGCGGCGGGTTCCATCGCTGATCCTTCGCGGATTGCCGATGTGCGGGATGCGGGGGCGGCAGGCTTTACCATTGGCACTGCGGCGCTTGATGGCCTTTATCCGGCTGAGGCTAATGATCTGGCCTCGCAACTGGGCGCAATTGTCCGAGATGTGGCAGAGCTGAACGGGCATATTTCCCCCTTTGGCAAAAAGAGCCTCGACCGTGCATTTGGGTCATTCGAAGACACATGGTCTCCTCGGGTTGCGGGTCAGATCAACGACATGCAGATCAAACTGGTCAAACTGGAAGGGGATTTCACCTGGCATTTCCACCATGATGAGGACGAGTTGTTTCTAGTGCACCGTGGGCGGCTGTTGATGAAGTTTCGCGACCGCGAAGAGATCATCGAAGAGGGCGAATTTATCGTGGTGCCGCGCGGCGTTGAGCATTGCCCCGTGGCCCTGTCAGAAAGCTGTGAGGTGGTTCTGCTGGAACCGGCCAGCACGGTAAACACCGGCACAGCCAGCGATGCGCGGACGGTTCATGATCTGGCGCGGGTCTGATATCGTTTAACTGTCAAAGGCATCCGCATAGGTTTCGCGCAGCACGTTCTTTTGCACCTTACCCATAGTGTTGCGCGGCAGGACATCCACGACGATCAATTTGCGCGGACATTTGAACCGCGCGAGGTCGGAGTTAAGCTGCGCCAAAATCGCCTCGCTGTCCGGCTCCGCGCCTTTTTCGCGCACAAGAATGCCCAGCGGCGCCTCACCCAGATCGCCATGGGGCACGCCGATCACAGCAGATTCAAGCACACCGGGTTGGTCATCCAACACCAACTCAACCTCTTTGGGATAGATGTTGTATCCACCCGAAATAATCAGATCCTTGCCGCGTCCGACAATCTGCACATAGCCCTGATCGTCAATCAGCCCCAGATCGCCGGTGATAAAGAACCCGTCGCTGCGCAGTTCAGCGGCGGTCTTTTCCGGCATCTGCCAATAGCCCTGAAACACATTTGGCCCGCGCACTTCGATCACGCCAATCTCGCCATCCGGCAGGGTTGTGCCGCTGTCCGGGTCTGTCACTTTCAATTCTACCCCTGGCAAGGGATGCCCGACCGTTCCCGCGCGGCGGTCCCCGTCGTAGGGGTTTGAGGTGTTCATATTGGTTTCGGTCATCCCATAGCGTTCCAATATCCGGTGGCCTGTTCGGGCCTCAAACGCCTTGTGGGTTTCCGCCAACAGGGGGGCAGACCCCGAGATGAACAATCGCATATGTGAGGTCAGATCCTTGGTAAAACCGGGATGATCCAACAGCCGGGTGTAGAACGTCGGCACCCCCATAAGGCTGGTGGCACGGGGCATGAACCGGATCAATTCATCCACATCCAGCTTGGGCAGGAAGACCATAGATCCGCCTGAAAGCAGGATGATATTGGTTGCAACAAACAGCCCGTGCGTGTGAAAGATCGGCAATGCATGCAGCAGGACATCGCGCTCGGTAAAACGCCAGAACTCTTTGAGGGTTTCGGCGTTGCTGAGCAAGTTGGCTTGGCTCAGCATAGCGCCTTTGGACCGGCCTGTGGTGCCGGAGGTATAAAGGAACGCGGCCAGATCACCCTGTGATCTGTCTACTGTATCAAAGGTTTCGGACTGGGCCTCGGCCAAGTCTGCCAAAGTACCGCCGCCCGATCCGTCCAGCGTTTCGAGACGTGCCTGCGCATCCTTGGCCACGGGTGACAGACCGCTTGCTTTGGCCGGGTCACAGACCAGCAACTTCGCGCCCGAATTGCTGACGAAATAGTCCACTTCGGCAGGTTTGTAGGCAGTGTTCAGAGGGAGAAAGACCAGCCCTGCCTGTACGCAAGCGGCGTAGAGGGCCAGCGCATCCGCTGATTTGTCGATCTGCACGGCAACCCGATCCCCGGCAATCAGCCCGCATGCGGCAAATGCGTTGGCAAAGCGCGCAGTACGAGCCAGAAAATCCGCATGGGTCAGGGTCTGGCCGTCCGGCAAATGCAGAAACGGTGTGTCTTTGCCTTGGTGGCGACCAAACAGAGCATCAAAAAGCGGATTTGCCATCATCATTCCTTTTCGGAGATTTCGCCCGAATTTGCGCTATCGGCCCTGCGGCGTAAAGGGGCGCTTTGACGCTAGGATGAAACCTTTGCGCTGGCAGCGCTGGCGGCAAATTCGGCGGCCTCAAATTGCGTCAGGAACACTTTGCCTGTCATCTCTTGCAAGAAATGTTGTTCCCCCAGCCGGTCCATCACCGGGCCTTTGACCTCGGACAGATGCAGGCAAACGTTCATTTCCTTAAGGCGGGTGTTGATCATCTCAAGGGATTCCAATGCGCTGAGGTCAATCGCGTTTATGGCAGAGCATTGCAAAATCACATGCCGAATAGCTGGATCACGGGCGACGCGGTTGTGGATCTGATCCTCAAGAAATCTTGCGTTGGCAAAATACAGGCTCTCGTCCACCCGCAAGGTCACGACGGCGGGGTCGGTAATCACCTTGTGGCGCAAAATATTGCGGTAGTGTTCGGTGCCCGGCACGCGGCCCACTTCGGCGATATGCGGTTTGGATGACTTGTAAAGATGCAGCAAGATCGAGAGCAGCACACCGGCTGTGACACCCGCTTCGACGCCCATGCCGAGGGTCAGCAGGATCGTTATCGCCACGGCGGCGAAGTCGGATTTGGAGTAATGCCAGCTGCGGGACAGGATTGAGAAATCCACAAGGCTGAGGACTGCAACGATGATGGTTGCGGCCAGTGTTGCCTTGGGTAGGAAATAGATAAGCGGCGTCAGCAGCAGCGCTGCGATGGCAAGACCGATGGCGGTAAAGGCTCCGGCGGCAGGGGTTTCTGCGCCTGCATCGAAGTTCACTACCGATCTGGAAAATCCGCCGGTGACAGGAAATCCACCTGTCAGCGCCGCGCCGATGTTGGCCGCGCCCAGACCGATCAATTCTTGATCCGGGTCGATCCTCTGGCGCTTTTTCGCGGCAAGAGTTTGTGCGACCGAAATGGATTCCACAAACCCGATCAGCGAGATTAGGAAGGCTGGCAGCACCAGTTGTTGCAACAGATCAAGCGGAACAGTTGGCAAGGTAAAGGGCGGCAAACTTTGCGGGACTGCGCCGACAATCTGTACGCCGCTTTGGTTCAGATCAAAACCCCAAACCGCCAATGTGGTCATGACAACAACTGCGACAGGTCCGGCCTTGACCAAGGCGGATTTGACCCCATCGGGAAAACCAAGCCGCGCAAGCAGCGGCGCAAGACCTTTGCGCACCCAGAACAGGAACACAATCGCACTGGCGCCGATGATCAAGGTGATCCAATTTGTCTGCGGCAGATGGCGGATCAAGGTTTCGAGCAGGTCCAAAAGCGTATGACCCTGCGCGTCGATACCAAGAATGTGTTTGAGCTGGCTGGCTGCAATCAACAGCCCGGATGCGGTGATAAATCCGGCAATCACCGGATGCGACAGAAAGTTTGCAACAAAGCCAAGCCGGAACAGGCCCATCGCAAGTAGGATCGCACCCGACAAGGCAGCAAGGGTCAGGGCCGCCGCAGCATATCCGGCGCTGCCCTGTGCAGTGACTTCGCCCAAGGTGGCGGCGGTCATCAAGGACACGACCGCCACAGGGCCAACCGCCAAGGCGCGGCTGGTCCCGAACACCGCATAAAGCATGATGGGCAGGATTGACGCGTAAAGCCCTGCCTCGGGGGGCAGGCCGGCAAGCAGGGCATAGGCCAAAGACTGCGGGATAAGCATGATCGTGACGATCACTGCTGCCAACAGGTCATTGCTGAAACTGCTGCGGTCATAGGTGCGGCCCCAGCTGAGGATAGGCAGAAATCGGGCGAGGGATGTATTCATGAAATGGTCCGGCAAAGCTGCGCGAGTGGCGCAGGAACAGAGTGATCGTTTCCCACTAGTATAGCTTAAAGGTGTCCGAGTTTCGGTGACTTAGTCACCTTGCTTGCCGGATTTTGAACATAGGTTCGAAGTGGCAGGAAGCCGGGCACCCAAACCCTGTTCATGCGATTTTGGGCTGTTCATTCATGCGGTTCTGCCGCAGCTTGGGCGCAGTTCAGACAGCACAGTGAGGATGAAACGTGACCCTGCGACCTTTAGGCATTGATCCCGGCTTGTGTTTCATCGGCGGCCAGTGGGGCCCAGTGGATGGCGGAGATACCATACCGCTGCGCAACCCGTCTGATGGATCGACCTTGTGCGCAATTGCACGTGGCGGTGCAGCGGACGTTGATCGCGCTGTTGCAGCGGCCGAGGGTGCGCTTTCGGGTGACTGGGGCCGGATGCCACAATTTGAACGGGGCCGGATCTTGCAAAAGACCGGCGCGATAGTGTTGGAGCATGTGGACGAACTGGCCGAGCTTGAGGCGCTGGATGTGGGCAAGCCGCTCAAGCAGGCGCGAGCCGATGTGATTGCCCTTGCGCGGTACATGGAGTTTTACGCCGGTGCGGTTGATAAAATCCACGGCACGACCATTCCCTATCTCGATGGATATACCGTCTATACCCTGCGGGAGCCGCATGGGGTGACGGGGCATATCATCCCCTGGAATTATCCGATGCAGATCATCGGGCGGTCTGTTGGGGCGGCTTTGGCAATGGGCAATGCAGCGGTTTTGAAACCGGCGGAAGAGGCATGCCTGACCGCGCTGGCCTTTGCCGAGATTGCCCGCCGCGCCGGTTTGCCGGACGGGGCATTGAACGTGGTTCCGGGGTTGGGCGCGGAGGCGGGCGCGGCCCTAGCCGGTCATCCGGGTGTCCGGCATGTGTCATTCACCGGCTCCGTCGGGGTTGGCAAATTGATCCAGACAGCGGCGGCGGCCAATGTGGTGCCTGTCACGCTTGAGCTGGGCGGCAAATCCCCGCAGCTGGTGTTTGAAGATGCGGATGTGGATGCCGCGCTGCCGTTTCTGACCAACGCGGGCATTCAAAATGCGGGTCAAACCTGTTCGGCGTCTTCGCGTATTTTGGTGCACCGCAGTCGGTATGACGAAGTGTTGAGCGGTATGGCGGAGCGTTATTCCGCGCTGCGTGCTGGTCCTGCGATGCATGATCTCGATGTCGGGCCGCTGGTATCAGCGCGGCAAAAAGAGATTGTTGAAGGGTTTCTGGCCAAAGGCAAAGACCTTGAGATCGCGGCGCAGGGGCAGGTTGTCTCGGATGCGCCTGCGGGTGGCGCCTATGTTGCGCCGACCCTGTTCGCGGGTGTGAAGCCGGATCACCTGTTGGCGCAGGATGAGATTTTTGGGCCGGTGCAGGTCGTTATTCCATTTGAGACTGAAGAAGAGGCGGTTCAGATCGCTAATGGCACGGCGTTCGGGCTGGTTGCTTCGGTCTGGTCGCGCGATGGTGCGCGGCAGATGCGGCTGGCCAAACGGCTGCGGGCGGGGCAGGTGTTCTTGAACAATTATGGCGCGGGCGGCGGTGTGGAACTGCCCTTTGGCGGCACGGGTCTGTCCGGACACGGGCGCGAAAAGGGCTTTGAGGCGCTTTACGGATTTTCACATCTCAAGACCGTCGCGGCGCTGCACGGCTAGGAGGATCAAATGAGACTAAGCAACAAAACAGCAATCGTCACCGGCGGTGCATCAGGGTTTGGCGCGGGCATTGTTCGCAAGTTTCACGCCGAAGGGGCCAAGGTTCTGATTGCGGATCTGAACACCGAACTGGCAGAGGAATTGGCGGCAGAACTGGGCGAAGGAATACGCGTCTGCACCACCAACGTGGCCAAAGCCGCCGATGTAGATGCGATGACGCAGGCCGCATTGTCGGCATTCGGGCAGATCGACATTCTGGTCAACAATGCAGGCACCACACATTTGCCCGCACCGATGGAAGAGGTCAGCGAAGAGGATTTTGACAAGGTTATCGCCGTTAACGTCAAATCGGTTTACCTGACAGCAAAATCCATTGTGCCTTTGATGAAGGCCCGCAAAACCGGGGCGATCTTGAATGTGGCTTCAACCGCAGGGGTCAGCCCGCGACCACGACTGAACTGGTACAATGCCTCCAAAGGGTGGATGAACAACGCGACCAAGGGCATGGCGGTCGAACTGGCCCCTGACGGGGTGCGCGTCAATGCGATCAATCCGGTTGCAGGTGAAACGCCGCTGTTGAAGATGTTCATGGGCGAAGACACACCCGAAGTGCGGGCCAAATTTCTGTCGACCATCCCGCTGGGCCGGTTTTCCACCCCCGAAGATATGGGCAACGCCGCCTGCTATCTGTGTTCGGACGAGGCCAGCATGGTTACGGGCGTCTGCATGGAAGTTGACGGCGGGCGCTGTATCTGACGTCATTCGGAGGCGTTTGAAACGCGCCCCTCTGGTAATCTTCCGCAACTCCACTACATATAATATATGAGATCATTCATGCCGCTTCATCGACTGCTTCTTGCGCTGGTTTTCAGCATCCTACCGGTTTTGGCTTTGGCCGCTGAAATTGACCGTTTTGCAGGTGTCTATGAAGGCAGTTCTGAGTTTGTGCAGGACGGCGAGGCACAGCGCCGCGATCTGAGCACCACCATCAAACCATCAAAAACGGGTTTTGAGCTGAGCTGGACATCGGTTAGCTACAAAAGCGATGGGCGGATTAAGCAGAAGGTCTATACCATCGAATTTGTGCCAAGCCCTCGCGATGGCATCTACGGCTCTGCGATGAAAACCAATGTGTTTGGCAAGCCTGAGCCACTGGACCCCCTCAATGGTGAACCGTTTGTCTGGACCCGGATCAGTGGCGACACATTTTCGACGTTTTCGCTTTTTATCAACGAGGCTGGCGAATACGAAATGCAGGAATATCACCGCACGCTGGCCGACGGCGGGCTCGATCTTGTGTTTCGTCGGGTCAAGCAAGGCGCGATAGAACGTGAAATCAAGGCATTCCTGTCCAAGGTGAAATGAGCACATCTTTCTGATTGAGCTTAGCCTATCTTTGCTCCTTCGGCGATGGTGCGTGGGCGCGCATTTGTTTCTTCAATCCCGTAACCTGCTGCCGCTTTGTACTTATCAGCATGTGCGGCTAGCTCTTCCTTGCTCATCACTTCGGAAATGTCGGTGAATGCGCCATCTGCGCGTTGCTCGACCAGATCCAGAATGGAATCCGGGCCCGCGACACGGTTCATCAAGGTCACCTGCGCCGTCTGCGGGCGCATCTCGGTTTCATAAACTTCCAGCGCCTTGGGCCCGATGCCATGCGCCAGAAATGCCGCGCCCAGTTTGCGGGCGTCGATAATGGCGGAGCCTGCGCCGTTGGATCCGACCGGATAGGCGGCATGGGCGGCATCGCCCATCAAGGTCACGCAGCCCTGTTGCCAGTTGTCCATCGGGTCACGGTCCACCATGGGGTATTCGTAGACTTTGCCAGCCTCGCGGATCAGTCCGGGCACATCAATCCAATCAAGATCAAACACCGAAAACGCGGGCAGGACATCGTTTTTGTCAGCTTCGCGGCTCCAGTCTTCTTTGTTCCAATCGGCGT
>Ga0316204_10006554_pt1 | contig 17810 bp, 22 predicted proteins | sample 6monrhotite_MG_2_FD_205661 | JGI IMG/M metagenome (GOLD analysis project Ga0316204, IMG submission 205661) | Microbial mat bacterial communities from mineral coupon in-situ incubated in ocean water Damariscotta River, Maine, United States -... | ecosystem: Environmental > Aquatic > Marine >... | reverse complement strand
GATATGAGCCAGCTCAAGGACCTCTATGGCGAACGCGCGGGCACCTTCATTGCCAATGCCGGGGTGCAGCAGGTCTTCGGGGTAAATGATTTCGAGACGGCCAAGTGGCTGAGCCAGATGATGGGCCAGGAAACTGCCGGGTTCCAGACCGACAGCTTCAAGCCCGGTGATGGCCCCAGCTTCAGCAACAACCTCACGGGCCGCGATCTGCTCACCCCCGATGAAATCATGCAGCTCCGCCCGGAAAACCAGCTCTTGCGCGTGCAGGGGCAAGCCACCGCCGTGGCGCAAAAGCTGCGCTACTACGCCGATCCCGAGTTCAAGGGGCTGTTCGTCCCGCAGGACCAATAATCCGAAGGACGCCTCCCGATGCCAGACCAACCTGACCTTTCCGATGATGATCTGCGCGAAACGCTCGATCTCATGGCCACGGCTGTCGCCAGCATGTCCGACAGGATCGACGATCTGACCGCCGTGGCGGACAAGCAGATCAAGGTCGCGACGGAAGCGCGGATCGCGGCCTTCGCCGCACGGGACCAGACCAATCCGAAAAAATACGGGGATCTTCTGGGCCAAACTCTCGACAGTCATCTGGGTGCAACCGCAGATGCGATGACCGAGATTGTCAGACGCCTTGGCGTCCAGACGGACAAGACTATCGGGGCCTTGGCCAAATCGGAAGATGACAGGTCCACAGCCTATCGAGCGGTGTTTGAACGGGAACAGAAAGCGGATCGCCTCAAAAGCCGCCTGCCCTGGTTTGGTCTGGGTGCATTGGTTCTGGCCTTGGTGATGACGGTGACGCTTCCTCGTTTCTTAGCCAGCAACGCGTCCACATGCGCTGTCCTCGGGGCATCCTGGACCACGACAACCACGGGTGTTGATGCCTGCGTCTTCTATCAGAGGTAATGGGTGAAGCGCTGTCGGTCATTGTCTCAGTCTGAGAGGCTGGGTGTTATATATGTGTTAGAATCTGTGTTACGATTGAGTAGATTACTCGTAGTCGCTTGAATATTAAGTATTTATTATGATGCCGGGTAACTGATAACACGAATCGCGGTAACTAAAATCCTGCTTTGGGTAACTGATAACACGAATCTTGACTGCGGTAACTAAAACCACGAATGTGGACCCATGGTAACTGATAACACGAACGCCCTCGCCCCGCTCCTTCCGGATCGCCACCCGCAGCATGACCTTTTCATCTGCGATGTTGCTGACGCCGTGTTGAAGGACGTGATGCAACATATGGAGCATCCGTTCTACTCGCTTTCAAAGAAGCCGGAAACGACGGTCAAGCGATACGAGAATGGCAATAAGTGGCTGCAAATCACGCCCAGTGTGAAGGGTCTCGCAACGATCTACGACAAAGATATCCTGATCTACTGCATCAGCCAGATCATGGCGAAACTGAAAGAGGGCCTTCCGGTTTCGCCTCGTGTTCGGATCAATTCCAGAGAGCTGCTTATCTTCACAAATCGCGGTACAAGTGGCCGGGAGTATCAGTCCCTTCTTGATGCCCTGGACCGTCTTGAAGGAACGCGTATCAGGACGAACATTGTGACCGGGGACGAAGAACAGGTCGATGGGTTCGGCCTGATCGACGCTTCCTCTATCCGTCGCAAGCATGGTCTCGACGGTCGCCTGCTGTGGTGCGAGGTGAAGCTGTCGGATTGGGTCTTCAACGCGATCCGAAACGAAGAAGTTCTGACCCTGCACAGGGACTACTTCCGTCTGCGTAAGCCCATTGAACGGCGGGTGTACGAAATTGCTCGAAAGCACTGTGGCCAACAGAAGTCCTGGCGTATCACGCTGGCCAAACTGCTTCTCAAGACTGGTTCTCAAAGCCCCCAGAAGCGCTTCCGGCAGATGATCCGGCAGCTCGTAGAGCATGACCACTTGCCGGATTACCACGTTACCTTTGAGGATGACGCCGACATGGTGGTTTTCACCAATCGTGGCACGATGTCACCTACCTCGATCGTAGAGGGCAGCATTCCGCCTTTGCAGTCCGATACCTACGAAGAAGCGCGCCATGCTGCTCCTGGATGGGATGTACATTTTCTTGAACAGGAATGGCGCAGCTGGTGCGTAGAGCCCCCTCGCAATGCTGATCGAGCTTTTGTCGGGTTTTGCCGGAAGTGGTTTGAGAAACGCGGGAGGCCGTGAGATTAAAAACCGGTATGAGAAATAAAACCGGTTATAGATTAAATTCAGGTATTGGAATTTTTTCTGGTAAGAGATATAAATCCGGTAACATAAAACTAGCAGGATCGAGCAATGCCCGTCATCGTCATGGCAAGCCCCAAAGGGGGGGTCGGCAAATCCACATGCGCCGTACTGCTGGCGTCAGAATTCGCGCGCATGAGTGCGGATGTCACAGTGTTGGACTGCGACCCGAACAAATCTCTGACCAGATGGGCTTCGCATGGATTGCCCGCTGGCGTGACGCTCAAGAGCGAGATCGGCCGTTCAGAGATCGTTCCCACTATTCGGAGTGCTGATGGCGACGGCAAGATCGTCATTGTGGACTTGGAAGGCGTCGCATCACAGCTGGTCAGCCGTGCGATTTCACAAGCCGACTTGGTTATTGTTCCGATGCAGCCGACAGCTCTCGACGCAGAGATCGGTTCCGAAGCCCTGGCATTGGTGCGAGAGGAAGAAGAGGCGCTCGGACGTTCGATCCGGCATGCCGTGGTTTTGACCAAGACAAGTGCCGCAGTCAGAAGCCGCGTCCAGAAGGAGCTGGAAGAGCAGCTCAGAGGGGCAGGGATCGACGTGATCGAGCCATCCTTGGTAGCACGCGCGGCATTCTCGGAATTGTTTGCCTATGGCGGCGATCTGACCGCGATGATGAACGACCCTGAGATGATGACAGGCGGAAAAGTGGATAAGGCGTTGATCAACGCCCAAGCATTCGCGGAGGCTGTTTATGAGCGGCTCAAATAGACTTGCAGGCCTCAAGGCACGTCCGAAGGACACGACTATTGAAGAAGTTCGGCGCGTGGATGAGGTTGGTGAGGCGAGGGGATTCCTAGATAGGACACCTCGCAAGAAGCCTGGGCGTAAGCCCAGTCCTCGGACGTATCAACTACACCCCAAGGTTTTCCCGAGGGTGGGCGAGGCCATTGCCGCAGAAGCAGAAAGACTCGGTATAACGCAAGGCCAGTTGATCGAGTTAATGTGGGAAAAATATGAAGGCTAAAATTAACCATAAGCGGCCATCATTAGGCATTTGATATGAGCGAAACAGGAGGGGCAGTATGCTGAAATCTATAGAGCTTTTTGCCGGTGCAGGTGGCCTCGCACTTGGAACAGAGCTTGCTGGCTTCCATGCGGTTGCTGCCGTCGAAAAAGATAAATGGGCGTGCGAAACGCTCGAAGAAAACAAGGCGCGCGGCTATCCTTTAGTCAAAGATTTGCGTGTGATCTGCGGAGATGTTCGAGAGCTGGACTATTCCGTCATACCTACTGACCTTGACCTGATTTCTGGTGGGCCTCCATGCCAACCGTTTTCCATCGGAGGAAAGCACAAAGCCTTCGAAGATGAACGCGACATGTTCTCCGCCTTTGCCGACGTTGTTGCTCGCTTGAAACCGCGATCCTTCATCATCGAGAACGTAAAAGGCCTGACACGGGCCGCTTTTTCAAATTATGTCGCGTACATCGAGCATCGCGTGTCCATGCCAGAGGTGACGCAGCGCTCGGGTGAGACGTGGCAGGAACACCTGAAACGCTTGGAGAGAGTGAGAACCTCCACTGGCGATCATGGCGTTCGATACAACGTCGCTCGCCAGCTCTTTAACGCGGCAAATTTTGGGGCTCCTCAAAAACGTGAACGAGTATTCATCGTTGGCTTTCGTGAAGACCAAGACGTTCACTGGAATTTCCCCGATGCAACTCACAGCTTTGACGCGCTGCTCAGAGAGCAATGGGTTACGGGCGACTATTGGGAGCGGCACAAGGTCTCAAGAAAGGCCCGCGGTACGGTCCCAGATCGTTTCAAGGCCCGTGTTGAAAAACTGCAGGTCCAGAACTCAAGCGATAACCTCATGCCTTGGCAAACGGTTCGGGATGCTCTTCAAACTCTACCAGAGCCACGCTCTGATGGACGACAAACTGCTGGTATTGCCAACCACCGGCTTCAACCCGGCGCAAGAGCCTACAAGGGACATACGGGGTCTCCGATCGACCTTCCATCGAAGGCTCTCAAAGCAGGCGACCACGGGGTTCCTGGTGGTGAGAACATGATGGTCTTGCCCACCGGCGAAGTCCGCTACTTCACTGTTCGTGAGTCAGCCCGCCTGCAAGGCTTTCCTGATGGCTATGTCTTTCATGGGGCGTGGAGTGAAACCATGCGTCAGCTCGGCAATGCGGTTCCGGTCATGCTTGCCCACTCCGTGGCGTCCAGCGTCGCCCAGAAACTGCTTGAGGCCGACTTGGCCCTCATAGCAAAGCACGGCACAATGCACTGATGAGCGACTACAATCCTTTCAATCCATTAGATCGCGAGAACCTCGCCGCCTCGGTAGGTGAAGCGCTCCTTGAGAAAGAGCCGACTCCGCTTGAGAGACTGGGCACATTTCTCGGGGCAGGTGTCTATGCGATCTACTACACAGGTGATTTTCACCCTTATCGACAGCTTAGAGACGCAAACAAAGACGGGAAGTGGCTCGCGCCCATCTATGTTGGCAAAGCAATTCCCGCAGGTGGCAGGAAAGGCGGGATCAATCCCACTACAAAACCAAAGCCATATCTCAAAAAGAGACTCGACGAACATGCGGAAAGCATTCGATCCGCAGGCTCGACATTGGATATTGGTGACTTCTTTTGCCGGTATCTCGTGGTCGAGGACATTTGGATACCTTTGGGCGAAAACCTAATGATCAGTCGTTTTTCGCCGATTTGGAACAGTTTAATTGATGGCTTTGGCAACCATGATCCCGGCAACGGGCGGTACAATGGCCTGCGGCCGCGGTGGGATGTTTTGCACCCAGGGCGAGGTTGGGCTGAAAAATGTAGAGAACGCCCGGAAACGGCTGCCACGATTTCTAGCGAGGTCGAAGATTATCTTCGGACTCGACCGATCTCCGCGCCCAAGGCGCTCTTCAATAGAAGTACGTGAGCGATTAATAACGGTAATTAAACCGACATATGTATTGTCAAAAACGCGACAAGATCAGTCCATATTGAGCGAGGGGAACGATTGGATATGCCTAAAAAGAAACGCCCTCAACTACCTGATTCAATCACTGATGACCCTGATGTGTTCGGGGAATTTAAAGTGGCTTTCTCAGAAGCTGTAGCGAGCGCGATGGATGAGAGCGATTGGAAGAAATTCGCGATTCGGTACGGTCTTGACGATGAGATATTATCTCATCCACGCTTCCTGCGTAGCATGCAATGGGGAGATGCAGACTACGAAGGGCACGTGCTTGATCTTATCGACCATCTTTGCAGCGCAAGTGTGCCAGCAATTTTCTATCTTATGGACGAAATTCCCAATGTTCGCAGGAACCTAGACCAGCGCATTCTTGATGCTTGGGATGGGCAAGTAGACCCTTTGGTTACGGCACTGTCTCATAGTCTTGAAGCGCTGGATAGTGCGGCCTCCGGCATCGATCTCGGTGCATATGCTGCTCGCGTTGAGGATGCACTGCCACATGACCCTCAACAGGCTATTGGAGCGACCAAGGATCTGCTTGAAGCAACGATGCGGACTATCCTTGATGAAAACGGCGTATCTAATACCGACAAAATGGACTTCCCGGAACTGACGAACACATGCTTTTCTGAACTGGGTTTGCTGTCGTCAACGAAACCAAAAAACGAAGCTGAAGGCAAAATCCGAAAGATCGCCGACAACGCCAAAAAGATGATACTTGCTTCGAACGAACTGCGGAACCTTGTAGGTACGGGACATGGCCGTGTGGTCGGCAAAGAAGAAGAGCTGACCGCTGATGATGCCAGTCTCGTGGCGTCCAATGGTATGGTTCTGGCAGCATGGTTGTTGCGCCGTGCTGACCTTGATTGACGTTACTGGCGCTACAGCCGCATTGCCTCATAAGGGTTAATACCGGACTCAAGCCGCTTGCGCAGTATTGCGCCTTCTCGAAGAGCTGTTTCTGGGTCGCCTCGCACTCCAGGACCTATAGGCTGTCCTTTGCGATAGCAGACGTAATGATCGCCTTCCTCTCGCACTTCTATCTTGTCATCAGGGATGAATGGGAACGGGTTTTCGGTATTGTATGGAGAAGGTGTTACGCAGATCAATGTATCACCCTGCTTGATTACAGAATGCAGCACGTACTGGCCTTGTTGGAACCACCACCCTAAAATCTGGCGCGTTCGTCCATCAGGATCATTTGCTTCCATGAACCGTGCGTTGGCGTGGCATTCTTGTGGTTTCATACGTGCCCATGCAAGTTGCTCGTCGGACGCTCGCTCTACCATTATGATGGTGAGTTGAGAAATCGAAGCAACCACAGCTTTTTCCCAATCTGACGGCGGAAATGACCAACGGTCTATGTCCTTGAGCATAGACGCTCTCATCGCTTCAAGTTTTCGTTTTGCCTCACCCATAATGATATTGGCTCCTTGGTGAATTTAAGCACGTCGCACTGTGCGCTCGCTAACTTTGAACAGCCGCGCGATCTCTGGGACGGCGCGGTGCTCGTCGTCTCTCATGCGCCGCACCTCGTCTTTCTGGGCGGCTGAAAGGGCAGGGGGCCTACCGCCGATCCGCCCCCGCTTTCGAGCGGATGCCAAACCTTCCTTGGTCCGCTCTGAAATCCGCTCGCGCTCAAACTGGGCGATAGAGGCGAAGACGTGAAACACCAAACGACCAGCCGGCGTCGTCGTGTCGATATCCTCTGCCAGAGACCGAAAGCCGGCACCGCGTTCTCGGATTGCCTCTACAATCTCCAAGAGGTCCTTCAGAGACCGCGCCAGGCGGTCATACTTCGTGACGGTCACTATGTCGCCGTCGCGGAGCTGCTCCAGCATTCTGTCCAGTTCCGGGCGGGAGCGCCTCGATCCGCTGATCTTGTCTGCGAAAACCTTCTCGGCACCGGCTGCCGAAAGGGCATCTGTCTGTGAATCTAGGCTCTGGTCGTCAGTGCTGACGCGGGCATATCCGATGATCATACCGCACTGTGACAAAAACCTGCCAAAACTGCAAAGGTTTTGCCGGGAGTTTTTGTCCTAGCTAAGCGGTTGATCCTGAGTAGGGTAGGGCGTCCAGACAAAAACGACCGTTTTTGGCACTTTGGGCGCAAGCACGAGCGCGCAGATTTCTCACGCGTCGAGCAATGCGTCGATCACCGCGCATTCCGGCGCGGCATCGCCAGTGCATCGTGCAACAGTGTCCGACAAAACGCGCTCAATCCGCTTCAGGTCAGCGATTTTGGCTCGAACGTCTGTCAGATGATCTTCCGCGATGATCTGAACCTCGGCGCAGGTCCGGGACTGGTCATCGACCAGCCCGAGTAACCCGCGAACCTCTTCGAGAGCAAAGCCGAGATCGCGAGATCGCATTACGAACTTTAGCCGTCTTACATGGGCATCATCGTAGCTTCGGTAGCCATTCGTATTGCGCGGCGGGTCCGGCATGATGCCGATTTTCTCGTAATAGCGAATGGTTTCCAGGTTGCAGCCCGTTGCGCGGGCCAAATCGCCCCGCCGAATTGATCTCACGCTTGTGTTACTCATTGTGCCGAAAAATCCCTTGAGCCTGTATCAGCTACAGACCCTAGAACGATGGAAACATCTGTTCAAGGAAGATTCGATGGAACAACATTTGGCAGAACTGCCGCAATCTCAGTCGCAGAAAATTGGCGACGAAACCACCAAGGGATGGGGCGTGACCGGCCTTGGTGTCCTCGGCGCGCTGGCCATGACCTCGTGCTGCATCCTTCCATTGGTGCTGGTCAGCTTTGGCGTGACAGGCGTGTTCATCGCGCAGCTCGGGGCGCTCTATGCCTACAAATGGTACACCTTCGCTCTAAGCGCCGCATTCCTCGGATACGGCTTCTACAAGGCTTACAAGCCTGTAGATGCCGAGTCCTGTGCCGATGGCACCTGCGCCCGCCCCATCGACCGCCGCATCATGCGCGCGACCCTCTGGGCCGCTTCCGCGATTGTCGCTGTCGCCATGATCTTTCCCTACATCACCCCCTTCATCCTTAAATTCTGAACGAGGACCATGACCATGAAGCATCTCCTGCTATCTGCCCTGACCATCGCCGCACTCTCGACCCCGGCCCTCGCCGAAGAGCGCCAGGTCGAGATTGCCGTCAGTGATCTGACATGTCCCTCCTGTTCGTTCATCGTCGCCAGCTCAATGCGCGGTGTTCCGTCGGTCGAGATCGCCGCATTCCAGGACGGCCCCGAATACGGACAGGGTGTTTACAGCGTCACCTACGATGACTCTGAAACATCTATCGAAAGCATCATCGGCGCGGTGACAGCCAATGGTTATCCGGCGCAGGTGCTGCCCGACGCAGCCTCCTGAGCCGCCTGCAATGCGTGACAATCTGATGGGTGGGCTGTTGGCCTTCGGAATAGCAGCTCCGGTCGTGGTCGTCTGCTGCGGCGGGGGAACTGCCGTGCTCGCAGCGTTGTTCGGCGGCATTGGTGCCTGGCTCTCCGGGGTAAACGGTATTGCCGTGCTGGTTTTGACGGGTCTGACCTACTTGATCGTCCGCGCACTGCGTCGTTCGCACATGAGACGCGCCTCCAGCTCAGACCCATCACAACGAAAGACGGCCCCTTGACTGACACACCTGAAAATCCCGACCGCCTGCTGAAATGGGGGCTTGGCGGTGCGCTCTTCGCCGCGCTCTGCTGCTTTACACCGCTTCTGGTCGTCATCGTTGCTGGCGTCGGGTTGTCGGCCCTCACGGGTTGGCTCGATTACGCCCTGTTCCCGCTGCTGTTTTTCAGTCTCGCCGTTGTGGCACAGGCCCTTTGGCTACGCGCTGGCAAGCCGGGACCGGCCCCGAAACTCTGGGCCACCGGCCTCGCGGCAGTTCTGTCGATCCTGATCATTCTCCTCGAATTCAGGTTCGCAATACGGATCACAATCGGCGTTTTCGCCGCCACAGCACTCTATGCGGTTCTCGTGAACCGTGCGCAAAAGAAAGGAACGCTCTCATGATGATGGGATGTTGCACCGCCACCGGTATGTTCTTCGGTCTTCTCGGCATGTTGACACCGCTGATCGCAATCGGCGCGGTCATCTATCTGCTCGCGGCTAAATCGAGAAATCACGAATCAAGTGAGGTACGCTGAGATGAAAGACCTAATCAAAGGCGGCGACGGCCAAGGCGGCTATGACCTGATAGTCCTCGGGGCGGGGTCGGCGGGGTTCTCCGCCGCAATTACTGGCGCGGATGCCGGAAAGCGCGTCGCTCTTGTGGGACATGGCACCATAGGCGGAACCTGCGTCAACGTGGGATGCGTGCCGTCCAAGGCAATGATCCGCGCGGCAGAGGCCGTGCACGGTGCGGGAGCTGCCAAACGGTTCCCCGGTCTATCAGGCCACGCGCAAGTCGATGATTGGCAGACGCTCGTTCAGTCCAAAGACGATCTGGTCGAGACACTGCGCCAGAAGAAATACGCGGACCTTCTGCCGGAATATGAGGGTGTCGATTACATCGACGCCGGTCCCGCGAGGTTGATCGAAGGTGGCGTGACAGTCGGTGAGAGAACCCTGAAAGCACCGAAGACCATCATCGCCACGGGCGGGCGTCCCATCCTGCCGACCATCGACGGCATCGAGGAAATCGGCGCGCTCGACAGCACCAGCCTTCTGGAACTCGAAGTGCTGCCGAAAAGCCTGATCTTCATCGGCGCGGGCTACATCGGCGCGGAGCTGGCCCAGATGATGAGCCGCATGGGCGTGAAGGTCACGCTCGTCGCCCGGTCGCACCTGCTGCCCGGCGCGGAGCTGGAAGTCTCGGAGGCGCTAGCGGAGGCGTTCGAGGCCGAAGGGATCACCCTTCTGACCGGATTGAGCTACGACACTGTGCGCCGCGACGACGCGGGCGTGACCCTGCGCGTGATCCAGGACGGAAAGCCTGTCGAAGTGACGGCGGATCACCTCGTTTCGACCGCTGGCAGGCGGGCAAATACCGAAGATATGGGCCTGGACGCAATCGGCGTTGAAACAGACGCACGTGGGTCCATCGTCGTCGGTGATGATATGCAAACAACGGTGCCCGGCATCTACGCTGCGGGCGATGTGACCGACCGCGACCAGTTCGTCTATATGGCGGCCTACGGTGCAAAGCTCGCGGCCAAAAATGCGGTTCTTGGCGAAGACCATCGCTACGACAACGCCACGATGCCGTGGGTGGTGTTTTCCGACCCGCAGGTCGCGGGCGTCGGTTTCAGTGAAGCCCAGGCGCGGGATGCGGGCTTCGACGTCAAGACGTCCATCGTGCCGCTCGATCAGGTGCCCCGCGCGTTGGCCGCACGCGACACGCGCGGATTGATCAAGCTGGTGGCGGACAGAAAGACCGACCGGCTGCTTGGTGGCCAGATCATCGCGCCCGAGGGGTCCGATACGATCCAGACCCTCGTCATGGCGCTGAAGTTCGGCATGACTACAAAGGCGCTCGGGGAGACGATCTTCCCGTATCTGACAACGGTGGAAGGGCTGAAGCTGGCGGCGCAAACCTTCGACATGGACGTGGCGAAACTGAGCTGCTGCGCCGGATAAGGACCAGAAAATGAGCGAAAACTACGACCTGATCGTCATCGGGGCTGGAATGGCAGGCGTGGCCGCCGCCAACAAGTGTGGCGCAGCAGGATGGCGTGTGGCCATTGTCGATGCGCTGCCCTACGGCGGCACCTGCGCATTGCGCGGCTGCGATCCAAAGAAAATCCTGCGGCGCGGTGCGGAAATCATCGACTCCGCACGACTTATGCTAGGCAAGGGGATCGATCCCGGTGGTCTGTCGATCAACTGGGCCGATCTGATGGCACACAAGCGTGGCTTCACCGACCCGGTGCCGGACAAGATGGAAAAAGGCCTGTTGGGCAACGGCGTCGAAACCCTGCACGGAGCCGCGCGGTTCACGGGAAGCAACACGCTGGAGGTCGATGGAACGGCATATCGGTCGGAACGGTTCCTCGTGGCCGCCGGTGCCATGCCCAGGCCGCTGAGCTTCACAGGAGCCGATCTCGTGATCGACAGCACGGATTTCCTCAACTTGGAGGCCCTTCCCAAACGGGTTCTATTTATCGGTGGCGGCTTCGTGTCCTTCGAGTTTGCGCATATCGCCGCACGGGCCGGAGCCAACCCGATCATCGTGGATCGTGGCGCCCGGCCCTTACGCGGCTTCGATCCCGATCTGGTCGAAATGCTGATCGAGCGCGGCACCGGTATCGGCGTGGACCTGATGCGCGAGACCGAAATCGTCTCCGTCGCGGAAACCAATGGAGCATTCACTGTCGAGGTGAAGTCAGGCGATCAGACCTGGACAGTCGAAACCGATCTGGTCGTGCATGGCGCGGGCCGCGTAGCTGCCCTTGCCGACCTGAATCTGGAGGCCGCCGGTGTTGACTACAGCGACAAGGGCATCGTTGTAGCCCCCCATCTGCAAAGCACGACAAGCAGCGCGGTCTATGCCGCCGGAGATTCCGCCGACACCGATGGCATGCCGCTGACGCCAGTCGCCGTGATCGAAGGGAAGGTCGCGGCCTCCAACATGCTCAAGGACGCGCAGGCCGTACCGGATTATGCCGGTATTCCTACAGCCGTCTTCACGGTCCCGGAAGTGGCGCGTGTCGGCATGTTGGAAAGTGAGGCAAAGGACGCCGGGCATGACGTGGATGTCCGGTTCACCGACACTGGCGGTTGGTATTCAAACTACCGGATCGGCGAGACGTCCGCCGCAGCGAAGGTCCTCGTAGACAAGTCGAACGGCAAAATCCTCGGCGCGCACCTGTTCGGCCCGGAATACGGCGAGCTGATCAACTTTTTCGGGTTGGCAATCAAGTTGGGCCTGACCGCGAAGCAGCTTCGGTCGATGACGGCGGCCTATCCAAGTGTTGGATCGGATTTGGGGTCGCTTCTTTGATTTTCGAACAATGCGTATCTGATCCTCGTGCCGACTAGTTTAGCGAGGTCATTCTCAGATTAAGCGGCCATTGGACCAGGGCATGTCAAAGTTTGCTTCGCGCCATATATTACCATTTCTTGCGCCGTACGGCGAATGGCTGATGATCGCCATTGAACGCCGCCAGCAAGTCGCTGCGGACGGGCATGAAATGCCCGTCCGCGCGGAGCGCCGGGCCTGTCTGCGGGTGGCCTTCAGGTTGCCCGCCGACAGGTTACCTTGAAACCGCCCCCACCCACGATCACCCCATAACGCACAAGACCCCCGCCTGCTGACGGGGGCCTTGATCATTTCAACGGCGCGGGCTGTTACTCGGCGGCCATCCTATCGGCCTGCGCGGTGCGGTCCATGATGTAGTCCACAGCCTTCTGCGCCTCCGACGCGGCGCGGAAAATCGCGCGGCTGTCTTCTTTCATCGCCTCAAGCCATCCTTCGACATAAGCCGCGCTCTGTTCGAATTCAGGCTCCACGCCGATCTGCGCGCAAAGCATGCAATTTCCGATTTCCGCGACTAACTCTTCGAACGCATAGGCCTTGCGTTTATTGAACCGGCCCAAACGGTCCAGCCGCTTTGTCGCGCCTGTCCAGTGGATTGTCTCATGGGCCAAGGTGCCAAAATACCCAGCCGCCCGATAGAACGTGCCAATCGGCGGCATATGAATGCGGTCCGTCTTGATGTTGTAGTAGGCGCGTGGCTTCTCGGTCACGTCGATCTGCGCGCCGGTCGCGGCAAAGAACGCCTCCAGCTCGGGGTCGGCCTCGGTGCCAAGATCACGGGGCGGATCGGGCAGGATGTAGAATTCAGCGGGCAAGCCGTCGATCTGATCGGCGTTGAACACGCGGTAGGCCTTGGCATAAGGAATCTGGCGTTCCTCGCCGTTCTCGTCCTCGCGCTCGACGGTGCCGTATTTCACGACCGTGGCGGATTTCTCGCCCTTGCGGACATGGCCCCCAAGCTGCTTGGCCTGATTGAACGTCATCCAGCGGGCTGAGCTGTAATCCTTGGCCATCGCTGTGGCCCAAAGCATCAGGATGTTGATGCCCCGATAGGCCTCGCCGTTGAACCGTTCCGGCAAGCTGACCGATACCCCGCCGCCGGTCCACGGCTTGCGCCAGGGCGGTGTTCCCGCCTCGATCTGCGCGATGATCTGGTTGGTGACATGGGAATAAACGTCAAACTTCTCTGCGGTCATTTGTGACCCTCCTTCGAGTGACGCGGTCCGGGTCTCTTCCCCTTTCCGCCAATGGGCGGGCCTTCCTGTTCTGATCTTTGGAATGCCCATGCATTCCGAAAGGCAGAGCAGGTAAGGGCAAAGCCCGTCCTGCGGCCTGACAGGGCCGTGACAACCGGGTGGAGGGCGTGAATTTGGGAGGGAACCGCGCGCCTGCGCGTGGGAGGAACCGGAATTCTCGACCGGAACCGACGCCATGGGCGGCGCTTGCCGGTTTTCTCGGACCTGACAGGATGGCAGGCGGATCAACAGGATGTGGAAACTGTCAGGGTTGGGGTGAGCGGGCGTCAGCCCGTCGATGCCCTGCCCTGTCTATCGCTCAAAGCGATACCGGCGCACTGCCGGGATCACTGAACTCTATCGAGCCATATCTAACTCGATAATATACGATTGATGCCTTCGTTAGATTCAGGCACAAGATGACCATCATTGTCTCTGTTGGTATGCGCGATGAACCAGTCGATTGACCTCGAACTAAACGTCACCACCGAACAAGGCCTTCGGGCACTTGCTGAGGAGGGACACACGATCGAAGTGCTGTGCAAAGCCGATCCTGAACGCAAGGGACCAAGCTGGTACGGCCTGTGGATCATGCGGACGGTTGGGAGTGATGGGCAGGAGAAAATCCTTGTCACTGCCAGAACGCGCGTGACGCAGAATGCGATCAGGGTGCGCGAATTCAAGACGGCAACCGGCGTGATTTCATTCCTTGTTGGTGTCGGGTTCTCTCAGGCGAGCATTCCCATGAAGAATGGGGAAACGACCTCTCATCGCCTCGTCAGTGACTGAGACCTGGATCACGGTCGATGTCCCTATCTTTCTCGACCTCCCTATCCTTCTCCTGGTCGCGCTCGTCCTCAATTTCTAGCCGCTCGCGCGGTTTGTTCAGCACATCCTTCAGCCGCTCGTTGACGGACGGCTTGCGCGCCTCGCGGCTTGTGTCCTCGCCTAGATCATACTCGCTGTGACCGTCCAGCTTGTGAACCGCCGCCTGGCCGTCGCGCCCGGCGTCCTTCTCCATGATCTCCTTCAGCCGCTCTCGCGCGTAATTGCGGCCTTCCGGCTTTGGCGTGTCGTCTTGGTCCCGTGACCGGCCCACGACCTGCGACAACCGCTCCCGGAAATCCCCCGGATTGCGTTCACCGCGTTCTTTCGAGGTCGCGGCCCTGAGTGCGGCCAGACCGGCAGAGACACGCCCCTGCCCTGCCTCGCGCTCGGCCCCATAAGTCTCCCGCGCGATATCCAGCCGTTCGCGCATTTCGCGGAACGCGGCGCGGGCCTGACGGGCGGCATGGACCACGGCCCCGCGCTCGGTGACCGGGACGTATTCCCGGCCCTGACGCTCGGCCATCGCCTTCGCCCGCCGCTCCATGGAATTGGCCGCTGGCCCCAGCTTCAGCTCGGGGTCGCGGTCCAGTTCCTCGGCGGACAGCTTGTCCCCACGATCCAGCGCCGTCTCGCGCTGCTTCTCAAGCGACCGGTGATCGACGCGCTCGACCTCCCCTACACGCTCCAGCGCACGGTTCTGCAACTCGGCCCAGAGGCCGCGCATCTGCTCGATCTCGACGCCGCCGGTCTTGGCGGAATCAAGGACGCGCGTCTTCGCAGTGAAGCCCCCTGCTTCCAGCTTGCGGGTCGAGGTCAGCACATGGGCATGATGGTTGCGCTGATCACCTTCGCGGTGGGGCGCATGGATCGCCACATCGACGGCCACGCCGTAGCGGCTGACCAGCTCCTGGGCGAAGTCGCGGGTGATCTGCGACCGGGCCTCGGCGCTGATCTCGGAGGGCAGGGCCAGCTCCCATTCGCGGGCGGTGACGGAGTTGCGGCGGGTTTCGCTGGCCTCGGCCTCGTTCCAAAGGCGGGACCGGTCCGAGGCCCAGTCCGGCGCGTCCTTCGGGGTCAGGATGAAGGTCTCCTCGATGCCCTGCTTGCGGGTGTAATCGTGGATGCGGCCTTCGCGCTGGCACTCGATGCGCTCCCCGACACGGTAGGCCGCCGCCGCCGTGGCGGAGCGCCCGGCGCTGCGTTTGATCGTCTTCACGGAGAGGTGGTAGCTGGCCATGCGCCCTCCCCTCGCCCGTGATGCATACGCGCCCACGCGCCGGAGCTGATCCGTGCCGATGCCCTGACATTGGCAATCGGATCAGCCGTCTTTTCTCCGCAAGAGTGCGCCCGGAACCGGCGCGGTCTGAGGGGGAAAGACAGCCCGCTTGAGGCGAGCCAACAGCTCTCCGACGCGTGGGCTTGCCAGTGATCTGCCCCCAAATCCCCAGCCTCATGGGGGGCGGGATATGGGGACAGATCACTGGCGGTTTGCCCCCGGCAAACCCGGTTCGTGTCGGCACCGTCAAGTCCGACGACACGAACCTCCCGCAAGGGAGACGCCAGCGGCAGACCGGCCCCCACCGTGGGGCATCGGGCGAGACGCTGGCGCGACCTTGCGGGACGCGATCCAACCGCTGAGGTTGGGCTGGGATGGTTTGGAAGGGGCCGCGCGCCCTTCCATGTCGCGGCGGCACGCAGCGAAGGGGATGGCCATCGGCCGGGGCTTTGCCCCAGAGAGATCGCACGCAAATCTCGGAACCGCAGGTGAAGAGTTTGCATAAGTGCGCCCTTGTCCTTTACAGGCCTACGGGTAAGCGCTATCGCTCGATCTGACAAGACCAACCTGTCCACCTGCTCTTTTCAAAGATGGAGACGCACATTGGCAGATACCGAACTCGAACGGGCCGAGAAACGATATGCCCAGGCCAAGGCACGTCTTCAGGCACTGAAGAACCGGGAAGCCACCAGACAGCGCAAGTTGGATACCCGGCGCAAGGTGATCCTGGGCGGGGCGCTCATGGACCTGGCGGAACGGGATTCTGGTGCTGCCGCCATGCTCGACCGGCTGATCCGCAACCTGCCCCGCGAACAGGATCGCAAGGCGTTCGCCGACTGGGATACGCCCTCCCCTGCCCCGTCCAGCTCTGATCCGGAAACGCCGTCCTGATGCGGGGTGTGATGCTCGTCTTCGGAGGGCTGTTCCGGTTCTTCGGTCGGTTGATCTTCACGCCCATCCTGTTGGGGTGGATGATCGGTGCTGTCCTGTTCGGCGCGATGATCGGGGCACTGATCGCCACGCCGTTCATCTTCGCCTTCTTTGACCAGCCGCCCGGCGAAAGCGCATGGCAGTGGCTGGTCTTCGGTCCCCTGATGTTTGTGGGCGCTGTCTTCGGGTTCCAGTATTGGCGCATGGCCTCTGGTGCGGACGCCTTCTTCGGGCTGACCGGCGACAGCCACGGCTCGGCCCGCTTCGCCAACCGCAAGGAGCTGAAGAAACTTCAAGGCGATGATGGTCTCCTGATCGGACGCAACCCCGGCACCGGGCGGCTGCTCCGCTATGATGGCCCCGCCCATCTGATCACCCTTGCCCCGACGCGGGCCGGGAAAGGTGTCGGCACCGTGATCCCGAACCTGCTGGCGGCGGAACGCTCGGTCCTGGTCATCGACCCCAAAGGCGAGAATGCCCGGATCGCCGGGGAAGCGCGACGGCGGTTCGGGACGGTCCATGTCCTCGATCCGTTCGAGGTCAGCGGGATGCCGTCTGCGGCCTACAATCCGCTCGACCGGCTCACACCGGACAGCCTCGATCTGGGCGAGGATGCCGCCTCCCTGACAGAGGCGCTTGTGATGGACCCACCGGGGCAGGTCACGGAAGCGCACTGGAACGAGGAGGCCAAGGCCATCCTCGGCGGGCTGATCATGTTCTGCGTCTGCCACGAGGACCGCGACCGCCGGACGCTTGCCACCGTCCGCGAATATCTCACCCTGCCCCCGGAAAAGCTGCGCGCCCTGCTGGAGCTGATGCAGGACAGCGATGCGGCGGGCGGGCTGATCGCCCGCGCCGCCAACCGCTTCCTTGGCAAGGCGGATCGCGAGGCCGCTTCCGTCCTGTCGAACGCGCAGCGCCACACGCATTTCCTGGACAGCCCACGCATCGCGACGGTTCTTTCGCGGTCGGATTTCCACTTCTCCGATCTGCGCCACCGGATCGCTTCGGTGTTTCTGGTGCTGCCCCCGAACCGGATGGATGCTTACAGCCGCTGGCTGCGCCTTCTGGTGTCTCAGGCCCTTCAGGACATTGCACGGGACGCTGAGGCGTCCGTGAGGCCCCTAAGCGGCCTTGCAGGCGCTCAGGGGGGCACACAGCGCCTCCAGACGCCCACGTTGTTCCTCTTGGACGAGTTTGCCGCTCTGGGCCGTCTGGAGGCCGTGGAGCGCGCCATGGGGCTGATGGCAGGCTACGGGCTGCAACTCTGGCCGATCCTGCAGGATATGAGCCAGCTCAAGGACCTCTATGGCGAACGCGCGGGCACCTTCATTGCCAATGCCGGGGTGCAGCAGGTCTTCGGGGTAAATGATTTCGAGACGGCCAAGTGGCTGAGCCAGATGATGGGTCAGGAAACTG
>Ga0316204_10006553_pt1 | contig 17811 bp, 17 predicted proteins | sample 6monrhotite_MG_2_FD_205661 | JGI IMG/M metagenome (GOLD analysis project Ga0316204, IMG submission 205661) | Microbial mat bacterial communities from mineral coupon in-situ incubated in ocean water Damariscotta River, Maine, United States -... | ecosystem: Environmental > Aquatic > Marine >... | reverse complement strand
TTACCAAGAGCTATCTCTTCCATATCATTAGGCTTTTCTTCAATTACATAAACAACGGTTAGATTTGCCTGATTATTTTCAGCTAATGTAAAAGCATGTTTTAAAGCTACATTGGCTCTATGTTCCGCACCAATAACGCAAAGAATCTTTTTAAATCGTTGCATGGCATTGTTCTCCATATTGAGATAATTATCTTATTTTTTTTAAAAAAGCACACGTGTGCTACACACTATTTAGTTCGCTCTGACCGTCGTACAAAATACTTTTCTATCTCTACCAGAAATAACACCGATGAAGCGACGAGTAATATGCGTAGCCATATGCTCAAGTTGATGGCTGTTGTACCAAATAAAGACTGCATCGGCCCAAGGTAAGTAAAGCCTAACTGCAAAATGATAAGTACGCTAATCGCGATAAGCACATATCGGTTTCCCGTTAACCCTTCCCAATTAAATACTGAGTCTTTAATATAACGAGAATTAAATAGATAAAATATCTCAAACACCACTAAGGTATTTACAGCTACCGTGCGAGCATGCTCTATGCTCATGCCGCGCTCGAGTTCCAAAATAAATAGACCAAATGTTCCACACATTAAAATAACAGAGACAAAGGCAACTCGCCAAATTAAATGGGGCGTCAGCATCGATTCATGAGCATCGCGCGGTGGTCGTTGCATGACATTTTTTTCAGGTGGTTCAAAAGCAAGTGACAGCGCCAGAGTGACAGCAGTAACCATATTTACCCAAAGAATTTGCACGGGCAATAATGGTAGCTGATGAAATCCAAATAAAATGGCCGCCAGAATAATCAGTGCTTCTCCGCCATTGGTTGGCAAAATAAACAGAATCGACTTTTTGAGATTATCATAGACAGTACGCCCTTCTTCTACTGCATGAGCAATGGATGCGAAATTATCATCAGCCAGCACCATTTCAGCAGCCTCTTTGGCGGCCTCTGTACCATTGTGTCCCATGGCGGTTCCAACGTCTGCGCGTTTCAGCGCCGGGGCATCATTCACACCATCCCCGGTCATGGCGACTATTAAACCCTGTTCCTGCATCAGCCTCACTAAAAGTAATTTATGCCCAGGGTTAACACGCGCATACACGTTTACATCCCGTACGCGTTGACGCAACTCATCCTCACTCATTGAGTCCAGTTCTTGTCCCGTGAGTACATCATGGGCATCAACAATCATTAGTTGTTGGGCGATGGCGCGCGCTGTGGCCGCATGATCTCCGGTAATCATTTTTACCTGAACACCTGCCTCTGCACAGGTTTTTATTGCCGCTATCGCTTCATCACGAGGCGGGTCAATCAGGCCAAACATGCCCAGCATAATTAAACCCTTCTCTACATCACTAAACTTTAGCTCGGTCTGTTCATAATTCACCGGCTTGACGGCTATGGCTAGTACTCGCTGGCCAAGCTGGGCCATTTCTTCAATACGGTTTAACCAGTAATCTTTATCGATTGGTTGATCACCATGAACGGTTTTCTGTTGAGAGCACATTTCCAGTAATCGTTCAGGCGCACCTTTGAGAAAAATAAAGGCATTACCTGTATGACTATGGTGAAGTGTCGCCATAAATCGATGCTCTGATTCAAATGGGATAAGATCTGTGCGGGGATACTGTTTGGCTTCTGTTTCAATCTCTAATCCAGCTTTCAGGCCTGATACTAACAAAGCCCCTTCCATAGGGTCACCATGTGCTAGCCATTCATCATCTTTATGCTCCAAAGAGGAATCATTGCATAACACGGCAGCTCTGATGGCTTCTAACAACAACGGCCTTTCTTCAGCAAACACAGTCATGTCCGACAGTGATATCGATCCATGGGGATCATAACCAGTACCACCCAGTTCAAATAGACTGCTGGTAGTTGTAATCATCCGCACCGTCATTTCATTACGTGTCAAGGTACCGGTTTTATCCGAACAGATAACATTAACAGCACCCAGTGTTTCAACCGCAGGCAGTCTACGGATAATGGCATTTCTCCCTGCCATACGCTGTACGCCTATCGCCAGGGTGATGGTCATGATGGCTGGTAATCCTTCTGGAATCGCCGCGACTGCCAGGCTCACCGCGGCAAGAAACATTTCAGCAAAGACATAATCTCGAACGAATGAACCGAAAACAAAAGCAATGATGGCAATAGCTAAAATAGCCAGCGTAAGCCAGCGACCGAACTGAGCCATTTGACGTAATAAGGGCGTTGTCAGAGACTCAACATCCGCGACCAGTGTACTAATATGACCAATCTCAGTTTGAGAACCGGTGGCAATGACCACACCCGATCCCTGACCATGGGTTACCAGGGTGCCTGAATAAGCCAGGCATCGACGGTCGCCAATCATAGCTTCCTGTGCGACAGGGTCAGTGATTTTTTCTACAGCAATAGACTCACCTGTTAGCACCGACTCCTGAATTTGCAGCCCCTTAACACGGAACAATCTGAGGTCAGCCGGTACCTTATCTCCTGATTGCAGCAAGACGACATCACCCGGCACCAACTCTTTGGCAGGAATACTTATTTGTATCCCGTCGCGCAACACCATGGCATTCGGAGAAAGCATTTGCCGTATTGCTTTCAGGGCATTCTCCGCCTTACCTTCCTGTATGAATCCGATGATGGCATTAATAAAGACCACACCCAGAATGACACTGGCATCAATCCAATGTTCCAGCATAGCCGTAACAGCGCTCGCAGCAATCAGTACATAGATCAGCATATTATGGAATTGGTAGAAAAACCTCAGCAACGGGCTGATTGTTTTTGCATCAGGAAGTTGATTTGGCCCAAATTTAGACAGTCTATTATTGACTTCTTCTGTGGATAAACCGTCTGGAGTGCTAACAAGCGATTCCAGGACGTTTTTTGCACTTTTGAAATGCCAGCTTTTTGGTGTCAAATCCTGATCGTCGGACTGAACATTTAGCTCTCTGAATGTTTTAAGTGATTTTCGCGTGACCACTGCACCCACTACAGATAATATGACCAACATAGCAAGTACAATAAGCCATTCAACTACCACAATATCAAAATGCCACGTAAGAACCTCATTCACCTGTTATACCTCTTATTTACTGCAATTCTGACAAATATAAAAAATAACCATAACACCCTATAAGCCGTCTACCATTAACTTTTACACAAGATACTAGAACGCAAATCATATTAACCAGGCAGTTGTGAGCCCAACTGCCGATGCCGCCAGCAATGGCAGGAAAACTCTCATTCCCAGCCCAGGGCCACCGATAAATGTGGCTAGTAAAGCTTTGACCAGAGTATTCGAGGAAGCGGCAATTACGATACCCAGAACCGCCAGGTTCAACGATAGATCTACGGTACTCATTCTGGACAGCGTTAGATTAATTGGATCAACATCGGCTATACCCGATACCATGGCCAGTATATAAATACCGGCCTCACCGAAATAATCTATCGCCACCTTGCCTAGTAAGATGACCAGTACTAATAGTGCACCGAAAAAAAGCGCTGATTTCATCTCCAGTGGATTGATCAAATGAGTCAGCTCACTGGGCGCTTTATCACCTTTGCTATGCCAGATGACAAGTGATGATAACAAAACCACCACCGTCATTATTGACATAGGAACGGCTAATTGACTAAACAGTGCAGGATTGATAAGACTGGAAACCAGCACTACACGAGGAAACATGGTGCCACAGGCAAGTAAAATACCCGCAGCCAGTAGATTCTTCATGTTCTCATGTTTTTGAGATAGTCGCGCATAGTGCAATGTCAAAGCAGTTGATGATGCCATGCCAGCAGCCAGTGCTGTCAGTATTACGCCTCTACTTGGCCCCGCCAACTTCATTGCAAAATAACCACTGAACGAAATAGCGGAAATGAGAACAACCATCCACCAGATCTCATAGGGATTTAAAGCTTGCCAGGGGCCATAACCACGGTCGGGAAGAATAGGCAGAAGAACAATGGAGATAAGAAGAAGTTGCAAAGCTGCATGCAATTCCTTCTTCTCCAGTTTTTTTAGCCAACCGTGTAATACATCTTTATATCGTAATAACATGACTGTTACTACAGCGATAGATGCTGCGAGATTTACGTGCTCCAGTGTCGCCAATGCCCCCAACACAAATGTGAGCAACATTGTAATGAGGCTGGTAATACTGGCATCTTCATTAATGTTACGTCGCATCGCATAGGCGACAGTCACTGTAATAGTGAACCCCAAGAAAACAAAACCAAATACTGTGGTACTAAGGTATTGTGAAAGCAATCCAGCTCCACCCCCTAGAAGTCCCGTGAGACCATATGTTCGCAGGCCGGCTATCCGCTCACCTTCTTTTGCTTCACGAAATTTCCAGCCTCGCTCAACACCAATCAAAAGGCCTATAGCCAGAGCTATTCCCATAAGAGCGATCTGTTCAGCATCAGCAAAACCGTTCAACACGCTTCTCCATAAATATGTACACAATAAATATACAACTCTCTAGTAGCTAAATACACGCTAACTATGATCAGGTCTTCTTAGAGATAAGCCAGTAGGTTATTCCTAAAGCCAGAACAACAGCGCCTGTTGCTAATACAAATAGAGGTGAAATTTTTTCAAAATCAAAGATGATAACTTTACGTGAAATAGCCATCAGTGCTGTTGCAACAACTAACCTCACGGGTATAACGTCGGTTTTAAGATAGAGCGTAATATTTATAAAAATTTCTATAGCAATTAATTACGGCCAGGAAGGCACCAAATGTTGCCAGGATGTCACTAATACTTAAAAGTAAAAAAGGGGGAGCCATAAGACGCTGATACAAAACATAAATAACGTCACCTATACCCCAAACAATAACGGCAACCATTAATACCGCCAGCACTTTTACTGCTATACGTATAATCTTATGAAGAAACCCCATAAACGGATCTTCTGATTTATCTGCCAGTTCATGACCAGGTTCACTAAAAAGATCTTTTTCATTTTTCATATAAACTTTCCAATCATCAGAAACATTATTTATAATCAATAAAATAAGAGTATAGACAAATACCAAGCTTAACAAATCAGCAAAAGATCTGTAGCTTTTAGATGCGGCTTTGCATACGCGGTTTACCTTTATTCGTTAATTGTTATATAAACAATATTTTTATAGTGTAACGGGCGTAATAAAATCTTCTGGCTTAAGTGTCAATACGGAACAATCCACCTCATTAAGCACCTCTTCCGCTGTATTGCCGATGAGAAATCCTGCGATACCAGTGCGGCAGACTGTACCCATGACCAGAAGATCTATCCCCTGCGAAACCACCAGCTCAGGAATAAGATCATCTGGATATCCCTCAACTAGATGCAGATAAGGCTTCAAATCGATTACATCTAGCTTACTGAGTAAATTATCTACACGATCTTTATGTTGCTTTTTCTCAAAAGTTTTTGCTTTCAAAATATCCTCTTCTTTCATGCCAAGCCTGTTTATATAGCTTTCGCCGTAAAGATGCCAGGCATGAACGATATGTAGATCTGCTGATTCTTTGCGCGCCATGCTAGAGGCCAGTTGAAGAATAAGTGGATTGAGCGAATCCCGTTTAGGGTCATAGGCGGATGGATCAATAGCCGCCATAATGTGTCTAAATGATCCCGAGTGCGCTCGCTTAATAACCCATACTGGACAGGGGCATTTTCGCATCAGGTGCATTGAAGTGGTGCCGAACAGATGAGCACGAATACCTTTTTTATCCTCGGCCGCGGTTATCACCAAATCGTGCTTGTTACGCAACACCTGCCGGACAATTTCTATAAATGGCGTTCCAGTAACGACCATTGTTTCTGCTTCAACACCTTGTTTATTTATATCAGCGAGCAGTGAGTTCAACTGTTCCTGCCGATCATTGATTATTTGCTTAAAAAACTCTTGTTGTGTAACAGCAGTAATGGATGTGCCAATATCCGCAGGAACATCTTTAACGACAGAAAACACTGTCAGCTTGGCCTCATTCTGCTGGCTTAGCGACACCGCGTGTTCAACCGCTACTTGCTGTTTCGTATCAAAATCACATACAAGAAGAATATTTTTAAATCTTTTCATATCATCTCTACCTACATAAAAATTTAATTAACGATTCAAACATCTAGCGAAAGCAATGCAGAAATTTGCTAAAAACTGATTAACGACAATTAGACCAATAGTGGATCAATAATATATTAATTTATTTCTGGGTAAACACTGATTAAATCAAGGTTTGTGTCAATTTATAAAATATTCAATCTAGCCAGAAATACAAATATCATTGCCAGTATCAAAAACAATAACGCTCCAATCGACCACCTTGCAAATCGACTTTCACAAACATCCAGAACGGACATCCATGCTGAATAGTCATGCCACCAATTCATATGAGTCAGCACCGATGAATAGCCTCTTCCCAAAGCCGTGTAACTATATAAAAGAACCGACAGCAGTAAAGGCCATAACCACTTTTCAACAATAATCAAAATATCTCCTGGTGGAATCCTAATCCAATAATGGCTGCGTCGATACTTGCTAACAAGCCAGGCAACGATTGCCAGACTGCCACCCATAGCAACCGGCCAAATGGCACTGATCATTATTTTCATTGACCACATATTTATTGTCGAGCCTGTCGTTCTGTCTGCAAACGGAATAAGCCATGGACTCGAAACCACAGCTACAATCAAAATTAGCCATGACAACCACATCATTCTAGATTTTGATACTGCCCCTGATTTGACCTTGTATTGTGGGCACACCAGAATTAGAAAACGAACCATAAGCATGCTTGTCGCTACAGCACTCCACGGCATCAGAATTTGTACCCAATCACCCCAGGGAGAGGTAACAGATGCCAGCTGAATATTTAAAAGATGCTTGGCGATCATGCCACTAGTCAGTGGTGCGCCTGCCAATGACAGTGCCGGAAGCAGCAGACCCATAATTAACAGGTAACGCTGCACTATCGATGCTGAAGGCGTCACCGCCATACCTACACCAAGGAATAACGCCCCTTTGGCCAGACTATGTTGCAGAGCATAAATCAAGATGGCGCTTAATATAAAAGGCCAATTGTCAGGAGCTACAAAGCCCAGACCGACAGCAATGGTCATAATACCCATTGTGCTGACACTAGAATAAGCCAATACTGTCTTTGCGTTGTTCTGCGACAGCCCAACGAATACCGCGTAAAAAGTCGCTACCATGCCTGCTACAATCATGGCGCCACCCCAGGCTGACAATACTGTTTCACCCAGAGGCAGGATACGTAACCAGCCCAGTAAACCGGCGGCTATCATCGCACCCGAAAGCACCGCACTAGCAGGTGTCGGCGCCACCGGATGTGCCAACGGCAACCATACATGAAGACCTATCACACCCGCCTTGATACCAAAGCCGAGTAGTGTCAATCCTATAATCCAGTCCCGCAATTCAGCGTCCACCATCGCTAATCGCACGACTTCAAATTCAATACTATTAGACGCCCGCGCAGCCAGTACAAAGGCCGCGAACAATAGTACCTCTCCCACGACTACCATGACGATATAGATCCGGCCCGCCCGCCACGCATCTAACGTGTGGTCGTGCACCACCAGCCCATAAGAGGCAAAACTCATCAACGTGAAAAAAGTATAAAAAATAACCATATCCTGTGCCAGTATCAGCCCGAGATTGCCCGCCATAGCTAACAGAAACCAGATAAAAAATCTTGCCCTTGATGAATGTTTAGAAAAATAACCTGCGCTATAAATGCCTGCCACTAACCACAGCAGTGAAGTGAAAAATAGAAAGACCCTCGCCGTCTCATCGAGCCCCAGACGTGTGCCGAATAGTAACCAGGGTAATTCTATGGTGATGCCAGGTGTCAGCAACACAGACCCAACAAGTGCAGGCAACGCTGCCCAGGGTGCAAGCAATAATATAACCCGACGCAACGAACCCAACATCAGAGCCATCGCCAACAGTAGCGGCAACCCCGATACCGATAACAGCAATAATAAAATCAAAGCGCTATTCACGGTGCGTATTCCAGAGTGGTAATAAAATGCGCCCATTGCAGCGGACTAAATGGTGCCGATGCCAACAGACCCAGCATCAGAACTAAACAAGCTGTAATCACAGGTGGTACCAGCAAAGTCAGGGCTGTTTCCATGCGCCCGAAAGAACGTTCAGCGGGCCAGATACCCACTGGTTTTTTAAACCAGGCGGAATGCAGAACAGGTAAAAAATAAGCGGCATTGAGCAAGCTACTACCTATCAGGATAATAATCACCCAGTCCTGTCCGGCTTCCAGTGCGCCCAGTCCCAGATACCATTTACTGACAAATCCGGCCATTGGCGGCGCACCTATCATTCCGAAAGCAGCGATGGTAAAAGCGGCCATGGTCCAGGGCATACGGCGGCCAACCCCATCCATTTCACTTATTTTATGAATGCCAAGTGTCTCAGCAAGATTGCCGGCACAAAAAAATAGGGTAATTTTCATCACGCCCTGATGCACCAGGTGCACCAGGCCACCTATAGTGGCAATGGGGCCTACTACCGCAATGCCTAGAATAATATAGGAAACCTGGCTGACAGTAGAAAATGCCAACCGACGTTTCAGATCATTTTGCATCAATGCACGCACTGAACCATAGATAATGGTTATCGCCGCCAGTATCGCCAGCGGTAAGATCACACCCAAACTAGCAGCAAACTCAATACCATAAACATCGTAAACCACACGCACAATGCCAAAAGCGCCAGCCTTCACCACTGCAACTGCATGCAACAATGCACTCACTGGTGCCGGTGCCACCATCGCCTGCGGTAGCCAGCCATGAAAAGGGACTAACGCCGCCTTAACACCAAGTCCAGCAATCAGTAATGCAAAAATAATAATGAGTGAACTGCGATGATTATCGACCAGTGCTGCAACAAACCCACGATGGGTAAATTCCAGTGAACCCGTCAGACCATAAAGCCATACCGTGCCTACCAGCAACAAGACACCACCCATAATGGTATAAATAAGATAAGTCCGCCCGGCACGGTGTGCTACTTCTGTTCCCCGGTGCACGATCAACGGGTAAGTCGCCAACGTCAATAGCTCGTAAAACAACACAAAAGTAATCAGGTTACCAGCGAGCGCGACGCCAACGGTTGCTGTCACACATAGGCTAAAAAATCCGAAAAAGCGACTGCGATGCGGTGAGTTTTCCAGATAACCGATAGCATAGATCGTCGTCACCAACCAAAGTACAGTAGAAAGTGTAACAAACAGAATCGACAGCGCATCGGCGCGTAACACCAGGTCCAGACCCGGTAAAAAAGGCAATCGTGTTTCGTAATGATGGCCGTTAAAAACGCCCCATATGACGAAACCGACCAGAAATACCTTGATTAATGCACCCGTCATATTCAGGCTCACGCGGGTTCGTACCGCCTTTTCAGGTAAAAAGAAAATAATCAGGCCGGGCACCAGTGAGCTGGCGAGAATTAACAGCGGCAACATTGTGTCCCAGTTCATTGAGCTGCGCCTGAGTTGAATGGCGAACCAATATCCATCAGTGCCAGCGGCCCGGGCGCAATCAAACCCAGCACAATCGCGGCCAATGCCAGCACAAAGGCTACCCACTCCATCATCCTGGAAACTTCACCCGCTTCATGGGTCACCTCTGCCTGCGTAAAAGCATGACCGATCACTTTAAAAATATAAGCCGCCGCCAGCAAACTGCCCAGAATCAAAATAACAGCCCACCACCATTGACCAGACCGCAAGGAGGCGTCAAGAAGCAACCACTTACCAATGAAACCACCACTGGGCGGTAGCCCCATAATACTGACACCCGCCAGCGCAAACGCGGCAAGTGTCAGCGGCAGACGCTGCGCCACACGATCCAGATGCGTGATGCGATCATGACCACCAAAGAGCAGAAGATTACCGGCAGCCAGAAACATGGCAGACTTGGCCAGCGCATGCGATATCAGCAAATAAAGCGCACCCTTCCAGGCCATACTTGTTCCCAGTGGAAACGCTATAAATAGATAACCTAGTTGCGCTACCGTTGAATAAGCTATCAGCATTTTGAGTCGCGTCTGTCGAAGTGTCTGTATCCCACCCCAGAGAACCGCGCTACTACCAAGCAAACCCAGGAACAGACCGAGCCCGGAATTTGGCAGTGGAAAAACCTCCAGCCAGAGACGCAACAGAATGTAAAATGATGCCTTCACCACCAGTGCCGACAACAGTGCACTTACAGGCGCCGGTGCATTAGCATGAGCAGGCGGCAACCAGAAGTGTAGTGGAAATAAGGCGGTCTTGAGCAACAGACCGGCAGTCATCAAACCCATGGCCGCCCAGACTGCGGGAGTAGCTTCGACACGTTGTGCCAGAATCTCGATGTCGACACTGGCGAAACTATGGTAGAGCAAAGCCAGACCCAGCAGGTAAAACAGCGATCCCAGCAAACTGACAAACAGATAACGCATGGCGGCGTCAAGGGCATTAGCACCGCCAGCCAGTGCAACCAGTGCCACTGCTGACAGCCCCAGTAGTTCAAGAGTAACGTAGAGGTTAAATAAGTCTGCAGACAGAAACAGTGCGTTCAGTGCGGTCCACAACAACATCCAGAGCGGCCAGAAATGTACCGATTTTTCTTGATTGAAATAAGCAATGGAATAGACACTGATACCCAGGCCTACAAGGGCTGTCACCAAAAGCATCAGCATGCTCAGGCCGTCAGTATAAAAACTTATACCTAATGGCGCGCCCCAACCACCGAGCGAATAGCGTAACGCGCCCTGGTCCAGTACCTGCAAAAGCAAACCGACTACGCTAGCAGCTATCGCAAACGCTATCATCAAACCGAGAAATCTTACTCGCTGCGGCAGCAGAAAGCAGAGTATCGCCCCAACCAGCGGTAAAATAACAAGCATTGACTGCAAGGAAATGTTTTGCAACAATAAAATCACCGTATCTATTCCAACGACTCTTCGGCAAGCTCAACCCGGCCACTTATGTCACGAAATCGTAGCATCAGCGCCAATGCTAGTGCGGTGGCTGATACTGCGACTACGATGCCGGTAATCACCATCGCATGAGGTATCGGGTCAGGCAGAGTCTGGGTACGCGCAGCCAGGGCCACTATAATAAGAAATACACCACTACCCATCACATTGATAGCCAGAATCTTGCGCAACAAATGTGTATAAACGATCAGAGAGTACAGCCCAAGCGTGAACAAACCTACCCCGGTCAGAGCATAGAAAAAAGCAGTATTCATCGCTTCTGCTTTCCCTGCGCCCGCGAATTTAGTGCATCCATGCACGTCATTTATTCGTGCCAGCATCAGCTTGATCAGTCCGTGGCCGACGACCAAAAAATAAGGCGGCTAAAGTCATGCCAATAGATAAGGTCGCAGCCACTTCAATCAACAGGATCAGTGTGCCGGCGATCGACAGAGGAAATTCTAGCAATCGCAAGCCGGCCAGCTGTACTACTATCGCCACCGTGACAAACATGGCCAGCCCCAACACCAGTGTGATGCGCAAAAAAAGCCCAGCAAACCTTGCTTCTAATCGCCAGCCGGCCAGCAACAGCAACACCCCTGCTGCTGCCAACACCGAGCCGGCCTGAAAAGCCCCACCCGGTGCATGCGCACCTGTCCACAACAAGTAACCAGAAACCAGAATCAACAAAGGTACTAGTAGTCGTGTCAACATATCAAGTACCTTACTTGGCGCTGACTCGTGTTGTTCCGGCAGATTGCTTAGCGACCAGACGCCAAGTAGCGCCAGTAGTAACACCGCCAGTTCCAGTAAAGTATCGTAACCACGAAAATTAAGCAGTACCGCCGTTACCGGATTGCTCACCCCGCTAGCTTCGAGATTTTCCATGACTGTTTCGCTCAAACCAATAGCTTGTAATGGAAGACTTAACACGACATAACTGAGCCCAGCGACAAGCACAGACAGCAATAACACGAGTAGCCATCTAAACAGAATCTGTTTATTAACAGTATTAGTCGTTGCCTTCACTAGCATGGCCACTTGCAAAGGCTGACTGTCTTTGCTGCCTGATTCAAGTTTTGCCAGTGCCGCCAGCAGTAATGCGCCAGTCAGTCCTGCACCGATGGCTGCCTCGGCGAGAGCAATGTCTGGTGCCTCAAGTCGCACCCAGACCAGTGCCATCAATAAGCCAAAAGCGATAAACAGCGCAATGCCCTTGAACAGATCTTCGCTTGCCAGCGCCTTCCAGGCCACCCACATCAAGGTGACCGCCAGCACTGTATCAAATGCCCATTGCAGTAGGGTCATCGCTTCCACAACTTGATACCTCTCTGTAGTGCCGCTCTGGCCACAAGATGGGCGACACTGGAACTCGCAAGTAAAATCAATAACCAGATCAGCAACAGCTTAGCCATTACAGTCCAGGTCTCAGCCTGTAACGCAAGCCCCGTCAGGAGCAGCCCCAGACCAAGGTTGTCAGCTTTAGTCAGCGCATGCAGACGAGTGTAGACATCCGGAAAACGTAGTAATCCGATAGTACCGGCGAGAAAGAAAACAGCCCCGGCAGTCAACAGTAGAATAGTAAGAATATTAGTCAGCGACATAGCTCTATTCCTTCTCCGGCCAAGCACGGCGCACAAAGGCGACAGCGGCAACCGCTGCCAGTAAAGCAAACGCTAACGCCACATCACGCAACGCCGGGCGATCATACGCTTGCGCAAGTAACAACAAGCAAGCAACCGCAGTAGTACCAAATAATTGTGCCGCCAGCATACGATCTGCAGGCGTCGGTCCTCGCAAAACACGCCATAATCCCGCCACCAGAGTTAACAGCAGGAATAATGCAATGGCCAGATAGAAAACATCCATAAAACTCACTCTTCTAATCGCTTTGTATGCATCAGTCGCTTCATCTCACTCCTCATCACTGATTGTTGCTGCCAGCTCAAGTGCAAAGATATCGGCTAAGCGAATTTCCAGCATGTTCAATTCCTCGACGATAACTCTGGTTTCATCGAGTACATGAACGCGCAAAATTTCCTCATCTAGCTCTACACTTAAAGTACCCGGCAGCAAACTAACGGAATTTGCCATAAAAATTCGAGGCAAACCCGGCGGCAATCGAAACCTGTAATCAAATAGTCTCGGTGATATTGGCAGCTGAGGGTGTATAGCGCGTCCGGCCACATCTGCACCACCTCGTATTGAGTACCAGAGAAAATAGGGAATAAAACGGAAGATTCCGCGCAGAGACCATGACAAGGGAGGCATCAATATCACGCTGACAAAGGTCGCAAGCAATACCACGGGCACACCAACCGGCCATGAATCCATGGCACCGTCAGTGAGTATCCACCAAATTAAGGAAAAAAGAACGACGCGTAACGACCACGTTCTCAAACAAGTTCTCCCTGAACTTACGGGAATATTCATTAAATTATTTTTTCAGTTTGTATGGTCATCATTAATCCAACACAATCAAGAAAGATGCAGAGCCTTCGTTCCATTCACTTTCTGTAAGGCAATGCATCGCTTCATTTACCATTCTGTAATATTATGGACCTGCACTCCCCATTTGATAACTATGAGTATAGCTAGAAATCATTATCTAGAGCAAAAATAGCAACTGAACCTAGGGTAATACTGAACATTAATACTGAACATTAATACAACTATAATTCAAAACAGAACTGAGGAAAACTAATCTATGGATTTTGAATGGGTTGCAATAGCATTAGGTGATGTTACCTGAATTACTCTGGCTTTTGTCCTGGGCTTCATGGCGAGACTGATAAGCCTGCCACCTCTGGTTGGATTTCTGGCCACTGATTTCCTGCTCAATTATCTAGATTTTACTAGTGGTGAAACATTACAGAAGCTAGCCGACTTGGGCATCACACTGCTGCTATTCACTGCCCACCATGCTAATGATTTACTGATGGCCAAAACCGGGGTTCTTCTAGCTTCAGTTGTGGCTGGAGTTTCGGGCTTTCTCTGGCTGTATTTTAGCGCAGAAAAAAGCAGGAGATAACATTCAAAAAATAATTAGCAACGCACTAAGATTTATTATTATAATTTAAAAATGTCCCCCTATTAGGTTATCTACGCTCAACTACATATTACTTGATTAAAATATCTCGCATTTGCATATAGGCAATAAGAAATTCAAACAACATTCTCCAAAACAACACCATAAACAGAAATAGAATAAAATAAAATAAAATAAAATAAAAAATAATATCAACACTTTAATTTTATGTTTATTTCTTAATGAGTTCCAGATTAATTTATTAGCTAATTTATAATCATCACTGAATGTTTCCGTCTTTATTCAGAGAGTGTCTCTCTATAAACTTTTCAGGTAATAAACTAACAACTCAAGTTCATCATACGACAGTGATCTGTTCATCTGTTTTAACTTAAAACTACGTTCAGGTAACTGCCCTTGAATCGTTTCATTACCGATCACCCAGTTACCTAACTCTTTTGCTGTACGTTTTAAACCCACACCATCTAGTGGATAACGTGGGTTACCTTGCCCTTCTATCGAATGACACATAGCGCATCCCTGTTGTTTATATACCTCCTTGCCTAGCGCAATATCCTGAATAATAGCTTGTGATTTTTCCTGCATATTATATTTATCAGAACTAACTGGTGGGTTCTGAATGCGCGCAAAATAAACTGTTAATAGGAGCACTATCAGTCCTGTGAAATATGCAATTCGTCTGGCCCATTTTTCTCGCATCACTTTACCCTACACCACATCAAACAGTTCGAAGTGGATTTGACTGAGTGGTATTTTAAGCCTGTACAATGACTGCTGCACACTGTCACTCATCTGTTTTGGCCCACATATAAAACACTCATACTGATAAGCATTTTGCGTGAGTGTTTTTGACAGTAACGCTTCAGTGATAAAACCGCTTTCACCATGCCAGTTTTTTTCTGGTGCTTTAATGACATGCACTAACTGCAAATTAAGTCGTTTTTCTAACTGTTCTAATTCCTCTCTAAAAATAACATCTTCCCAGTTATTATTAGCATAGATAAACACTAGTGGACGTTGATCATGTCTATCGGCTAACGTGCGTAACATACTTATAATGGGAGCCGCACCGACACCGCCAGCGATAAACACATAACCTTCTGCATCGGTATACTGATCGATAGTAAAAATACCATAAGGACCATCAACATATGCAAGGTCACCAATTTGGGTATGTTTAATTTTTCGGGTAAAATCCCCAAGCGCTTTTATTGTAAATTCCAACTGCTGATTGTTTTGTGCACTGCTGGAAATAGAAAATGGATGTTCTTTAATATTCCATGGAGAAGTTTTAAGTGATAGCCAGGCAAATTGCCCTGGCTTAAACTGAATAATCTGCTGTTTATTTTTTGCTGCCAACACAAGTGTATGGCTATTGCCCTTTTCCTCTTTCACCTCAATAACTCTATAAGGGCGGCTTTTCATCATCCAGGGCTTTATGACGCGTATATATACAATTAATACCACCCAGAAAAGTGTGTAAGTACTCCATAGAATTTGTTTTGCCGGTGCATCTATATAATAACCAACACCTTCAATGTGCCCCAGTGCAAGTAAAAATGCACTAACTGCCAAAATAATATGTACAAGTCGCCATTGATCATAATGAAAATGAAGTTGCTTGCGCCATACTGAGCTGAAAATCATCAACACGAACAGGAGCAAGGCAAATCGTCCCGCTGTCATATATATCGGAGCTTGAAGCGGGTTAAGATCACCAAGCGCATCGGGAGAATTAACTTTCACAATGAGGTAATGCAGAAAAATAAAACCCACCGCTAAAATCGCAAGATAGCGGTGAAAGTAATAAATTATATCTATTCCAAAAGGAGCACTAACATGCCTGAAACGTGCCGTCAGTAGAAACTGAACTCCCATCATGGCCATCGCAGTAAAACCCAGGGCCATGGAAAAATCCCACCAAAAACCCGAACCAGATGGAACCTCTCCAAGCAGTAATATAAACAGCGGTGAGAGCACCAGAACTAGATAGACACAAATCAAGCCAAAGGCTTTTAAAGCATAACTCCAGTGCTTAAACATTAAATGCTTGCCTTACGTAAATAGTAATATCTAACGATATAAGTTTTACTTTGTATGGTCTACATGACAAGACTGGCAATCCATTTTACCCTGTGTGTTTTTAAGCAGACTGGTTTTGCCTGAGTGACAAGCCACACAGCCTGCAGTTTGCTCTGTTAGTGGGTACTTGAATACCAGTTTGCCGTCTAGTTCATCATTAAGCAACTGCACCGTTTTCTGAGCAATTGATCCGGAAAACTGCCCGCAGCGTTGTTTTTTCTCAGGTGAGTTAATGGCCTTACCACTGGCGGCTACCCATTTTGACATAATGACATGACATAAAACGGAGCCAGAAACCGAATTCTTAACCGCGGATGAAGATGGGTAATAATCCTCTTTATTTGCTTTAATATTAAGGTTTACATTAGGTAAAGCGGTACGCTCACTCCAGGCATATAACTCTGCGATTAATTTCTCAGGGTTACGTGAAACCAGTTGAATTGCTGCGGCCGCACCGTTTAATGCACCACATAACGACCCCCATCCAGCAACACCACCACCGCCATAAGCCATCATTTGAGATGGAAATGATGCATACGGCTCACCATGCTTATCTGCTAGCTCACCAATAACCGCATCAAACGCACCAAACATACATCGATTGGAAAAGTAGCCTTTATAAGCACGTTCTGCAGCTTTGTGAGGATCAAGCTTACTGTATGACCAGGGTAACGTTGTGCCAGGTTGTTTTACCTGAGCATGGGCAGTAGAACCTAGTAACCCTGAGGCAATACCGACCGATAAACCACCCACCGCCAGACTACCTAATTCAGACAGTGCTTCACGACGTGTTATTGCCATCTCATTCTCCACTAATCAAAAGTTCGTTTAAATAATCAAGCAATAAATACAAACAACACTAATAACTAACCTAACTGCTCAGCTATTAATTCAATAGTATATATAGAATAGGCTTTGAGTAGATTAAACATTTGATGTTTATCAAGGAAAAGAGCGGTTTTAATGAAACAACAGAGGATAGAAGAGCGAGCCAAATTTAGCTATTATTTTTAACTAACCATTATATATATGGCATTTAATTATTGTCGGGTTTAGATCGCTTGCCAAAAATTACGTCCATGTAACTCGCTAAATCCTATTTTCAGACATACTCAAACAAACCTTAATGAAAAATATTAGAATTATTTTTCATTATCATAATCTATTAATTAATATCGTAACTCTAGTATCGGATAACGCTACAAATGCTTGTAAAGCAAGTTTTCTAAATATTTTTTAAATTAATAGAACAGCAGCGGCTAAAACTGTTTAATAAATTTATCACAGCTAATCCGTCTATTTAAAATGATCACGGCCAAGCATGAGCAATAACCAGCCAGTCATTAACTGTTAAACAATTAATGAGATAGACACTCCTGTATAAAAAATTCCGAATTTTTCGATTACACCACTAGCAACCTTCACATTATTTACAACAAAGTGCCCCATGACTACCAATGCGACGCCAGGACAGATCAAGGCAAAGGAAACAGGTGACATTTCCTCTCGCTTTAATAGCAACTGAAAGTAATTCATTCTTTTCATCACTGCGAGTCCCATTAGCACAAACATAATTTGAATGGCTGCTTTGCATAAATTTACACTTAGATGTTATGAAGAATGATGCTTCCATTTGCGACTTTCAGGCTTTAACCATCAATTAATCGAGCGTCTCCTTTGTGGTG
>Ga0316204_10006552_pt1 | contig 17813 bp, 6 predicted proteins | sample 6monrhotite_MG_2_FD_205661 | JGI IMG/M metagenome (GOLD analysis project Ga0316204, IMG submission 205661) | Microbial mat bacterial communities from mineral coupon in-situ incubated in ocean water Damariscotta River, Maine, United States -... | ecosystem: Environmental > Aquatic > Marine >... | reverse complement strand
TGCGCACCTTCAAGCGACAAGCGTTGCATGCCGCGAGTCTGGGCTTCGTTCACCCACTCAGCGGTGAGTCCGTGAGTTGGCAGGCCGAATTGCCCGACGACATGCAGCAATTGTTGGCTGCCTGTCGCCAGGATATGGCAGCGGCTGCCGAGGCGTGAATCTGTTGATTCCGGGTTGGCCCGCCCCCGCTTGGGTGCGCTCTGCCAGCAGCACACGACAGGGTGGGGTGAGTCAGCCTCCATTTGATAGCCTCAACCTTGCCCTGCATGTGGATGACCGGGCAGCTGATGTTATGCGTAACCGGCAACGCCTTGTGGAAAAACTTACGTTACCTGGTGAGCCTCGCTGGCTTAATCAGGTGCATGGTGTGACCGTGGTTGATCTTGATGATGTTCCGGGTGAGCTGCCCGATGCGGATGCCAGTTTCACTTGTACTGCAAATACCGTTTGCGCGGTGCTCACAGCGGATTGTCTGCCAGTGCTGTTTTGTGACCGTGCTGGCACACAGGTTGCTGCCACACATGCCGGTTGGCGAGGGTTGGCTGCGGGGATATTGGAGGCCACAGTGGCGGCATTTACCGCACCGCCTGGAGACATTCTCGTCTGGTTGGGCCCGGCTATTGGTCCGCAGTCCTTCGAAGTGGAGAATGACGTGCGACAGGCCTTTTGTGATGTCGACCCGGCTGCCACCGCAGCCTTTGCAGTCAGTCGCCCCGGACACTGGCAGGCCGATCTTTATCAACTGGCACGACAACGCCTGGAGCGGGTTGGAGTGAATGCTGTATACGGTGGAGACCGGTGTACCTTCAGTGAAGTTGGTGATTTTTATTCTTTTCGCCGTGATGCGAATACTGGACGTATGGCTAGTATTATTTGGTTTGAGGCAAGAAAAAACAACGAGTAAAAACACAATGTCTGAGCATTTTGCGCTGGATTAGCTTGTTAAAGGCTGATTTTTCTTGAGTGGTTTCGGGCACCTCTGATTTTTTGGTAATAAGTCACATTTGCCCATGTAACCTGGAATTTTCCAACCAGAAGTGTTGATTTATTTTCATGAGCACTATTTAATTCTGTTGAGCTTGAATCACAAGCCAAGGATGTCGCGGAACCATTTACCGTTCCGTTAAAATAATAAACAGGGAAGTATTAAATGTGGGCTATAAGCGTATTCGGAGAAAACTCAGAGTCTGACTTTATTGCACGTTGCTTGATAGTTCTTCTCCTGCTATGTGCTGCGATGCCCGCGTTAGCGGCACCCCGCGTGACGTCGGGCCAGCAGGTGCTTTACACCTTCGAAGAAGGCACAGGCACTACCGTAACGGATGTTAGCGGAGTCGGTACACCGCTGGACCTCACCATTGAAACGCCAGCGGCCACCAGTTGGGTCACAGGTGGCCTATCTGTTAGTAGTAACACCGTCATCGCCAGCGCGGGTACCGCCAGCAAGGTGATCACTGCGGTTAAAGCCAGCAGTGCACTGACCATCGAAGCCTGGATCATGCCAGCCAATACCACCCAGAGTGGCCCGGCCCGTATCGTCAGTCTGTCGCAAGATCTTTATACCCGTAATTTCACCCTCGGCCAATCGCAATCCGCCTACAGTGTTCGCCTGCGCAGCTCTGCTACTAGCAACAATGGCACGCCCTCCACCGACACTGCCAGTGGTCTTGTCACGACAGCGTTAAGCCATGTGGTCTATACACGCGATGCAGCAGGAGCTGCCACGCTATATCTTGATGGCACCGCACAAGCCAGTGCGACCGTCAGTGGCAGTTTCAGCGGATGGGACAATGCCTATCGTCTGGCACTGGCCAATGAATTGACCGGTGATCGCCCATGGCAAGGCGAGCTTCACCTCGTGGCGATTTTTGATCGTGCATTAAGTGCCGCCGAAATCAGCCAGAATTACAGCGCAGGTCCCGAAGGCACTGGAGGCGGTGGCAACCTGGCACCAGTCGCCGATGCAGGCCCGGATCAATCTGTCACCGAAGGTGATGCTGTTAGCCTCGATGGCACAGCCTCCAATGATGCCGACGGTACAATAACGACATATAGCTGGACACAAACCGCAGGCCCAACGGTCACGCTCAGCGGCGCCTCCACTGCCACACCGGGCTTTACTGCCCCGAGCGTCAGCACGGATACGGTGCTGAGTTTTCAGCTCACCATCACGGATAACGAGAGTGCCACTGACACAAGCGCCGTTAATGTCACGGTACAGAATGTTAACCAACTGCCCACGGCCAATGCCGGCATAGCACAGACCGTCACTGAAGGCAGTAGCGTCAGCCTTGACGGCACGACCTCCAGTGACGCCGATGGCACAATAACAACGTATGCCTGGGTGCAAACAGCCGGGCCGGGCGTCACCCTCAGTGATGCTTCCAGCGCCGTAGCGGGTTTCACTGCCCCGGCAGTCAGCACCGATACCACACTGACTTTCCAGCTTACTGTCACGGATAACGAGGGGGGTATTGCTACCGCTGCCACTTACGTCACCGTGCAAAACGTCAACCAGCCCCCCACCGCCAATGCCGGAACCGATCAGACGGTCACCGAAGGCAGCGCTGTGAACCTGAATGGCACAGCCTCCAGTGACGCCGATGGCAGCATCACCACTTACAGTTGGGTGCAAACCGCAGGACCCGTAATTACCCTCAGTGGCGAAGCCACCGTCACTCCGAATTTTACGGCACCCGGGGTCACCACAGACACCGTGCTGGGCTTCCAGCTCACCGTCACTGATGATGAGGGAGCCACCACAACTGATTCCGTTAACATCACCGTAACACCAGATGTTGTGACGCCGCCGGGCATTGTTACTCAGCCAATAGATCAAACGGTAATGACAGGGCAAGCGGCGACATTCAGCATTGTTGCTAGCGGTAGCGCGCCACTGAGTTATCAATGGCGGCGTGATTATGTCGATATTCCCGGCGCCACCGGCAGTAGCTATACCACTCCGGGCACGACCTTGGCGGACAGCGGCATCACCTATGACGGTGTGGTGAGTAACGCGGCAGGCAGCGTTGTCAGCAGTGGCGTGACACTGACCGTATTGTCTTCCGCACGCATCACCTCGGGTCAGCAAGTGCTCTACACCTTCGAAGAAGGCACAGGCACCACCGTAACGGACGTTAGCGGAACCGGTACGCCGCTGAATCTCACCATTGAAACACCGGCTGCCACCACCTGGGTCGCGGGTGGATTATCCGTTAACAGCAGCGCGCTGATTACCAGTGCCGGTGCCGCCAGTAAAGTGATTACTGCGAGTAAAACCAGCAATGCACTGACCATTGAAGCCTGGTTGACTCCGGCCAACACCACCCAGAGTGGCCCGGCCCGCGTGGTTAGTTTGTCGCAAGATCTTTATACCCGTAATTTCACTCTCGGCCAGTCGCAATCCGCCTACAGTGTCCGTCTGCGCAGCTCTGCCACCAGTAACAATGGCACACCCTCCACGGACACGGCCAGCGGCCTTGTCACGACAGCGTTAAGCCATGTGGTTTATACACGCGATGCAGCGGGCGCTGCCACGATATATATCGATGGCGTTGTGCAAGCGAGTGCGACAGTCAGCGGTAGTCTCAGTGGATGGGACAATGTCTATCGCTTGGCACTGGCCAATGAACTAGCTGGTGACCGCCCATGGCTGGGCGAGCTTCATCTTGTCGCTGTTTTTGATCGCGCATTAAGTGCCGCCGAAATCAGCCAGAATTACAACGCCGGTCCCGAAGGCACTGGAGGCGGTGGCAATCTGGCACCAGTCGCCGATGCAGGCCCGGATCAGTCCGTCACTGAAGGTGATACTGTCAGTCTCGATGGCGCGGCCTCCAATGATGCCGATGGCACAATAACAACTTACAGTTGGATGCAAACTGCAGGCCCGACGGTCACGCTCAGCGGCGCATCCACCGCTACGCCGAGTTTCACCGCACCGAACGTTGCCACCGATACCGTACTGAGCTTCCAGCTGACGGTAACCGATAACGAGGATGGTAGCAGTAACGCGACAGTGAGCGTTACTGTTGCAGTACAAAATGCTAATCAGCTACCCACCGCTGATGCAGGACTGAATCAGTCCGTCACAGAAGGTGATGCTGTCAGTCTTGATGGCACGGCTTCCAGTGATAGCGATGGTATCATTGCAGCGTACAGTTGGACGCAAATCGCAGGGCCGACGATCACACTTGGCGGTGTAGCTACCGCCACTCCAGGTTTTACTGCACCGGACGTCACAGCTGATACGGTGCTGAGTTTCCAGCTTACAATAACCGACAACGATGGTGGTATTGATACGGCGGTAGTCAGCATCACGGTACAAGATGGAAATCAGTTACCCAATCAGTTGCCTGTAGCAAATGCTGGTGGACTTCAGATTGTTAGTGAAGGCAGCCTTGTTAATTTTGATGGCACGGCTTCTAGCGATTTTGATGGCAGTATAACGACTTACAGTTGGACACAAAAGGTAGGGCCGTCTGTTGCCTTGAATGGTGCAACTACCGCCACGCCAAACTTCACAGCCCCAAACGTGAATGCCGATACGGTCTTCAACTTTCTGCTGACTGTTACGGATAATAATGGGGGTACAGATAGCGCCTCGGTTAACATTGCGGTACGACTTGATTTTGATGGTGATGGTATACCTGACGCTACTGACCTTGATGATGACAATGACGATGTGCCGGATAATGTGGATGTATTTCCGCTCAATCCACATGACTCTGTGGATACCGACAGTGATGGTATTGGTAACAATACGGATTTAGACGACGATGGTGATGGCTACCCAGATCAAATGGAGATTTCTGCCGGTACAGATTCGCTTGACGCAACCAGCATGCCAGTTAGCCAGGTTTTCAAAGGCTCTCAAATACCGATGACTGGCGATACGACTGTGTTTTTTCAGTTTGATGACGCATCCAAGGCGGCAGGGACCAATAGAAGTTACACGAGAGATAATATCAAAGATATTGTGAGGGATAATTCAACGGGTTTAATTTGGCAAGATAATAATGATGCAAAAGATTTGCAGCTAACGCAAACCTACGCGAAATCTCATTGCCTTGGTCTGACATTGGGAGGTATTGATTCCTGGCGGTTGCCAAGTAGATTAGAGCTGCTTTATTTGGTTGATTATAGTCGTGAGGGGATTGTGTTAGGGGATACTCTAATAGATCCGGCATTTATCAATGGATTTAATGATAAATATTGGACAGAAGAAGTGGTTGCAAATGGTTCGCTCGTAGTTGGCTTTAGAGATGGGCAGTTAACTGTAAGGGATTTTAATGAAACGCTCAATGTTCGATGTGTGACAGGAACTGGAGCGGGTTTGCACTGGACACAAACAGCATATTCTCCTTATCTTATTTCTCAAGATCAACATAATGTAGTGCTGGATACGAAGAATTACATAATGTGGCAGGATACTGTTGATGTTGTTACCCAGAAATTTACCTGGGAAAATGCGATTAATTATTGTGAAAATTTAACAATTGACGGCTATGCGGACTGGCGTCTTCCCAATGTTAATGAATCCCATAGTGTACTGGCCGAGCTGGCTGAATCCCCCCAGCACACATTTAGTTTTATGCATGAAGATGTAAATGGTTTTGGTAATCCACCCCGTTGGTGGACATCTAGCACGCATCCTTATGACTATCGTTTGGATGAAGCATGGGATTTCTATGCGTTGCCTGGAAGAAGTCAGCAACGTTTCAAGGTTAAAACTGTGGATAATTATGTGCGTTGTGTGCATGACTTTAGTCCCCCAATTGCGAAAAGTGGCAATGATATAATCACAAGTGAAGGAGCCTCCATCATTTTTGATGGCAGTGCCAGTTATGACCCGGATGGGTCGATTGTTAGCTATGCGTGGTTTGTTCGAACTAAGTTCCAATCCCAAGTTATAAGTACAGCAGCTTCATTTTCCAAGAGTGATTTAACAGTAGGGCGGCATGTTATTGTACTTGTTGTGACGGATAACCTTGGATTGACTAGCGAAGATGAAATAATAGTAACGGTTAATGGAGCCTCTAATACGCCACCGATTGCTGATTCTGGCGTTAATCAAACCGTTGGAAAAGGCCATCCTGTTATGCTGGATGGTTCAGACTCCAGTGATCCAGACGGTATTATCACGACATACACTTGGACACAAACCGCAGGGCCAACAGTCATTCTGAGTGGCACTACTACGGTTACACCAACCTTTATTGCACCAGACGTTGCTACCGAAACAGTATTTAGCTTCCAGCTAGCAGTGACGGACAATAGTAGCAGCATCGATACTGCAGTGGTGAACATCACGGTACAAAATGCCAGTCAATTGCCAAAAGCTTATGCGGCCCATAATCAATCATCGGTTTTAGAAGGCGGTCTGGCAAGCTTTACCGGGGCGAGTTCCTACGATGTCGATGGCATAATTTCGGCCTACCAATGGACGCAAATTCAGGGGCCGATTGCTACCCTCAATGGTGTGGATACTGTCACACTTGGTATTATTGCCCCGAATGTCCCTTCTGTTCCGACCACAGTATTGGGCTTCCAGCTGATGGTGACTGATAATGAGGGCGGCACTGATACCGATACGGTGTACATCACGGTACAAAATGTTATTCAGCCACCCATTGCGAATGCCGGTGTAGACCAAGCTGTGATTGGAAGTCAAGATGGATATACCTATATTAATCTTGATGGGGCGGCTTCCAGTGATCCTGACGGTATAATAACGACTTACAGCTGGACGAAAACGGCAGGTCCATTTGCCGTCGTAGAAAATCAAACCGGTAGCACGATTAATTACATAGCAGAAAATGTCACTATTGACACAGTATTTAGCTTTCAGTTGACGGTGGTAGATAACGATGGTGCGACCGATACCGCAACGGTTAATATTACGGCTCAAAGTCCTGGCCAATCGCCCCCTGGCCAATCACCCATAGCCAATGCTGGATTGGATCAAACTGCTATAGAAGCAAGGGCTGTAAGCTTGGACGGTTCAGCCTCCAGTGATCCTGATGGAACAATAACGACTTTTAGTTGGGCACAATCAGCAGGCCCGGTTGTTACATTGAATGGTGCGAATACTATCAAGCCAAACTTTATTGCACCAAGAGTCGAAGTCAATACATTGCTAAATTTTCAGCTTACAGTGACAGATAATGCTGGTATGACAAATAGTGATGTTGTTGTTGTGACAATCACTCCACAGCCAGAATATGTTATGCAGGCATGTCCGGTTGTTAATGTTTTGGATGACAGGGACTTTGTCGATAGTTATCCAGATGAAAATATTGACTGGACTGGGAATAATTTTACCGATGTGCAAGAAATCGAGAAAGCGTTTAATCATGCACGGCTGATTGATAACTCAGTATTTCAATACCTGAAAATGCCATCTCAAGTGGAATGGAATGCCATGTCCGCGCAAGAACAGGGGCTTTACTTAATAAATAGTGAGAGACAAGCAAGAGGTATTAAGCCATATGAAGGCATAAATCCAAATGTTGTTGCGGTAGTTCAGGCATACGCGGATTACCTTCGAGAGAACAATGAAGTGATTAGTCATGACCGAAGCAGCGATGGGGCTGATCCTGCAACACGATTATATGAAGACTCTTTGATACGTGATAATAGTGCTTTTCATGGAGAGAGTCTCTTCGCGCAACAATTTATAAGCACTTACATTCCATCTGATACTGAATCTGTTATTCGAGCAGTGTATACATGGATTTATTTCGATAAAATCACATTGTCAGGTTTTTCGTGGGGGCATAGAAGTCATATGCTTAAAACTGAATTAGATGAAAATAGTGGAGAGAATGATAAAGAAGGTCTGATTGGCTTTGGTATTTCAACAGGTGTCTACGACCCAAATCAAACTCCACCTGTTGGTACAGGGGCTATCGTCGTATTTAATACCGTTGATCCCATTGCGACCTGGGATCATAGTTCATTCACACAAACTGTTGACACGGACTTGGCGCAGCAGTGCAACAATGATGTCATCATAGATGTTGATCCGTCGCTGGTAGTCGTTGACCAGCTGAAAACATTGGAAATTACACCCTCAGATATTCTGTTAACGCAGGACTCAAGTGAACAGTTACAAGTTATAGGTACTTATCAGGATGGGAGCCAGCAAGACTTGACCTCGGCTGTGAGCTATATACCGGATGTTCGTTCTGTTGTTTCAATCGATGGTGGAGAGATCACTCCGATAAGAAAAGGTTCTGTGAGTATTACTGCGAGAGCGAATGGCATTACATCAAATCGTATATTTATTTGGATTGGAGACGCCGTAGATACGTCTAACCTTGTTGGCACCTATGCCGAGGAATACCTTAATTATATACCTGCCAATGCAACCATTAGTAATTATGACCCTAAAGCGTTCAGTCTGTTTGCAGGCTCTGTAACGGATAAGCTGGGAATGCCGCTTAATGATGCAACCATTTCTATACACAATAGGCCAGAATATGGCAGTGTAAAAACGGATATCAACGGGCGCTTTGTTATCGTGGCCGAAGCAGGAGCTCGCAGCCTAGTGTACAATAAAAACGGATATCTCACTGTACATCGCAAGGTATCTGCGGCCAGTAATGCGTGGGCTACAGCGGATGACGTTGTGATGTTAGAGGTCGATGAAAAGCAGACATCGATCAGTTTAAATTCTGCTGTGCCTCAAATACATACTTCAACCGAAGTGATCGACCAGTTTGGTTCAAGGTCCACAACGTTGGTCTTTAATGGAATTACCTCAGCAGTGGTGACCTCGGCAGATGGTAAACAGCGCTCATTGGAGAATTTCTCAGTCCGCGCAACAGAGTATGAACTTCCGGAATCCATGCCTGCAGAGTTGCCTGTTGAATCCGCGTTTACCTACTGTTCCGAGTTGCAGATTCCGGGTGTTCGGGATGATGAAACCGTAACCTTTGATAAGCCGGTTATTATGTATGTTGATAATTTCCTTAGCTTCGATGTCGGTGAAATCGTTCCAATAGGCTATTACGATCGTAAAGAAGGTGAATGGAAAGCATCGGAAAATGGCATTGTTGTTAAATTGCTGGATGCCAATAGCGATGGTTTGGTCGATGGCGTTGACTATAATGGCGATGATCTGGCCGATGATGTTAATAATAATGGCAGCACAACGGATGAAATTGCTGGCATAGAGAATTACCCGGTTGGAAATACTTATTGGCGTGGTAGTTTCAACCATTTCACGCCCTGGGACTTTAACTGGCCGTATAGACCTCCGGTAGATGCGGTGCAACCCACAAACCTTAATTCTGATGATAGTGATGAAACTCCTTTACAGTGTGAAGCTGTCGCAACGAATTCCTTTGTAAAACCAGAACCTCAGGCTTTCCACGAAGACATCCCAATTACGGGTACCGATATAACTCTTCATTATTCGAGCCAAAGAACGGAAGGTTACAAGCACAAACTGACTGTACAGGTGAGTGGGGACACCGTTGCGGCATCAATGACAGAGATGCTTGCGAAACTGGAAATTGGTGGAAAAACATTTATTCAAACATTTGCGCCCCAAACAAATGTAGAAGCAGAGTTTATTTGGGATGGAAATGACGTATCAGGAAAGCGTATTAACGGTGTTGTCAGAGGGCGAATAAGTATTGGTTATAAATATGATGCAGAATATACGAGTTTTGGAAAAGTAACGACTGTTGGTCAATTGTTTAATGAGTTTGAAACGGCTTGGGCAAAACTAGGCGCGAATACAACAGGTGTAAGAGGGCGAAATGATTTCATAAGCTGGAACAGCGATGCGATTTCTGTACAGAACACTTTCGAAAGTCCAATCGCCAACGGTTGGTCATTGTCGAATCATCATGTAGCAGGTTCTATTGGAAAAGTCTATATGGGCGATGGTAATGTTATTGATGGAGATAAATCGTCATTGATTTTAAAGACAGGAATCAAAACGAGTGAGTATGTGGGTGATGATGGTTTTTATCAAAAAGGCGGTAGCGATATTGACTACACTGTGAGTGGCAAAGGTGTTCTAAAAGATATAGTGACAGGTTTGGAATGGCAATATATTGACAAGCCTGAAAAATTTAGGAATAAAATATGGGCGAGTGACTATTGTTCTTTTTCGGCGCTCCCCAAGGATACTGGCTGGAGATTACCGACAGCAAAGGAAATAGTGTATACGATTGACAAAGCATCAGGTCAGCACGATTTCCCGATATATTTGTTTGAAGCATTAAATTATTGGAAAGACACTACGAGTAATAACGAAAACAGTTTAATTCCAGTGATATGTGTGAGAGGTGAAACTATCAACACAAAATATATCGCCGATTTGAAACGTAATGATACGGCGGAAGTTGTCGTTGATGGGCAAAATGGTTTGATGTGGCAGGATGATGCTTCCACTACAAGTATTGTATTAAACTGGGAAGATAGTATTGATTATTGTGAAAACCTCGAACATGCGGGCCACCTGAATTGGCGATTACCCAATATAAATGAGTTGGCATATGCCTTGCCAAACCCCACTTTTGTGAATCAGACGACTTTGCCTTCAGAGCCCTGGACTTCAACGGTAAGCTTTAGAAATCCCTATTGGAGTTCCACGCCAAATTTCAGTAATCCCTATCAGGCGTGGGCCATGGAAAGTGTTAGCTTTTCAGATTATGACTTCAGTAAAACTGATCTGAATTATGTGCGGTGTGTCCGGGATGATCTTACTTCACTACAAAGCCCTTATCGTTTTGACAAGGATGGTAAACATCTTAAAACCATAGATCTTGATACAGGAAAAACGCTGCTTACATTTGGTTATGATGGTAATGGCCAGTTAAACAGCATCACAGACAGATTTGACAATACAGTCACAATCAATAGAGATTTAACCAGCGGCAAGGCGCTTTCCATTGTCTCCCATGATAGTTACGTCACAGATCTGCTGGTTGATAATAACAATGACCTCACCCAGGTCGATTATAATGATGGTTCCAGCTATCAGTTTAGCTATACCCAGTCATTAATGACCAGTGAGATTGATCCAAATAGCAACGAATATCTCCATCAGTTTGATACAGAAGGACGAGTCACCCAAACTAGTGATCCTGAAGGTGGCGTATGGGATTTCTTTGCTAACAGAGCGGGCAATAATTCGCTTCTTTATGGATATACAACAGCTGAAAATAACAGTTATCAGACGCTACGATCGATTCTGGCGAATGGTGATACTCAAAAAACCACGACATTTTTTGATGGTACAGAATTAACGATTACCAGACAGGCGGATAAGCTGAAAGAAGTGCGGGAAAGTTGCGGGGAAACGATCATCACTGATAATGTTATTGACAGTAAAACAAAGCAGGAAATCCCGAATAAAATTACCAGAACCTTACCCAGCGGCATGACAAGCGTAGTCGAACTCACAAAAAGTTATGCTGAGAATGGCGCAGACACCAGTAAGCAAAGGGATGACATCATAATAAACGGGGTAGCCAGTTCAATCGACTATGATGTCACTACGGGTGTAAAAATCATCACGAGTGCTGAGAGCCGCACAACTACCCTGAACTACGATCCGGAAACACTCTTGCTGCAATCTTCCCAGGTACCCGGGTTGCTGGATACCTCATATGATTATGATTTACGAGGTAGATTAACAGGCCTTACCACTGGAGTACGAAACACCGTCTACACTTATGACGATGCCTTGAGTCAAGGTAATCTTACTTCAATCACCACGCCGGATAACAAGACAACATCGTTTGATTATGACCTGTTGGGACGATTGGAAAAGGTAAACTATTCAGACACTTTCAGTACTGAATACCGCTATGACAGCAAAGGTAATCTGACAAGCGTCATTGTCCCAACGCTTGTATCTTATGACTTTGGGCATAATGCGGTAGACAACGTGAATAGTGAGACCAACCCGCTTATCGAAGTGACGCAATATAACTATGACCGTGACAGGAATCTCACCGAAATTCTTCTGCCCTCAGGTAGTAACATACTGAATACCTATTCAAACGGCCTGCTCAGCAAGTCACAAACCCCGGAAGGCGATATTGATTACGCATACACCTGTGGTTCCAAAATCAGTAATATCACCGAAGGAGCGGAAAGCCTCGACTATACTTATGATGGCAACCTGCTTACCGGTTTAGGTTATCTGGGTGTGCTCGATCAAACCATCTCACAAAATTACAATAACAATTTTGAGGTCACCACGCTTACCTATGCCGGACAAGATACTGAGTTGACCTATGATAGTGATGGGCTTGTGATTGGCACTAACGGCTTCACCATCGGTCGCAATGTACAAAATGGACTGTCGGAAGCACTGAGTGACGGCACGCTACAGCAAACTCTTAGCCACAATGGCTATGGCGAAATAAATAGTGTCAGCACTCGCGTTAATAACCAGCCAGTTTATGATTACGTGCTCAGTTATAACAATCTCGGTGAAATTATTGCCAAAGAGGAAACGCTTGATAATGGCACAGTCAACGATTACGTTTATGGTTACGATAATAAACGCCGCCTAGCCAGTGTGAGCAAAAATGGCACTGAAATTGAGCGCTATGATTATGATGCAAACGGTAACCGCGCCCTGCAAAGCAATAGCACTCGAGGCATCACGGCGCAAAGTGCCACCTATAATATTGGCGACCAACTGAAAATCAATGGTAGTACAAGTTACGCCTATGATGTAGATGGTTATCTTCGACAAAAAACTACCACCGCAGGCATCACAACTTATCAGTATAGTAGCCAGGGTCGCTTGCTGTTCGTACAGACCCCGAGCAAAACGATTGAATATCTGCATAACGCATTGGGCAACCGTGTTGCAAAAAAAGTTGGTGGCCTGATTACAGAAAAGTACCTGTGGTTGAATAAAACCACATTGCTTGCAACCTATGATGCGACAGATACTCTGCTACAGCGTTTTGAGTATACCGACAGTCATACGCCCGCCAGTTTTGAACAAGGAGGGCAACGTTACTATATTGTGGCCGACCATTTGGGTAGCCCAAGGGCAGTGACAGACAGCGCTGGAGTCATCATCAAGAAACTGGATTATGACAGCTTTGGTAATGTGATCAGTGATAGTAACCCCGGCGTAAATATCCCGTTTGGTTTTGCAGGGGGACTTTACGACAATGATACCGGCCTTATCCGCTATGGCTACCGTGACTATGATCCTGATACCGGGAGATGGACAGCCCGAGACCCCATAGGTTTCGCTGGAGGGGATACCAATTTGTATGGGTATGTGGAAAATAACCCTATATCTTTTTATGATGATATTGGTCTTGCAAAAGTCCCAGGTACAACAACAGATGTGCGTATTGATCCGCCATTTGCTGGTAATCGAAATGGCCAGGAGCATGCTCATGTAAAGCAAAGAGGAAAGCCAGAAATAGTAATTAATAAAGATGGAACAGGTAGCCACAATACAGATCCTCAAAAATTAAAAAATAAAAAAGTATGGAGATATCTGGTGAGCAAAGGATTTAGAAAGCTCTTTAGTCTTGGTAGTGAAATCGCTTTAACGCTGGCCAGAATGTTAGCAAGAGAAGGGTGTTTGGCAGGTAATGCTGCTGACTGCCAGCTTTTTGAGGAATTAGGAGGAGAAATAAATGGGAGTTGTGGTGCGCCAGATACGTAATACTAAAAATCGATGAAATCAACAACTACAAGGCTTGATTTATGAAATATTTTACTTTCGAGTGGTGGTTAAGTGGTGGTGATAACGGCGTGGCTTCATCTAAATATTTTGATTATATTGAATCAATTAATAATGATATTTATCCGAAATTATTAGATTTTATCAAGAACCATTCTCTGCATGATTCTAATCTCGAAACTATAGAGTCTGATTTTAGTGTTGGGAAAACGGTAATAGTTCTTAATGGATGGGATCCTGATTTTCAGACAAAAAGACAATATAAATTAGAGCTTAATGATGTTACTTGTTTTTCTTTTGTTGGGAAAATTTCAGGTGATCTACTTGAAGATTCAAGTGGTTTCGGAGATTTTGGCTACTATGAATATGAGCTTCTCGAAGATGCAAATTCAGAAATTAGAATGCTATTTTCTTCAGGAGTAGAAATAACCATAAGGTTTTGTCAATTTGATTTTTCATTTCAAGTAAAAAAGTAACAGATTTATACAGCGTAGCCCTACTTGTGGGCCAGTTCTAAGGAGAACAATATTGCTATATTGTGACTGACCATTTAGACAGCCCAAGGGCAGTGACGGACAGCGCTGGAGTCATCATCAAGCAACTGGATTATGACAGCTTTGGTAATGTGATCAGTGATAGTAACTCGAGCGTAAATATCCCGTTTGGTTTTGCAGGAGGACTTTACGATAATGATACTGACCTTATCCGCTTTGGCTACCGTGACTATGATCCTGATACAGGGAGATGGACAGCCCGAGACCCCGTAGGTTTTGCTGGAGGGGATATAAATTTGTATAGGTATGTGTTGAATGACCCAATCAACTTTGTTGATCCTGACGGCTTAAACCCCGTAGCGGGTGCGATAGGTGGTGGCGCGATTGCCGGTCCTCCCGGAGCTGTAGTAGGAGGGGTTATTGGTTTCGGTATAGGGCTATTTATTGGTGACAAACTATTTTCAAAAGGAATGTAAGGGACATAGGGTTGATAGGCGTGCCTACGGATGTGATAAAAGACAGGTTAAGAGCCTCTTCGATAAGTAAGCAAGAGAAAAAGAGGTTAGAGAAGGAATTAAAAGCTAGAAGCTAGAGGAGAAAGAAACAAAAAGAAGAGGTGTGATTAATTATGTGGTATTGCGCGCACGCTATATTTTATTTTGAATTTAAGCATGAAGAACAGGACTCTTATCTTGTGCATGAAAATGTATATCTTATTCAAGCAACAGATGAAAAAATTGCTATGAAAAAAGCAATAGAAATAGCTAAGGAAAATGAAGACCTAAGCGAAGATGATCATCTTGAATTAAACGAAAAGCCAGTACGTTATTTATTTTCAGGAATAAGAAAATTAATCACAGTCAGTAATTATAACAAAGAAGATAAAGATGTTATAGAAAGCGGAATTGAGGCAACATATTCTGAACTTGAAGTCGATAACCTGGATCAGGTTAAAGAGTTGAGTAAAGGTTCTTTTGTTGAGGTTTTATATAGAGAGTGATGTGAGGTGCCTCTTAAAGATGCGCCCAGCCAGCCCTCTGCTGGGCGTTTTCTGTTTTAGTCAGCCGTTGAGATCGATGGGGTTAGTTTTCAGCTCATCGTCACAGATGATGAGGGTGGCACTGACGCAACTGCCGTTAATGTCACGGTACAGCCTCCAGTGACGCCGATGGCAGCATCACCACTTACAGTTGGGTGCAAACCGCAGGACCCGTAATTACCCTCAGTGGCGAAGCCACCGTCACTCCGAATTTTACGGCACCCGGGGTCACCACAGACACCGTGCTGGGCTTCCAGCTCACCGTCACTGATGATGAGGGAGCCACCACAACTGATTCCGTTAACATCACCGTAACACCAGATGTTGTGACGCCGCCGGGCATTGTTACTCAGCCAATAGATCAAACGGTAATGACAGGGCAAGCGGCGACATTCAGCATTGTTGCTAGCGGTAGCGCGCCACTGAGTTATCAATGGCGGCGTGATTATGTCGATATCCCCGGCGCCACCGGCAGTAGCTATACCACTCCAGGCACGACCCTGGCGGACAGCGGCATCACCTATGACGGTGTGGTGAGTAACGCGGCAGGCAGTGTTGTTAGCAGTGGCGTGACGCTGACCGTATTATCTTCCGCACGCATCACCTCAGGTCAGCAAGTGCTCTACACCTTCGAAGAAGGCACAGGCACCACCGTAACGGACGTGAGCGGAACAGGTACGCCGCTGAATCTCACCATTGAAACACCGGCTGCTACCACCTGGGTCGCGGGTGGATTATCCGTTAACAGCAGCGCGCTGATTACCAGCGCCGGTGCCGCCAGTAAAGTGATTACTGCTGTGAAAGCCAGCAACGCACTGACCATTGAAGCCTGGTTGACGCCAGCCAACACCACCCAGAGTGGCCCGGCCCGCGTCGTTAGTTTGTCGCAAGATCTTTATACCCGTAATTTCACCCTCGGCCAGTCGCAATCCGCCTACAGTGTCCGTCTGCGCAGCTCTGCCACCAGTAACAATGGCACACCCTCCACGGACACGGCCAGCGGCCTTGTCACGACAGCGTTAAGCCATGAAGAGAAAGGGGTCAAGTGAAGAGAAAGGGAAAGGGGTCAAAGAAAGGGAAAGGGGTCAAGTCTTGACTTAACATATTAATAGGCTATCTTTATTAGTAGGGAGGTAATCTAGTGTCTAGACCGTTAAGAATTGAATATGAAGATGCGTTCTATCATGTGATGAATAGAGGGGGAGGGCGAAAGGTAATATTCCCGGATGATGCGTATTATCAAGACTACCTTCGGTGCTTAGATGAAGCTCACCGTCGTTTTGGCATTGAGATCCATGCTTATTGTTTGATGGGTAATCATTACCATTTATTAGTCAAAACACCACGAGGTAATCTGGGGCGTGCAATGCGTCATATAGATGGTGTTTATGTACAGAGGCATAACCGTCGTAAGAAAACAGATGGCTCCCTATTTCGAGGGAGATACAAAGCCATTGTTGTGGATGCCAGTAGCTATTTATTGCAACTGAGTCGATATATTCATCGCAATCCGATTGAGCTAAAGAAGCCGTTGGTTTCTGCTCCTGAAGAGTATGCATGGTCAAGCTATTCAGCCTACCTGGCTCAAAGTAGAGCACCTGAATGGTTAAATCGAGACGCTGTATATGGTGAGTTAGCCAGTCAGCAGCGGTATAGTGCATACAGAGCATATGTAGAGAGTGGTAATGATGAAGAAACAACACGATTTTATAGCTTGAAGAATACGCCGTCCATTTTGGGGGATAAATTTTTTAAAGAGAATGCCTATGGAAAAGCTCTATCATTAGATATTGAAATTGATAAAAAAGGAATGAAAGTACCTGTTTCATTGGAGGCAGTTGTGGCTTGTGTTGCAGCGTTCCATAAAATAGATTCCAAGGGAATTACGTTGACAAAGAGAGGTAGGGGCCAACAGAACCTACCAAGATGGATTGCGATGAAGCTTTGTCAGGAAGTTGGTAGTGCAAAACTGCATGAAATCGCGAAATTATTCCGTGTGGGGCATTATTCAACGGTTTCACAGACAATTGCTCGACTGAATCGATTAATGGAGAAGGATGTGGACGTGTTAGAAATCTATAATACATTAAGTCAAGATTTGACCCCTTGACTCTTTGACCCCTTGACTCTTTTATTTCTGCTGTCACAGGGGGAGGATACCCCATCGCGCCGGATGCTATAATACGAGAACTGACCCCCCCTCCAGGGTGTAGATCAGCCACTGACAGATATTTTACGTTTTCCGGTCCAATAAGTTGCCTACTGTTGTATAAACTAACGGCGGAAAGTGGGAAATATGCCACAAATAGGGTGTAAAACGACGATTGAATCCACGTCTGTGGAATAGACTAGTGGTGACATCCAGGATCAATATTTTCTCGTTCCCATGCTCCGCGTGGGAATGCATACCGTAGGTACGTGTGAAGCGGCGTATGGATTCCCACGGAGGACCGTGGGAACCAGGGGGGGTGGTGGGGAGTGAATACACAGAGAGATGAGCATGGGTAGGAGTACGCTCTTTCTTCGCTAGTCAGTTTCCATACATAAATCGCGAAGAGATATCACCCTTTAAATAAGCAGTATTATCCCATATCCT
>Ga0316204_10006550_pt1 | contig 17824 bp, 10 predicted proteins | sample 6monrhotite_MG_2_FD_205661 | JGI IMG/M metagenome (GOLD analysis project Ga0316204, IMG submission 205661) | Microbial mat bacterial communities from mineral coupon in-situ incubated in ocean water Damariscotta River, Maine, United States -... | ecosystem: Environmental > Aquatic > Marine >... | reverse complement strand
GAAAACAACACCAGAGCCCGGTCACTCTATAAAAATACAGGCTTTGAAACTGAAGGTATAAAGCGAGATTCGCTTAAAGTTGATGGCCATTACGTTAACGAACATTACATGGCAAAATTGGTATAGTGTAGGATGCCCGTGAAGGTGCGACGTGGCTGAATAATCTGGTTAATATTTCCTGGATCAGTTTCAATCCACGCACCCGTGAAGGTGCGACCGGCCTCGCGATATTATTCGCAATAAATGGAGCGGTTTCAATCCACGCACCCGTGAAGGTGCGACTGGATATACAGATAATCTCATTTGATAGTAGTATGTTTCAATCCACGCACCCGTGAAGGTGCGACTTAGATAAGCCGCATTGGCCAATTCAGCATAAAGCGTTTCAATCCACGCACCCGTGAAGGTGCGACATGGGTTATGCCATCGAGCACTAAAATATCCTTTGGGTTTCAATCCACGCACCCGTGAAGGTGCGACGCAACATCCTCCGCACGACTCTCTATATCTTTTGTTTCAATCCACGCACCCGTGAAGGTGCGACGGCACTTATATCGGTATACATCGCCGTCATCGGGTTTCAATCCACGCACCCGTGAAGGTGCGACGCATTTTGAGTTCAATTTTGAATAAACGAGAGGATGTTTCAATCCACGCACCCGTGAAGGTGCGACGTGATCCGAAGGCTATTTATGAGCCGGTCGAGGGTTTCAATCCACGCACCCGTGAAGGTGCGACGTTACAGGAAGAAAAAGCCACACAGTTTCAGGGTGTTTCAATCCACGCACCCGTGAAGGTGCGACATTCGTGGCAGGTGATCGGAAGCACGCGCTGATCGTTTCAATCCACGCACCCGTGAAGGTGCGACTTGCAGGCATAGCTGACCACGCACAAGGGAAACGTGTTTCAATCCACGCACCCGTGAAGGTGCGACCTGGTTACCGGCAACAGACTGTGGGCTATTCATCGTTTCAATCCACGCACCCGTGAAGGTGCGACGTTATGCCTGCTACCACTCCAAACCTTTCACGTTGTTTCAATCCACGCACCCGTGAAGGTGCGACTTTTCATTGCATGGCCCATAGATAGTAGCTTTCTGTTTCAATCCACGCACCCGTGAAGGTGCGACTTGACGATGTGACAACAACCTGGACTGATAGCAGGTTTCAATCCACGCACCCGTGAAGGTGCGACTGTGCGCGCGGATTTCTTCGAGCAGCTTACCGCCGTTTCAATCCACGCACCCGTGAAGGTGCGACTGCCTGTCAGTGCGAAGTCATGATCATATATTGCGTTTCAATCCACGCACCCGTGAAGGTGCGACTTTTTTTTATTGCCTCTTGATTTGCTTGGCCTAAGTTTCAATCCACGCACCCGTGAAGGTGCGACATTAGCGAGTTATTCGATGGAAACGATTATGACTGTTTCAATCCACGCACCCGTGAAGGTGCGACGAGTGAGGATTCCGCTTCCAACCAAATGATCTATGTTTCAATCCACGCACCCGTGAAGGTGCGACGGCCTTAATCGTTAGAGATAAACCAAAAAGGAGGTTTCAATCCACGCACCCGTGAAGGTGCGACTATCATTACCAACCGTGTCATAACCTTTTAATAAGTTTCAATCCACGCACCCGTGAAGGTGCGACGTTTTATAGTGCAGCTGTAGCAACCGGTCTTGTGTGTTTCAATCCACGCACCCGTGAAGGTGCGACATACGCTACTCAACTGCAAAAGTTTGTTGACGAACGTTTCAATCCACGCACCCGTGAAGGTGCGACTTACTCGGCATTATCTTTGGCGCGGCTGCAACCGGTTTCAATCCACGCACCCGTGAAGGTGCGACAAGAAAAATAGAATAGAGTTAGTCATCAGCACAGTTTCAATCCACGCACCCGTGAAGGTGCGACGTGGACCTCGATACCTGCACTTTCCTGATTGGCTGTTTCAATCCACGCACCCGTGAAGGTGCGACACGGCCTGCGCCGCCGTGCGCTCGCTTAAATCCTGTTTCAATCCACGCACCCGTGAAGGTGCGACGCAACGATACATTCCAGGAGACTGCAGAGGAAGTGTTTCAATCCACGCACCCGTGAAGGTGCGACTTCAGAGGTGGCTGTTCTGCATCAGCACTTGGAACGTTTCAATCCACGCACCCGTGAAGGTGCGACAAGAAAAGAGACGCCCCCTGTCTAGTGATTAATTAGTTTCAATCCACGCACCCGTGAAGGTGCGACCTTTTCAAGCGCCAGATACCACCAGTTGTCAGCAGTTTCAATCCACGCACCCGTGAAGGTGCGACACCTACGTGAGTAGTATCGAATTCACCATTCCAGTTTCAATCCACGCACCCGTGAAGGTGCGACACCACATACCCACCGGCCTATCCGCGCTAGGGTGTTTCAATCCACGCACCCGTGAAGGTGCGACGCGCAGGTGCAAGCACCACTACACCATCCACGGTGTTTCAATCCACGCACCCGTGAAGGTGCGACCCTCACTAAGGCGCAAATAAAGGCCATCAAGGATGTTTCAATCCACGCACCCGTGAAGGTGCGACAAAATTTTGTTAGCACCGGCATCCCATTGCACCTGTTTCAATCCACGCACCCGTGAAGGTGCGACCTGTGCTGGTGGATAAAGTATCTGCCATTTATGTTTCAATCCACGCACCCGTGAAGGTGCGACGATGGTTAACTGACAATACCTTGCCGGGTTCCCCGTTTCAATCCACGCACCCGTGAAGGTGCGACAACATCCGGTCTGCCGAAACTCTCTTTGTCTTAAGTTTCAATCCACGCACCCGTGAAGGTGCGACTAAGCAGCACTTTGACGCTCTTGGCCTGTCCACGGTTTCAATCCACGCACCCGTGAAGGTGCGACTCAATATGGCGCATACCCGCTTCCAGCTTCTCCCGTTTCAATCCACGCACCCGTGAAGGTGCGACTTTCTATGGCTTCCAAAACTTCCGCCTTTAGCCTGTTTCAATCCACGCACCCGTGAAGGTGCGACCAACAGCCGCAGCCATAGCAGACGCAGTATGGGACGTTTCAATCCACGCACCCGTGAAGGTGCGACATGATTGCACCTTAAAACCAGATTGATCCAGTTGGTTTCAATCCACGCACCCGTGAAGGTGCGACCAGTGATCGCAGCGGCACCCGCAACGGTAAGGCGTTTCAATCCACGCACCCGTGAAGGTGCGACGGTCCAGTGGTTTTACCATCGAATGCCATTTCATGTTTCAATCCACGCACCCGTGAAGGTGCGACCAACTCAAATGGGCTTCACTGCTTTTACTATACCGGTTTCAATCCACGCACCCGTGAAGGTGCGACACACCTCCGCATAATCACCCTTGTCCTTCGCGTGGTTTCAATCCACGCACCCGTGAAGGTGCGACCTGATTTACTTGAAGAGCTAAAAGGTAAAGATACGTTTCAATCCACGCACCCGTGAAGGTGCGACGACGGCAAGATAGCTTTGGGCTATCAGTTTGGAGTTTCAATCCACGCACCCGTGAAGGTGCGACAGGAGATATGACAAGTAAGGGCCTGCAACCCAGGTTTCAATCCACGCACCCGTGAAGGTGCGACAGTATACAAAAATCAGGGTGCCTATTTCAGGTTGTTTCAATCCACGCACCCGTGAAGGTGCGACCCGCTACCATCATCGCCGTCATCTCACAGCAGGAGTTTCAATCCACGCACCCGTGAAGGTGCGACGCCATGGATAAAAAATCGCTAAGGGTGGAGGAGGTTTCAATCCACGCACCCGTGAAGGTGCGACGTACCCGGCAGCACGGGTATGACGGCTGACATGAGTTTCAATCCACGCACCCGTGAAGGTGCGACCTGGATTCGCCATCACAACCGACCATTGCCCTTGTTTCAATCCACGCACCCGTGAAGGTGCGACTTGTACGCCCACCCCAGCCCCATGCTACAGACAAAGTTTCAATCCACGCACCCGTGAAGGTGCGACGCGCCCGGCTCAACGAACTGGCCACACATAAAATGTTTCAATCCACGCACCCGTGAAGGTGCGACATATAATTTTAGTGTAGACCTAACAAGATAACCGTTTCAATCCACGCACCCGTGAAGGTGCGACCAGCAATATTAAAAAAATAGAGGTTCATACCATGTTTCAATCCACGCACCCGTGAAGGTGCGACCCGCACTGGATAGCGGGGCTAAAGGAAAAGACCGGTTTCAATCCACGCACCCGTGAAGGTGCGACGAGCTTTCTTGTCATGACGAAACCAAGATAGACGAGTTTCAATCCACGCACCCGTGAAGGTGCGACTAGCTCAGTTGGTAGAGCGTCTGCCTTCCAAGCAGTTTCAATCCACGCACCCGTGAAGGTGCGACTTTTTACAGTACTTCTTCTAGCGCTGCTCGGGACGTTTCAATCCACGCACCCGTGAAGGTGCGACGATAGCCCAACAAAGGAATCACCCGTGACAAATGTTTCAATCCACGCACCCGTGAAGGTGCGACGGCAGACTTGGCGCAGCATATCGAAAACAAACTGGTTTCAATCCACGCACCCGTGAAGGTGCGACTGGATACCGTTGTTGAAGTTTTCCACAGCGCGGTTGTTTCAATCCACGCACCCGTGAAGGTGCGACAATCATAAACGGGCTGCATATGTCACTAACGCATGTTTCAATCCACGCACCCGTGAAGGTGCGACCCGCAGTCTGCAACTGGAAGTGCACCATGTATACGTTTCAATCCACGCACCCGTGAAGGTGCGACCGACATAGCCTTGTATGCTCATAAGCAGAGGGGTGGTTTCAATCCACGCACCCGTGAAGGTGCGACTCGGCGGTATCCTGGCTGCCTTCATGCCGAAGGATGTTTCAATCCACGCACCCGTGAAGGTGCGACGTAGCGGCCCATTTCTGGTTGGCCGGTAATACCGTGTTTCAATCCACGCACCCGTGAAGGTGCGACACTCCCAGGTCGGCGGACTAATAAGGGCACTATACGTTTCAATCCACGCACCCGTGAAGGTGCGACCCCAACTCCCCGTGTTGGAGCCATCCATCACCGTTTCAATCCACGCACCCGTGAAGGTGCGACCAATCTTTGCAGGGTGCTCTGGATGATGTCGATGTTTCAATCCACGCACCCGTGAAGGTGCGACCCGTCATTCTGGCGGAAGCCAGAACCCAGTCAATAGTTTCAATCCACGCACCCGTGAAGGTGCGACAACCACCACTATTGAACCCGGGTTAGTACTACTGGGTTTCAATCCACGCACCCGTGAAGGTGCGACCTGGATTCAATACCCTGCTCAGCCAGCCCTTGATGTTTCAATCCACGCACCCGTGAAGGTGCGACCCGCCCCGGGGTGCTGCGTGCCGCCCGGAACATGCTGTTTCAATCCACGCACCCGTGAAGGTGCGACCCCAGGCGGACATTGGCCAAGCGTACGTGACCGCGTTTCAATCCACGCACCCGTGAAGGTGCGACGGTGGCTACAGCCCCAACGCGGGCGGCGGTCAGCCGTTTCAATCCACGCACCCGTGAAGGTGCGACGGGGCTATGCCTACCTCGGTGCCTGCGGGCTGGACGTTTCAATCCACGCACCCGTGAAGGTGCGACCTCCAGCACGCGCAGCAGGGCATCCCGCTGCTGGTTTCAATCCACGCACCCGTGAAGGTGCGACAGCTGGACGACGATAAATAGCTTCGCGCCAACAAGTTTCAATCCACGCACCCGTGAAGGTGCGACTCACCGGGTTAAGCGTAACGGTCAGGTTCTGCCGTTTCAATCCACGCACCCGTGAAGGTGCGACGTGGCTACAACCCCAACGCGGGCGGCGGTCAGCCGTTTCAATCCACGCACCCGTGAAGGTGCGACCGGCAGTGGAACGGTTATTGGGCACTAGGGTTTGTGTTTCAATCCACGCACCCGTGAAGGTGCGACCGACCACAACGGTACCGACGGGTGCGGACAGTACGTTTCAATCCACGCACCCGTGAAGGTGCGACTCAACACAAAACGGGCCTGAGCACGGCCGAGGAGGTTTCAATCCACGCACCCGTGAAGGTGCGACAGCTGGACGACGATAAATAGCTTCGCGCCAACAAGTTTCAATCCACGCACCCGTGAAGGTGCGACATCCCAGAGTTCAAAAAACCGCCGGTCGACGGGCGTTTCAATCCACGCACCCGTGAAGGTGCGACCTCGGCCTTGATGGCGCCAATGTCAAACTGGCTGTTTCAATCCACGCACCCGTGAAGGTGCGACACGCTGGACGACTACAAGGCGCGCTACCTGGAGCGTTTCAATCCACGCACCCGTGAAGGTGCGACGACGCGGCGGGCAACGCGCGCGCCATTTCCTCGGCGGTTTCAATCCACGCACCCGTGAAGGTGCGACAAGACGCAGGTCGGGGTAAACGTATCGTTTTTCGGTTTCAATCCACGCACCCGTGAAGGTGCGACCGTAGCGGCGGGAAGCCTGATACGGCGCTGGCGGTGTTTCAATCCACGCACCCGTGAAGGTGCGACTCAGACCAAACGGGGTGCCTTTGACCCCCTCCCCGTTTCAATCCACGCACCCGTGAAGGTGCGACCAGGGTTTGCCCGGCGGCAACCAGGATGTTTACGTTTCAATCCACGCACCCGTGAAGGTGCGACCATTTTTGATTTCTATCTCGACCTAAAGCGGACAGTTTCAATCCACGCACCCGTGAAGGTGCGACAATATCCGTTGCTCAACATACTCACCACTAAAAGTTTCAATCCACGCACCCGTGAAGGTGCGACCTGCCTTCTTCATCGGCGGTCAGGCCGAAGTGGTGTTTCAATCCACGCACCCGTGAAGGTGCGACAGAAATAGCACATTAATTCTAATTATGTCTGCCAAGTTTCAATCCACGCACCCGTGAAGGTGCGACTGAGCGCATATAGCACGCTGAATATAACTCGAAAGTTTCAATCCACGCACCCGTGAAGGTGCGACCAAGACGCCACATTGTCGTCACCTATCTTAAAATGTTTCAATCCACGCACCCGTGAAGGTGCGACTAACAATTATGTGCATGATCCTGATCGTCAATACGTTTCAATCCACGCACCCGTGAAGGTGCGACCAAACGAATCGGACTGGACGAAGTGGAGAAGCTGGTTTCAATCCACGCACCCGTGAAGGTGCGACTTCGGATGTGGGTTCGTAGGGTGCGAGCTAGACGTTTCAATCCACGCACCCGTGAAGGTGCGACAAGCAAGCGTGGTGGCGTCAGTTGGGTTTCAAAGTTTCAATCCACGCACCCGTGAAGGTGCGACCCTTCAAGTTTAACTGACTGAAATTAAAACCCAAAATAGTAATATCCCGCTAACCTCAGACATTGCAGTATAGAAACTGGAACAATAAAATATGAAAGGAATTTTAACATTGAAAAACAATGAGTTAAACGACCGCTAACTACCCAGGAAATCAATGAGAGCGAACGGTTAGCGATCAGAGAATCAAAGCATCATTAAGGGGATCTAAAACAAGCTTTGCACCAACATGCTCTACTTTCTTCCGACCTTTTTTGCCAAGCATATAAAACCGTATACTGTCTTCGTTGGCATCAAATATCTCCATCAACTCATTTTTTAACGTGACAAACTGTGCCGGTGTTACTTCACACTCAAATACAGAGTTTTGTACCCGCATACCATAATCCAGACATGTTTTGGCAATTCTGCGCAGGCGTCTTTGTCCACCATCTGATATGACACTGACATCATAAGTTATAAGCACCAACATACTTACTTTACCAAATAAGGTGGGTAATACTCCGTATCACCTCGTATATGCCGGGCCAATAACATAGCCTGACAATGGGGTAATAAACCAACAGGTACTTTTTCTTCAAGATAGGGATGCATAATTTCAACCTGCTTGCGCTCCTGCCAAGCAGTTAATAATGTTTTTCTGGTATCGTCTTTCAAACGCACAGCACCGCTAGCTTCAGTGACGAAATCACTCAGTTGTATTTGCTTTCGGTTGATCAGTGTCAATACAAAACGATCCGCCCATGGGGAGCGAAACTCTTCCAGCAAATCCAGTGCAAGACTAACCCGGCCAGGACGATCCTGATGTAAAAACCCAACATAAGGGTCCAACCCTACGCCTTGCAACGCTGACGAACATTCATGAGTAATAAGCGTATAGACATATGACAACAATGCATTAACCGGATCAGCAGGAGGGCGACGCACCCTGCCACCAAAAGTAAAACCACTGCCACGCAACAATTCATTAAATACACCAAAATAAGTGCTGGCAGCATCACCTTCAATACCCATGGATTCACTGACTGATTGCGCATGTTCCACTCGTCGCAAACTCACGGCCAACCTGGAAACTGCATCGCTTAATGTCAGATTTTCTCCATGATTACGAATCTCCCGCATCAAAACAGAACGGGCATTGGTGATTTTTGCAGCAACCATCAAACGGGCGACTGATACCGATTTTTCTTCATCGTCCGCCCAGCGGTATTGAGTGCGGCGTAATAATACATTTCCAGTTTGTTTGCCTTGCACTCGTGCAAGAAACTTTCCGTATTCCGAATAAAATGCCAGACCGATGCCCTGTTCTCCGCAAAATCCCATCAAAAAAGGTGAGACGGATACCTGCCCGAAACAAAGAATATTTCCAATACTAATGGCGGGGAACTGGCCAAGCTTATCTTTACCTTGTTTGATAACAACGGTTTCCCGCTCCTTATGCAAATAGCTTTCCTGTCTGGTGATGTAAAGGGTGTTGAGTAATTTCTTCATGGTTTTTTGGTTTTCAGGTTATTTTTCATCCATTGCTGGCAACATGTTATTCCCGCTCAATTCCGTAAAAATCCCGGCAACATATTCACCCGAATGATCCCGTCGAAAGGTATCCGGCTCACACAAATCCACCAACGAACAGGCTCGACAGCGTTTCTTTTTATCAACAGGTGCTGGTGTTTTACCTGATACGAGTAATTGGTGAGCTCCCGTAATCGCCGCAAGCGTCACATTGCGCAATGTCTCGTCAAATAATACAGACTCCCGCTTTCTGACTTGCCAATACCACAAGGCACCTTTTTCAATGGTGATCCCACGCATTTCTTCCAGGCACAAAGCCTGAGCGCAAAGCTGGATTTTGTCCCAGTCTTCTGTTTTAGGTTTACCACGTTTGTATTCCACAGGAAAATAGTGGATGGGCGGTTTACCTTCTATTTCCAGCAGGTCGAGTTTACCAGCGATGCGCAATTGACAAGAGTTCACCGCAACACCTCTCTCATAGCGGGTATTGCCGCGTTGCTCGGGGTCGCAACTATCAACACGCTCATGCAATACATTGCCATGCGCAGTGAAATAGTTGTCTGCCCATACTTGTTCGATGTGGATTAATGCAAACTGGCGCGGGCAATACGCGTAGTGTTGCAAGGCAGAAAGCATAATGTCATTTCGTTCTTCCATGAGTGTAATAAAAGACTGTTTAGTCAAGCCGCAAAACGCAGAATTTCAACCTCGACATTGTGCATGACTGCATTTTCAGCCAATGCCATCACTTTCGCACTGATATCCTCGCTTAAATAATATTCACCACAATTTTCGCACACCTGCGCCGGAACATCCTTGATGATAATGGTGGACTGATCCCGTTGCAGAGTTACCTTTGCATGCCCTTCACGGGTGTCACCTGATTTACAAATAACACATTTCATGATTGTTTCCTCGTTTTGAAATCCGCATGCCAAGTTTCAAAGAAGGGACATAGGCTGTAATTACATAGCACGCATAGTCTTTTTCGTCCCGCGCAACGACCACATGAACAGGGTGTTGATTGACTATACCCAAAAGCAACTCACTCGGATAAGGTTGATCATCCGGGTAACTTGAAACTGTTTCCCCGTTATGTATCGCACTTACTATACTCATAAAAAACGGGAAAACAAGAAAAAGACAAGTTGGGATGTGAACAAGTCAACATTATTATCTACCCCAACATTTTAATAAGTTCAATACCCTCAGACCAGCCAGATTCATCGATATCGACTTTATAGTCTGTGAATTTCCTGGCAACCACATCCTCATCATTTCTATTCACACAGAGATAATCGTGTCCAGGTTGTAGAAATTGGCTGGTTTGGTAGAAGATTCGGAATTTCCGAGTCTTCTCAGAGATGCGCTTTCATCCAGTTCGTTATCAGCATAAATATTCTTAATATGCTCATTGACGGTAGATACCAGTTTTCCAAACAACTCAGCAATCAATTTTTGTGTTAACCAGACCGTTTCATTTTCAACCCGAACGTCAAAACTGTCTTCGCCTGCTTGAGAGGTGAAAATCATAAATTCAACAATCGAGTTACGGATGAGTTTTTTCATGCGGGCACCTTATACTTCCCCATGAAGAGCATTAGGATAAAAGACCCCAAGACAAGTTTGTCGGTCGTTGGATCGGCAGATAATGAGTCAGAAGGACAAAGTATTAGATCAAAACCCATCAATCTCTTCTGGCTCAAGGCCGTCCAATTTGGCAAGTGTATAACGCCCATCAGCGTTAACATCAAGTGTACGATGCACTTTTGCAGATGAATATTGGCCTGATTTACAGTTATGCTTCCACCAGATGACTTTCTCAACCACCATACTACCTTCGGGACGAGCGGAGGAAGCATCACCTTCAAACAATTTTGGCAAAATCTGTTTTATTTTGCCTGCATCACTTTCATTGAAACCCGTTCGTTCTGCAAGTTGTGGGGTCATTCCACCAAAAGCGACGTAAACTGCCCTGTCAACACGGTGTTTCATCCCCATTGTATCAGAGCTTTTTTTACTGCCATCTCCCTCACCACTAACGCTTTTAGTAATTTGTGTGCTGGTAATACTGACGGGCTCCACACTAAATGCGGATTGTATTGAAACCGGTCCTCTAATAGGAATTGAAACACCATCTTTATTATCACTCTTAAAAGCGAATAATTGACCAAAACTACGGACATCTATCCATTTTTTATTAGCTAAATGCGCTGTTTCTACCGGTGTCATTTTTTTAACATTAAAGGCATCTTTACCCAGCCCGTGCTCATCTGATTCCGCACGGGTTTTCAAACTGGGCATTCCATCCGTTTTCTTTTCATCAGACTGAACAAATATTTGCTCACCACTATCTTGTAAGCGATCACGTATTTTTCGCTTAATGCATACATCTGAAACTTCACCAAAACCATCGTAGTTAGTACGTGGACGATTTCCGTTTAGTGGATCACCATTGGGATTGGCATTTTTAACACTAAAAATCAGGGCAAAATCAATTTTATTTTGTAAACTCATTTATTAGTTCCTTCAGTTTTTGATTCATTATTTTCATTTGATTGTTTTTTGTTACGAAAATCGAAACGCTGGGCATGATATGCTAACAGAAACTCTCCGCTTAAAAATTTGTCGTGCGAAAACTCACCCTTTTTAAATTTACCCATAACCTCATCCAGTAAAACCTGAATATTACTTAAAAAGCCAGGTCTATTATTCTTCAGACGCTGGATATAAGGCTGCAATGCCAACTCAATATTGCGCCAGGTAGATGCTGGCCGGTCAGCAAAACGTTGCATTAAACGCCCTGCTGTCGTTGTACGGCTCTCGCCAGATACGTTCAGAGAGACATCCTCTATTCTCTCTGCAATCGCCAGCAAGCGACCATACAAATAATCTCTTGAATCGTTATCCTCATCTAATCCCATAATATATTCCTTACTTTGTTTTGGATGACGTTTACAAAACCCTCGATAGAGAGCACATGCTATTCCCAGATGTTTTTCCCATAACCATTGTTCATCAGATTTATAGGCACTGCGATTACTGGCACGGCGCACTGCCTTTTCAACCAGATCTTGCGGGAAAGGACGTGCATCAACAATGCAGGGCAAAATACGCTCAATCGTGCTCTTCTTAAGCGAATCATTTATAGTGCTTCCGTAAACCGCTTCCAAGATTGCGCGTGGGGATGGAGGACAAACAGGCCATACAGTCCGGGAAACAGGTTTTGCTTTACCAACATCCTCTTCGATTTTATGACGTTGATACCAGGCAAACTCTTTATACCATCTTGAGATCCGTTCAATGTAATCATCAGGAAAAAACTCCTGATAATAAGTGATCGCCATGCGACCCGGCGTTGCGGAATCAAGCCCCATTATGATGATATTATCTGTTGCCTGGAGTTTCGTTTTATAGCCAGCCATATATTTACCCAACGCGATGGAAAATGACTGACCAAGATCATTTGTGTGATCAATTTTATTGTCAGTCAATGCTGCTGGAGTGGATGTTTCTTGTATTTCTTCAGACATGACATCCCAAACATCCTCCATTGGCTGGGGTATATCTTCACCTGAAACAGCCCAAGCAATAATTGCTTGGTCACCATTCCTGAATCCTTGACGAGAAATCAACCAACGCAGAGCATTGTGGGCTTTTTGAGTGACATCAAAAGAAATCCCAACGGACTGTGCACCAAATTTTTCTATACTTTTTTTATTGTCAGTGAATCGCCCTCTAAAGGTATAACCAGACATATCATTAGATGAAACAAGTTTGGCCTTATCACCAGTATGACGAAGCTTTGCCGGATGATTCATTGCAAGAGGTGTTTTTTTACCTGTAATGTAACAAAGCCCTGTTTTTTCATTTCCGGATAGATCATATGAAATCCAGGACTGCTGTAAACCACGGTCTTTCCAGGTTTCGCTAACAGGATCACCTTTCGCTTCCACATTCCAACAAATTAGCGCATTTCCCTGGTCAAGCTCTCCTTTCTCTTTGGGTAAAACCTTGAATATTAAAGGCGCTTCGATTTCACTATTTTTAGGCCACGACAACAACAAGTTCTTATCATCATCAACGTGTAAAATATGGTTTTCAATCAAATCGGCAACAACAGTTCCTTTCTCAACGTATTTTAATACTGACTGCACCTTTGGATGGCGATATGAGGAATCACACCATTCACTTATTTGATGTAAGTATTCATCAAAAAAAGATTTTTTCTTTCCTCCAAAATTTGGATAATCCTTAGCCACGTATTGTATTTTGTCCGCTAATGGGTGAGGGGCCGCACCGCTACCAGATCTTCCGGCAGACTTCTCTGTTGCTGGCAATACGATTTGAGTTTTTTCCAACACATCAGCTCGTATAAAACAGCCTTCATCATTAAGGGTGATTTTTATATGGGAATTCTGGGGAGTATGACTAATTTGCATCAGTTGATCTGAGTCCGATAAATCGAGATGCATACCGGCCTCGTAGGTCTCATACAATTTTGCCATCCAGCTCATAAATTTTCCTCCTCAATTTCTACGGATAAAAAATTCTCACTTTCTTCAAACTGTTTAGGCAGCATTGGGCGAATAAAGCGGTTTACAGTGCATTCTTCAGGACGAGGGAATTCCAAAACTCCTTTTTTTACAGTGGCATTCCAAAACCGACTGTGCAATTCGTTTTTTCCCGTCTCATCTGGATAATCAAAACCATGAAACATCAAGCCAAAACCCAACTCATCTACGTCGTCATAAGCACCTTTACCTTCACCAAACTCACAAGCTTCAACATAGGCTTGACAATCACGCGTCCCCAAAAATATATCTTGCCGACCACCACGTTCAATTGAACGTTTGGCAATAGCAAAGTGTTTTCCGTCAATATGATCTTTAGCCAGTTCAGGGCGATGACAGTTCCACTCAAAATGTGCTTCGACCTGATATTCAACGTCATGAAGAAAGGTGTAAATGGCTAAACTGTTGCCACCACTCCATACCAGCGGTTTTGTCCCTTTGGTTTGAGTACGTAATGATTTCATCACTCTCACCTTGTCAACATACCAGATAAAACTGGGTTTCCAGTAAACAGATTTCAAAACACCTTTGATGGCTTCATAAGTAGGTAGATGATATGAGCACTTCTCGCCTCCGATTTTGGTTACCGGGTCAGTAAATAGTGCATAACGACCATACACTTTGAAGCTGACACTGTTTTTTGGTTTATCATGCATTTAATTTACCCCCAGAAAACTCATTTTATTACATGGTTTATCCGACAACCCGAATTTATCACTGTAATATTTCTCATCGAGATAATAGATACCTTCACCAGGCTGTATTTCGTGAACCGCCTCTTCATTTTGCAGTCGTTTCCAGACGTTAGGAAATACATTCACGCTGAATTTTTGTGCCTGTTTGAGCAGCACCCGGTAAGTTTTTACATCAAATTCATGTGCAACACGACCCAGGTCTGCAATTAAATTTTTACCCTTTTCACCGTAAGGAACGATGACTGCCTGCGTCGGCGAATCAATAGCTTTGAATATTTTTCCGGCTGTCATAAATGATTGCTGAAGTAGTAATGTATTTTTATTACCAACATTCCTCTCATTGCAACTTAACAGGTTTAATAAATCATCATCCCGGCCCAGCTGTTTTGATGAAATTGGATAATTCATTTCTTTGGCTCGATCATAGAAATAGTAATTAAAGTATTGCTTGATGGCATCGGGGGCTAACAAATTGTTAAAACCTTCATTCATAACTCGCTGCGCCTTATCCCGTCCTATTTTAATATCGGTTAACAGATCAATATTCTCCTCATCTGGATTGACCACATGTACTATTGACTCTTTTCTCAAGCCATTTCGGTTACAACGCCCAGCAGCTTGTGCAATGGAATCCAGCCCAGCGAGAAACCGTATCACTGAAGCAAAGTCTACATCGACACCTGCTTCAATCAACTGGGTGCTAATACACAATACAGGTTGATTATTTCCCAACCGTTCCTTGATTCTTGTAAATATTTCTTTACGATGTGCGGGACAGAGGCTGGTGCTTAGTTGAAATAATGCCTCTTCACCCACTTCAGGGTCATTTTGTATTTCGAGATAAAGCTGTTGTGCCCAGGATTTTGTATTAACAATGATCAGGCAACTGCCCAGCTTCCTGAATTCACCCACTGCAAGCCCTGCAATTTGCTCCGTTGTCCAGCCTTCAGGGCGAACTTTATTACACAATTTTACACGTTCCAAATCTTCAAATAATTTAGGGACGTCACTGACCAGTTCGTTTTCAGGGGGGATGACTAACTGGCCTTTATCCGGTGACTTAAGCTGATCAAGTAGCGGTTGTGTCGCAGTGCAAAGTACAGCTGTAGTTTTACAATAATTGGTCATAAAATTAAGTGCATTACAAAACAGATGGGTGCAGTTTATTGGTAGAGTCTGAATCTCGTCGAAGATCAACACGGTATTGGCCAGCTGGTGCATTTTCCGCACACCTCTTGTCCCCCCTGAAAAAAGCACTTCGAGAAATTGCACCATCGTCGTCATCACAATAGGTGCATCCCAGTTTTCACTCACCAGTTTGCTATGCCAGTTCTGTTGTTCTGGCTCCAGGTTTGAGTGCTGTTCCAGCACCCATGGGAAGGTATCTTCAGAAGATTCAATAACCTCCCTGATGGCCGATGCATTTTGTTCAATAATAGAGGTATAGGGGATAATATAGATAATTCTATCCAGTTTATGTTGTTGCGCATGGTGCAGTGCGTAACGCAAACTGGCGTAAGTTTTTCCCCCACCCGTAGGAACCGTGAGCGTATAGATACCCTGTGCATCTAACGCACGTCCACGACAGGTGTTTGAAATATTTCTGCGCAACTTATCAATGCGCTTTTCACCATTGAGTTGGCCGATAAACTGCTCAAGACGCTGAATCGGAACAGCCCAATCAATCGGCAGACTATTTCTATGTTGTGTATTTTCAGGGCATTCAAAATCTGCGCTGTTAATGCGATCTGCATCAATCAGGCAACTAAACAACATTCGGCTGAAAAAGCCGATATTGAATGACCGGATGGATTTATTCGGTGCCTGACCAACAGCTCTGATTTTCGCCCATATACTTTGAATCAACTCTTTACTTGCTAATACATTGAGCTTTTCAATATAATGTTCTGGCGCATTGTTCAGCGATTCATTTTTATGAGTTTTATTATCCGGCTTGCCCATTCTGTCCGAAAAACTGTTTCCACCCTCCGGCTTTAAACAATCGATCAAACCACTATGATGAGATGCAATGCACAACGCCAATATCTGGCCAACCAATTCTCCTTGTGGCCCCCAGTTCTGGCAGGCCTCCCACACCCACTGAGCACCTGCACTTGAGTGATCGATTTTTCCTTTTAAACCCTTGAAATTTACGTAGTCGTCTTCGTCAGGATTAATCCTTCCAGTCGCAGACCCTATATATGACTGAAAGCTGGCACTGAATTTTCCGAAATCATGCAGCAAACCAATCAATGTGCCAACATCAGGAACTCCCAGCTTGAGCGCTAATTCGGCAGCCATATCACCTACCTCATTGAGATGATTTTCAAGCGACTGTTCTTTTCCATCTTTTCGCCGATGGGCGATGAATTTGTTCATTATGTATACGCATCCATGTGTTTATCTTCACTATTCATCAATATTCTTCATACAAATTGTTTTGCCACGACCCCACAAACCCCTATGATCAAGAGAATCCAGACAGCCCAAAATCTACTATTGGGTAGCTGAACCAACAGAAGCCTCAGCTCGCGAAACAACTTCCAATCCATAGTGCTGCCTGTACCTTTTGAAAAAGACCGCACAATAATACATTCACTTGGTGTTAATTGTAAATATCATCTATCATTGAATTTGTCGCACCTTGTACAGGCGCGCGGATTGAAACACTTGTTGTTATTTGTTGCTGAAAAACACTGCTTCGTATTTGAAGCAGTGTTTTTTTACTTAGACTTTATGTATTAACTCGCCAACAACTTGTCAGTTCCTGTGTATTGTCTGTTGGTGAGTAAATACATAAAGCTTGATGGTATTAAACAATCATTATTCCAGAAAAAAAGACTTCTGTAATAATGAGTTGCGAGTTAATACATATAAGGAACGCGCACGAAAACTGCTGAAACAGGCCACTCATGCCATCGCCCGGATAGCACAGCGAAGGGGTCATATATGGTCCACCCCGCATTGCAAGATTAGGAAGCACGTTACTGGAAGCGGCCATAACCTGCCGTCCAAGGTATCTGGTGCGAATAGCCAGTTGAACTCCCCACTGAAAGCTATCATCAAGGGATGAATAACAATAGACGGCCTACGAGCCATAACGGACATTCATATATTATGTTAGAGATTGACCTTTCATAGCTTATTATTCTGACTCATCAGGGACTCTGCTAAGTTCATGGATAATGGAAAGTGACTGAACTTACCGCGTAGACACACAGTTTGAGTGCAAACACCTGCGTCAGTTGATGCGGTTTATCCTCAATCCATTAGTGCCGGTTCTCGTAGCTTTGGCCGGTAATACTATCCGTGCCGCACAAGTACGCGCGGTGCATACACAGAAAGACACAATGATGATAGGGGCGGCGTCCAGCGACACCTAGGCATGGTGTGGTTTGGGTATCAGTCAGATCCCTTGACCAGCGGCTATCCGACCCAGTCACTCTTCCCTTGTCTTGTCTTGTCTTGATTTGCTGGTATGTCAATCTTTTGATGGGTGTCCAATTAGCATCCTCTGGTAGCGGTTTGAGGCCGCGTCGTTTGCGCTCATGTTCATTGACGGTGAGGAATCCCTTTGAATAAATAGATCGGAAAGATTCAAAAACACACCCGCTGTTAAAGCGGAAGCGTCCATACATATCCTGCAATCGCTTTTTTTACAGATTTTCGTCAAGCTTGCTGGATGTCTTCGAGATTGTAGAGAAACATGCCTAGGTCGCCCTGCACGATTTGGGCTCCGTCAG
>Ga0316204_10006549_pt1 | contig 17824 bp, 10 predicted proteins | sample 6monrhotite_MG_2_FD_205661 | JGI IMG/M metagenome (GOLD analysis project Ga0316204, IMG submission 205661) | Microbial mat bacterial communities from mineral coupon in-situ incubated in ocean water Damariscotta River, Maine, United States -... | ecosystem: Environmental > Aquatic > Marine >... | reverse complement strand
ATCGACCCGCGCGCCGGTGATGACGTCGCAGTAGCGCCCCTCGGGCAGTCCTGTCTGAAAGGTGCGGGTCAAGGTGGGCTTCTCCTCGCGGTTGATGACCACGAAGGCTCTATCACCGCGAGAGAAGGCGATCTGATCGTTGTCGTTGCTCCACCAGTTCTCCACGGGGGCGTCCCCGGCGACGTTGCGGAAGCCGACCATCCCGGCGATGCCCGGCCAGCGGTGCTCGCAGACCCACTGCTCGCGGCAGCCTCCCTCTCCATCGTGGACCCGCAGCGTCTCTTCGCCGTCTCGCGGCGGCCCCACGTCGCCGTCGTCGAAGGCGTAGCTGGACATCACCTTGGGCCGGCCGTAGGGCCAGGCCAGCATGAAGACGTTGGCGACCTGATACAGGCCGCCGTCCTTGTAGGTCAGCGGCTCGCCCGCGCCGTGGCCGCGCTGGTTGTCGTGGTTGTCGATGAAGACCAGCGCGTCCTGGGAAGGCATCATCCCCCAGACCTCACCGAAGCTGCCGAGCCAGACGAGCTGATCCTCCTGGAACACCCGGGACAGCTCCATGCCGTAGCGCAGCTCGGTGACCCGCCCGATGTGGGTGTACTCCGAGGGCTGGATGACGTCGCCCGCGTCCAGGCTCAGGATCTCCTGGAACACTGACGGCGCGCCGGAGACCGCGCCGAAGATGGCGGCCAGATCCTCCGCGGGCATGTGCTTGGCGGCGTCGACGCGGAAGCCCGCGACGCCGAGGTCCAGCAGCGACTGCAGGTAGCCGCTGAGCTGTCCGCGCACGTGCTCCTGCTCGGTGGCGAGGTCGGGGAGGGTCGCCAGCTCACAGTTCTGGATCTCCTCCCGATTCCCCCAGTCCGAGATGCCGCGGCGGCAGTCGTGGAAGTTCTCCTCCGTGTAGTGCTCGCCGTAGCTGTAGTCCCCGTACGACGTGCCGCCGGAGCCCGCGCCGCCGCCCCAGGCCATGTGGTTGATCACCGCGTCGACGTAGATCGCCACGTCGACGGCGGCGCAGCGGGCCACCATCTCGGCGAAGGCGTCCGAGTCACCGCTGCGGCTGGCGAGCTGGTAGGCGACCGGCTGGTAGCGCTCCCACCAGGGGTTGCCGTCGATGAGGGCGTGCTCCTGGGGCGGGGAGACCTGCACGGCCCCGTACCCGGCGGGGCCGAGGGAGCGCTCACACTCCTCGGCGATGTCGTCCCAGCGCCACTCGAAGAGGTGGACGATGACCTCCCGACGCCCGGCCTCGCCGGTGTCGGGGGCGCCGCTGTCTCGGGGGCCGGTGTCCTCCGGGGGCGCGGTCTCGCCGGTCTCACCGGCGCCCGGGGGGGGCGACGTGTCGTCCGTTGTGTCCGTCGAGGCAGGCTTCTGAGGAGCCGCGCAGGCGATGAGCAGGAGCAGTGAGATCATGTGGATTCAAGTAACTCCATCATGAGTCACCAATGGCTGATCTCGTGGAGATAGCGGGATCGTAGAAGGATCTGTCCAAGGGTTGCCGGGGTGATGTAGTCTCCGGTACCAAGCTGAACTCATGCGCCCTCCCGAGCACCCCCCTGAGCCCCATCCTGCAATGGATGGTCGCAAACGCCGGCATCCTGGTGCTGCTCTCGGCCATCTGCGGCTACCTCTACCAGGCGACCCGGCAGGCGGCGCTGCGGCTCTGGGCGGCGAGCTTCGCGATCGACCGGGTGCGGGCCAACTACGCCGTGCTGGGGCGCCCGCCAGCTCCTGGCGGCGGTCAACAGCGCGCTCCCGCTGATCGTCATCGGAGCCGGGTGAGGCCCGGAGTCGCCGGGCTCACCCGGGCGCCCGCCTCCTTGAGCGCGCGGGTCCAGTCGAGCCCGACGCAGTAGACGGTGAGGCCCTCGGGGATGTCCCCTCGCTGCTCGGCGACCGTCAGGCCGCCCCGCCCCGCCGCGTAGGCCCGCACCCGGTCGATCGCCTCCGGCGTCGGCTTCGCCGGGTAGACCCAGAGGTTCCGCTCCCGGCCGCCTTCGGTGTAGTGGTGCGCCCACAGCGCCACCGCGGCCTCCCAGTCCTCCAGCACGAACACCGCGTCCGAGCCCGCGGTGTCCGTGAGGCGCTGGACCCAGGCGGCGTCCGCCCGCGCCTGCTCCTGCTGGGCGGCGTCCGCGTTGCTCGCGGCCATCCACGCCGGCGCCGCCAGCGCCGCGCCGAGCGCGAGCAGGCGACCGCGCGGGCCGCGCACCGCCAGCGCTCGCGCCGCCAGCGTCAGCCCCCCGGCCCCGGCGGCGGCCCCGGCCCAGGCCGCCGGGAAGAGGTACGGCCCGATGTCCTCGATGCCGTAGACCACCGCGAAGCCCAGGTGGAGCGCCGCCGTGAGCCCCAGCGCGGCGCCGGCGAGCCGGTCCCGCAGCGCCAGCGGCGCGGCGAGTCCCAGGAAGCAGGCGGCGAGGGTCTGCCCGCCGGCCTGATCCAGCAGCGCCCGCAGCCGCGCCAGCGCGCCGCCCTCCGGCGGGCCCAGGTAGCCGTGGAAGACGGCGCCGCTGGCGTAGTCCCACAGCACCTTCGGGCTGGCGCTGTCCCGGAAGGCGAAGATCGCGTCCGGGTCACCAAAGCGCCAGGCGAGGTAGCCGTACTGACCGAGGCCGAGCGCGATCCAGGCGAGCCCCCAGGCCAGGGTCGCCGGCTGAGACAGCGCGCGGCGGTCGGTGCCCAGCACCAGCAGCGCGATGCCCGGCAGGCAGAGCCCGATCAGCAGGTGGTGCCCCAGCGAGAGGCCGTAGATCGCGATCGCCGCCCACAGCCAGCGCCGCTCCCGCCGCCGCCGCCACAGGAAGAGCGCCCACCACACCAGCCCCAGCAGCAGCACGTGCAGGGTGTAGACCTCGGCCATGACCGCGTAGCGCCACCAGGTCGGGAGCAGGCCGAAGCAGGCCGCCGCCGCGGCCGCCGGGGCCCTGGGCAGCGCCAGGCTCCGGAGGGCGCCGAAGAGCGCCCCCCCCGCCAGCGCGGCGAAGAGCGCGGACAGCAGGTTGGCCCGCCAGGCCACGCTGCCCACCGGTATCAGGTGGGTGAAGGCCCAGGAGAGGGCTGTGTGGAGCGGGTAGCCGGTGGGGTGGGCTGTCCCCAGCACGTAGCCGACGAACTGCAGCTCTCCCACGTCGGTCTCCACCCGGATCCCGGGCGAGAGGGTCGCCAGATAGGCGATCCCCAGCGCCGCGCAGAGCGCCAGGCCCCAGCGGGTGTCGCGACCTCGTCGGGGCTCGGTCATGGGGCCGGTGTGCTCACCGGTCCATCATGTCAGGCGCTCTTCTTCACCGGGACCGGAGCCGGGGTGTAGCGGTCGACGAGGTCGGCCAGATCCTTGCGGCTGATGGGCTTGGTGGCGACCTCGCGCATTCCGGCCTCCAGGCAGCGCAGGCGCTCTCCCTCGAACACATGCGCGGTCAGCGCCACCACGGGCACATCGGCCCAGGCCCCGCCGGCGCTCAGCAGCCGGCGGCTGGTCTCGTAGCCGTCCATCTCGGGCATCTGGCAGTCCATCAGCACCAGCGTCGGCGGCGCGAGCGCGACCCGGTCCAGCGCCTCGGCGCCGCTGGCCGCCAGGATCACCTCGCAGCCGAGGGAGGTGAGCAGCCGCTTCATCACCGCCCGGTTCACCGGATGATCGTCCACCACCATCACGGAGGCGCTGAGCGTCGGCTCGGGGGCCTGCTCGGGGGCCTGCTCGGGGGGCGCCTGCGCCAGCGCGGGGCCGGTGTCCTCCAGCGCGCCGCGGAGGCTGTGCTCCAGTCGCCGGATGCTCAGGGGCAGGGGGACGGTGCGCGCCGGTCGCGCGCCGGTGTGGTCGCGGTCCCGCTGGAGGCTCAGCAGCACCCCTCGGGTCTCCTCCGTGAGGACGATCTCAGCGCCGCCCGGCTCGTCGACGAGCTCGGCGCCCCAGGTCGTCAGCGCCCGGCGCAGCGGCGTCGACAGCAGCTCGCCCGCGACCACGGCGCAGCGCCGCCCGCTCAGCCAGAGCGCGGTCTCGTTCGTGCCGATCACCGGCAGGGGCAGCTCGAACCAGAAGGTGCTGCCCACTCCCAGCGTGCTGTCGCAGCGCAGCTCTCCGCCCTGAAGCTGGACCAGCTCCCTGGCGATGGTGAGGCCGAGCCCCGTGCCGCCCTCCGCGCGCCCCTGCCCGGGCTCACCCTGGACAAAGGGCGAGAACAGCGTCGGGATGCGCTCCGGCGCGATGCCGACGCCGGTGTCCGAGACCTCGAAGCGGGCCCAGCCGCCGCCGATGTCCGTGGCGGAGACCCGCACATGCCCGGAGGGGGTGTGTCGCACGGCGTTGCCCACCAGGTTGACCAGGATCTGCCGCAGCCACCCGGGGCTGCCCTCGACGTCGACCCAGAGCGCCGGATCGACATCCGACGCCAGGGCCAGGCCCTCGGCCTCCTTGCTGCCGCCGACGATCATCAGGGTCTGCTCGACGACCTCCAGCAGGCTGAAGGGCTCCAGATCGATGCGCGTCTGTCCCGCCTCCAGCTTGGAGAAGGTCAGCACCTGGTTGATCAGCGTCAGCAGGTGCGCGCCGGACACCTGGATCAGCCCGAGCTGATCCCGCTGATCATCGTCCAGTCGGGTCTGCTCCAGGCTCTCGACCATGCCCAGCACCCCGTTCAGGGGAGTGCGGAGCTCATGGCTCATCACCGCGAGGAAGCGGCCCTTGGCCTCCGCGCCGGCGCGGGCGTCCACCAGCGCGCTCTGGAGGCGGCCGTTGGTCTCATCGAGCTGCTTGTTGAGCTGTCGCATGCGATCCGCGTAGGACCGCAGCTCGGTCTCGGTGCGGCGACGCTCGGCGACCTCCACCGTGAGCGCCGCGGTCTGGATGGCCTTCTCGACCAGCCGGGTGCGGCTGAGCGCCATGGCCGCGAGGCTCGCCAGCGTGCGCATCACGTGCCCGCTGCGTCGCAGATCCGCCTGGCTCTCGGTCTGGGAGTCCACGTAGATGGCGCCGATGGCGTCCTCGCCGTCCATCAGGGGGACGCACATGACCGCCCGCAGCGACATGGCGGCGATGCTCTCCCCGAACAGCTCGGGGCGCTCGCCCAGATCCGCGGAGATCACCTCGCACTGCTCGGAGATGCACTGGTCCACGATGGTCCAGGAGGGGGAGCCTCTCTTCTCCTCGCCCTTGCTGACGGCGACCTGTGGGGGGCTCTCCCCGAAGATGACGAAGGCCCTGTCGGCGTGGAGCAGCTCCAGGGCCGCGGCCGCGATCTTCTCCAGCAGCGGCTCGTGGCGGCTCTCCCGGGACAGGCTGCCGGCCAGCTCGAGCACGCGCACCAGGCTGGCCTCCGCCTTGGCGGGCGGGCGCATGGCGTCGATGCCGTCCAGGATGCGGGCGCCGTAGCGCTGAATCTCCGCGTGTCCGACCTCCCGGGCCCAGGCCAGCGCCCGGTCCACGAGGAAGTCAGCCTCCTTGAGCTGCCCCGAGACGTAGTACGCCTCAGCGGCCCAGACGCGCACCCGCGCCAGCTCGGCGGTCCGCTTCGCCCGCACGAGGATGCGGGTCACGTTGTCGATCTGCTTGTTGAGGTCGAGGCTGTCGCCGGTGATCGCCTTGGCCACCGCGACCAGGATGCTGCTGCGGGCGCCCTCGATGGCGTCCTTTGCGTCGGCGGCCGTCGCGACGGCCCGCCGGGCGACCTCCTCGGCGTCGGGATCCTGCTCCAGCAGCGCCAGCTCGGCGCGCCGTCGGGCCAGCTCGACCAGCTCCGAGGTGAGCGACGCCTGCTCGGCGAGCACCTGCGCCTGGTCGTAGCGCCTCCGGGCCTCGTCAAAGTCGGACAGCGCCAGCGCCAGATCGCCCAGGTTGCCCAGGGTCATGGCCTCCAGGGCGTCCATTCCGCGCTCCCGGGCGGCCGCGACCGCTCGCTCGCCGGCCTCGCGGGCCCGCTCCCAGCGCCCCGCCTCCCGGTAGCCCACGCAGAGGTTGGTGTCGGCGCGCAGCAGGTCTTCGGAGGCGCCCAGGCGGGTGAAGAGCAGGTGCGCCTGTTCCCAGGCGTCCAGCGTCTCGGGGCGCTTGCCGAGCTGGTAGAGCACCGCGCCCTGATTGAACAGCGCCCGCGCCCGCTCAAGCGCTGGCAGCCCGGCGCCCCGCTCGGCCGCCTGACCCAGGAGCTGCTGGGCCTGCTTCAGCTTGCCGACTGCCCAGAGCAGCCTGCCGCGCGCTGCGTCCAGCACCGCCCGGGCCGGCCGGCCCTCCCCGAGATCGGCGGGCAGCGCCTCGATGGTCCGCAGCGCCTCCTCGGGTTGGCCGAGGCTGTACCGGGCCTGGGCGGCGAGCAGTCGCAGCGCCAGCCAGCTATCGAGGGCCTCGGGGGCCGCGGGGGCGGGCTGTGAGAGCCAGGGGACGCTCACTTGCAGGCAGCCCTCCGCGTCGCCCGAGCGGAAGCGGACGATCGCCTCCACCTCGGCCATCGCGATGCTCTCGTCGCTGCCCATGGCGCGGGCGGCTTCGACGCAGGCCAGCGCCGCCGCGTGCTCGCCTCGGAAGGCCGTGTGGATACGCGCCAGCAGGGCCTGCCCCTGCCAGCCGCTCTCTGGCGTCGCCGTGATGAGCGCCATTGCCTCCTCCCAGCGCCCCGTCGCCACCAGCGCCCGGGCGCGGGCGAGCGCGATCTCCGGGGTGGTCGAGAGGGCCCAGAGCCCGTCCGCCAGTCGGGCGGACTCCAGGGGATCGCGGAGCATCACCTCGGCGATCAGCGACGCCCCGAGCTTCTCCGCGCGCGGCGCGTCCGAGGCGCCGACGATGTGCCGCGCGATCCGCGCCGGGTTCGCGCGGCGGTCCTTCAGCAGCACCGCCAGCAGCCGCGCATGGATCGCCCGTGCCCTCGCAGGGCCGGGGACGAGGGAGGCCACGAGAGAGCCCCTCGCGAGCCGGAGCGTGCCCTCCTGGAGGATGACCAGCCCGTGCTCGATGAGCTCGACCACCGCCGGCCGGGACCGATCCAGGCAGGGCAGCGGGTAGCCCGCGACGGCCAGCTTCTCGGCCAGCTTCAGCGTGCCGGGGGAGAGATCGAGGGACGGCTCCCGTGTGGGGATGCCGGACTCGATGAGCCCGGCCAGCGCCCCGGCGTCCACCCGCCAGGTGCCTGCCTGAACCACCAGCGCGCCAGCGTCCACGGCGTGGCAGCAGAGCGCCACGGTCGCGCCGGGCCAGCCGCCGGAGAAGCGCGTCGCCGCCTCGACGAGGGCGTCGGGGGCGACCGCGCCCAGCAGCGCGTCCAGCATCTTCCGGGTGTCGTCCTCCGAGAGGGGCGTCAGCTGGGCGCGGTCGCCCGGCCAGGCGCCGGCGATCTCGGCGGAGATGACCACCCGGGGACCATCATCGAGCTCCGCGAGCGCCTCGAAGACGCTCCTTGAGGCCGGCTCCAGGGTGTCCAGGTCGTCGACGAGGAGGGTCCACTCGCTCCCGGTGGCCTCTCGCAGCTCCTCGACGAGCGTCCAGGTGCGCTCGCTCTCCGTGGAGGCGGCGGTGAAGTCCGAGGGGAGGGTGCGCTTGAGCCGCTCCAGCGTGGCGCGGATGGCCCCCCAGGGTTGACCGTCTCCCTCGACCCGCAAGGTCGGGCGGCCCTGAGCCAGCAGATCGGTCTCCATGCGGTCGAGGGCGTGGCTCTTTCCGGAGCCCGGTGGACCGATCAGCGCGAGCGGGCGGTCGTGAGCATCGGTGACGTGCGGCTCGGCGCCGACGTGAATCACCCTGGCGCGGCGGGTCAGCAGCGCCCCGTCGACCGCGGGCCTCGCGACCCCGCTGGCGGCCAGCACGTCCGCGGCTTCCGCGGCCGTCGGTCGCGCCTCCGGATCCGGATCCAGCAGGCTGGCCAGCAGCGCCTGACACCACTCGGGGCCGACCGTCGCGGGCGGGAGCCCGCTGCGGCGCTGGAGCAGCACATCGGCGGTCCAGAGGCCGCCGCCGGGCGGCTCTCCGTGGAGCATCTCCCAGAGGACGAGCGCCGCGGAGTAGACATCTCCAGGGCCCGACGCCACCCCGCCGGCGGCCCGCTCGGGGGCGCTGTAGGCGGGCGTGCCCCCTGAGGTTCCCGAGAGCCCGAAGTCCACCAGCGCCAGCCTCGGTGTCTCCTCCAGCTGGACCAGGAGGTTGTCGGGCTTGATGTCGCCGTGGGTCAGCTCGCTCTGGTGAACAACCGCCAGCGCGTCGAAGAGCATCACCGCGAGCTGCAGCGCGAGCCGCTCCGGCATCGCGCCGCCCGCGAGCACCGCCGTGAGATCTCGCCCGTGGGCGCGCTCCATGGCCAGGAAGGGCGGCGAGCCCCCCGCGTCCAGGACGGCTGGGATGCAGGGGTGGCAGAGACCGCTCAGGGCCCGCAGCTCGTTGGCGGGCATCTCCTCCAGCAGCTTGATCGCGGCCTCACGGCCGACATGATCACGCGCGAGCCAGGTGGTCCCGAAGGCGCCCTGGCCCAAGAGGGAGACCAGCAGCCACCGTCCGACGCGGTCGTTCTCGGCACCGCGCATGGCGATGATGGGTGAGCTGGTTTGTTGCGGGAGCATTCCGCTGCAGGGATCGGTGAGAGCGCCCTCCGCCTTGAGCCTTCAGTGGCGATTGCTGTGGTCGCGTCAAACTCTCAGGGCACTAACCGGAGATACTATTCACGGCGGTTCCGAGAGGATGCCGGCTCGCGTCACGCTACGATCGCTGAAAAGGAGCGAAAATGAAGGCCATCTGGAACGACGTCATCCTCGCTGAGTCGGATGACACCGTGATCGTGGAGGGGAACCACTACTTCCCCGCGGACTCCCTGAACCAGGCGCTCTTCCAGGAGAGCGAGACCCGCACCAACTGCGCCTGGAAGGGGGTGGCCTCCTACTACTCGCTGGCGGTCGACGGCCAGTCCAACCGGGACGCCGCCTGGTACTACCCGGACCCCAAGCCCGCCGCCGACAACATCCGCGGGCGGGTGGCGTTCTGGCGCGGCGTCGAGGTCATCCCTTAGCGAGCGCCTCGCAGACGGCCCAGAGGCGCTCCTCGGCCTCCGGATCCGCGAAGGTCCTCGGGATCTCCTCGCGCTCCTCGAACAGCCTGCCGCTGATCGTCGCGACCTCCGGGCTCGACGCGAGCCAGACCGTGGTGTCCGCGCCCTGCGTGGGGGTCTGCTGTCCCACGAAGCGGTTCACGACCTTCAGCACCTGCCGCTGAATCATCGGGACATCCGTGTAGATGTTGGTGGAGAGCACCATGCCCGGGGCGGAGGCGTTGGCGGTCACGCCGCTGCCCTCCAGTCGGCGCGCGTGCGCCCAGGTCAGCAGCCGATCGCAGGCCTTGGACTGCCGGTAGGCCGCGGTCGCCTTGTAGCGACGCCGCTCGAAGTAGAGGTCATCCAGATCGAGGTCGCCGGCGAAGGACGACGCGACGTTGATGATGCGGGCGGGCGCGCTCGCCCGAAGCAGCGGCTCCAGGGCCGTCGCCACCAGGAAGTAGCCCAGCACGTTGGTCGCGAAGACCCGCTCCACCCCGCCCGACGAGAGCTGTCGATCGCGGCTCTGGATGCCGGCGTTGTTGACCAGGACATGCAGCTCGCCCAGCTCCGCCTGGACCCGGGCGGTCATGGCGGCCACGCTCTCGGCCGATGAGACGTCAAGCTGGACGACGAGCAGCTCCGCCTCGGGCTGCTCGGCCAGGATCGCCGCCCGCGCCGCCGCTCCCCGCTCCGGCGAGCGGCAGGCCATCACCACCCGCGCGCCCAGCCGCGCCATGTCCCCGGCGGCCTGCAGGCCCAGCCCGCTGTTGGCGCCGGTGATGAGGACGCTCTTGTCTCGGAGGGCAGCAGTCATCCCGAGAGCATAACGCCTCGGCGGCGGCGGCCGGACTCCGGTCGGCGGGTGGCCCGCGACTTGCAATTCAAGCCCGCGACCGCGGTGACGTCGGGCGGATCCCCCCCCAGCGGTCGCTAAAGCGGATCAGAACCCCCACCACACAGTGTGATTTCGCACAAATCTCTACGGAGGTGCCATGAACGTTCACACCCCTGTCAGGCAGCTGATGAGCGCCAACCCCAGCAGCGTGGTGCAGACCGCGCCGATCTCCGAGGTGCGACGGCTGCTGCGCGCGAGCGCCTTCCACCATGTCCCGGTGGTCTCCGAGGAGGGCTGCCTCGTCGGTGTGATCTCCTCCATGGATCTGGCGGAGTACGCCCTGGACGTCTGGGTGAAGGACGCGGAGGTCGTGGACGCTGAGATCGACGCCTCCTTCTCGCTCGGCGCCGTCATGACCCACGAGCCCACCACCATCGAGCCCCACGAGTCGGTGCACAAGGCGGCCGACCTGCTGGCGGAAGGCGCCTACCACTGCCTGCCGGTGGTGGACGCCGCCGGGCTGCTGGTTGGTATGTTGACGTCCACGGACGTGCTCCGCTTCTTCGCGGTGCAGCCCTCCTGAGCCCCCCTGCATCGCGGAGCCGGATATGCGCGCTACCTCCCTCGGACACGCCACCTGGCTCATCGAGGCGGGGGGCGCCCGCCTCCTCACGGATCCGGTGCTGCGCGATCCCTTCGAGCAGGGGGCGGTCACCAGCTGCCCGTCCCGCACGCTGAGCCTGGAGCGCCTGCCCGAGGTCGACGCGCTCTTCCTCTCCCACCGGCACCTGGATCACTACGACTTCGTCAGCCTGGACCGGTTCTCCCGCGAGCTGCCGCTGTTCTGCCCGGACGACCCGCTGCTCCACGGGGGCCTGCGCGCCATGGGCTTCCGCGACCTGCGGGTGCTCACCCCGTTCGAGCCCGTCGACTGGCGCGGCGCTCGCCTCACGGCGACCCCCTCCCAGGCGAAGCTGCCGGAGGTGGGGCTGCTGATTCAGGATGACAGCGGCGCGCTCTACAACCAGGTGGACACTCTGCTGGGCCCCCGCGAGGTGAAGCGCATTCGGGAGATCACCGCGCTGGACGTGCACCTCGCCATGTACGCGAGCCAGGACTTCGCGGTCTTCGAGAGCGCCCGCCAGGACGTCGCCCAGCTCCACGCCGCCAACCTGAATGTGGCCCTCTCCCTGGGCGCGCGGCTGGTGGTCCCCGCCTCGGGGGGCTTCCGCTTCGCCGATCGCTTCGACTGGCTGAACGCCCATGTCTTCCCCATCTCCCGCGAGCTGTTCGCCGCCGACCTCGCCCGCCTGGCGCAGACGCGGACAGCCCAGATGGACCCCGGCGACGTCGTGACGATTGACGGTGAGGTCACGGTCGCGGCCCAGGCCGCGGACTTCGTCGCGCGCGGCGACGAGGGCACCGAGCGGTTCGCCTACGACCCCACCGCCCCCATCCCCGCGCTGACGGAGAGCGAGGTGGACCCCGCGCTGGAGGGCTGGGTGGACGCGCTGCTGGAGCGCCTGCCCGCCTTCATCGGGGACGCCGGCAGGGCAGGGGATCCCGTCGTCCACGAGTACTTCCGCCGCGGCGTCACCTACCGCCTGGAGGCCGTCCTCCCCGCGCGCACCCGCGCGATCACCTACAGCTTCGAGCCCTCGGGCCGCTGCCGGATCCTGGAGGGCGACCCGGCCCCGGAGCCGCAGGTTCGGCACCGCTTTGTCGCCAGCGCGCTGCGGGATCTCTTCGAGGGGCGCATCAGCTGCTTCGTGTACCGCTGCTCCTCCCGCCGCTCGTCCCGGGTCCTGGAGGTCACGACCTCACCCCAGGGCGCCCGGGTCACCGAGCACACCCCGTCGGATCTGCTGACTCACGCGGTGGTCAACCTGAAGGCGGCGGATCGGGGGCGGGACGCGGCCTTCCTCGAGTACTACGGCCTAGTGCCCCCACCAGAGCTCTGTCGATCCTGAATCCGGATAGAGTCACTGGATGTCTGCTGTGTCGCCTGCTGTGTCGCTCGCTGTGTTGCTCGATCTGCTCCTCGTCAGTCCGGCCCGGGCCGAAGAGGTCCGCGGTCAGATCGACTGGCAGGCACACCCGGCCATGCACATCCCCTGGCGGGTCTACGGCGAGGGCCTCACGGACGCGGCGCCCGAGCTGACCTGGAAGCACGCGCTGAAGCAGACCATGCACACCCCCTACCTGGACGCCTCCGGTGTGCGCGTGCTGATGGCCGGCGCCATGGCCGCGGAGAAGGCGAAGAGCCCGGCTCAGGCCCGGGCGCTCATCCTGGAGCAGCTCGCCTACGTCGAGGACTTCGTCGCCGCCAACGCGGATCGCTACGTGCTGGCCAGGAGCCCGGCCGCCGCCCGCGCGGCGCTCCGCGACACGGACAAGATGGTGGTCATTCACAGCATCGAGGGCGGCCGGATGATCCTGACCGAGCCCGGCGACGCGCGCTTCTGGGCGGCGCGGGGGGTGGCGCTCATCACCGTGACCCACCTGCTCGACGACGAGCTGGGCGGCGCGGCCTCCAATGAGGGGCTGCTCGGCTGGATGCTCAACCCGGCGGCGGCCCGCAAGCGCCGCCGGGGGCGGGATCGGGGGCTCACGGAGCGGGGCCGGGAGGTCATCGTGGAGCTGGACCGGGCGGGGATCCTGGTGGACCTGACCCACATGTCCCCCCAGTCCATCGCCGAGACCCTCGTGATCACCGGCGAGCACGGCATCCCGCCGGTGGTCACCCACGGCAAGCTCTCCGCCATCCAGGACACGGAGCGGGCCTTCACCGACGCGCAGGTGGTGGAGATCTACCGCCAGGGCGGGGTGTTCAACCTGGCCGTGAGCGGCGGCTCGCTGCGCGCCCGGGACAGCACGGTGTCGGAGCCCGAGGGCTACTGTGCGGGCAGCCTCGACGGCTTCCGCTGGCACTACGAGACCCTGCAGGACATCCTCGACGCCGAGCTTGAGTCGCTGTTCGGGGTGAGCGCGCGGGACGAGCTGACGGAGGCCCAGCGCACCGCCCTGGCGACGGGCTGGGCCTCGGACTGGAACGGCGGCATCGGCCACTCGGCGCCGAAGTACGGCCGGGGGCAGTGTGAGCCGCTGGACGCGCGGCCGACGCCGCCGCTTGCGCTCGACACCCTCGGCCTCGCGCACCCGGGCCTGCTGCCGCAGTACTGGCAGCGCCTGGAGGAGGACGGGATGTCGATGGACCCCATGCTGCGCTCCACCGAGCGCTTCCTCCAGCTCTGGGAGCGCGCGCTCTCGAGCGGAGCTGAGACTGAGGAGATGCAATGAGCACCTTGAGCACCTCGACTGGCTTTGACCCCACCCCGGGGATCGCCCGCGCGCTGAACCTCCGCCCCCGCGACGTGGGCGCTGTCATCACCATGCTGGCGGACGGCAACACCGTCCCCTTCGTGGCCCGATACCGCAAGGAGGCGACCGGCGGCCTGGACGAGGTCGCCATCGAGGCGATCGAGGTCGCGGTGAAGGCGGCCCGCGTGCTGGAGGACCGCCGGGAGGCCGTGCTCAAGGCGATCAGGGAGCAGGGTAAGCTCGACGGTGCGCTGGAGCGGCTGATCCGAGAGGCCGGCGACAAGCAGACCCTCGAAGATCTCTACCTGCCCTTCAAGAAGAAGCGGAAGACCCGCGCCTCGGTCGCCCGGGAGCGCGGCCTCGCCCCGCTGGCCGAGCGCGTCCTGGCCCAGCCCCGGGACGGTCACCCCGGCCGCGAGGCCCGGCGCTTCCTCGGCGCCGATGTACCCGATGTGGACGCCGCGCTGGCCGGCGCGCGCGACATCGTGGCCGCGAGCCTCGCCGAGACCGCGTCCATCCGGTCGGCGGTGCGGGCGTTCACCGTGCGCCACGGCGGGATCCGCAGCGCCGCCGTGAAGAAGGCGGTCGCGGGCAAGCGCACCCCCTTCGAGGACTACTACGACTTCGGCGAGGGCGTGAGTCGGATCCCCTCCCACCGCTACCTCGCCATGTGTCGCGGTGAGGAGGAGGGGATGCTGCGCGTCAGCGTGGACATCGACGGCGAGCGGATGGTGTCGCACATCGAGCGGCTGGCGGGGCTGCGCCGGGGCTCGCCCTGGGCGGCGGAGCTGCACGCGGCCGCGGCGGACAGCTACAAGCGCCTGCTCGGGCCCTCGATCGCCAACGAGATCCGGGGGCTGGTCCGGGCGCGGGCCGAGGCCGAGGCGGTGGACGTCTTCGCCACAAACCTGGAGAACCTGCTGCTGTCCGCGCCCTACGGCCGCCAGCGGGTCGTGGGGATCGACCCGGGCTTCCGCAGCGGCTGCAAGTGCGCCGCCCTCTCCGAGACCGGTCGCTTCCTGGCCCACACCACGGTCTACCCGCACACGGCGGGCCGGGACAAGCAGGCTCCGGGGCGGGCGCTGGTCGACTTCGTGCGCCATCACCGGGCGGAGGCCGTCGCCGTGGGCAACGGCACCGCCGGCCGCGAGACCCTGGACTTCGCCCGCCAGGTGCTCGGCGAGGCCGGGCTGGAGGTCCTCGTGGTCTCGGTGAACGAGGCCGGCGCGAGCATCTACAGCGCCTCGGCGACGGCCCGTGAGGAGTTCCCCGAGCTGGATCTCACCGTGCGCGGCGCCATCTCCATCGGGCGACGCCTCCAGGATCCGCTGGCGGAGCTGGTGAAGGTGGACCCGCAGTCACTGGGCGTCGGTCAGTATCAGCACGATGTGACACAGAGCCTGCTCACCGATCGGCTCGCCAGGGTGGTGGAGCGCTGCGTGAACCGCGTCGGCGCGCAGCTGGACACGGCCAGCGCGGCCCTCCTCCAGTACGTCGCGGGCATCGGCCCGGTCACCGCCCGACGCATCGTGGAGCGCCGGGACAGCGAGGGCGCGTTCACCGCCCGGCGGCAGCTCCTGGACGTCAAGGGGCTCGGCCCCAAGGCCTTCGAGCAGGCCGCGGGCTTCCTGCGGATCCGCGGCGCGGCCAACCCCCTCGACGACTCGGCGGTGCACCCTGAGCGCTACGACCTCGTGCGGCGCATGGCCAGGGAGCTGGGCGTGCCGGTGAGCCGCCTCGTCGGGGACGCCGGGCTCGCCCGCCGGATCGACGCCGGGCGCTACGCGGAGGTGGGCGCGCTCACCCTCGCGGACATCCTCCAGGAGCTGGCCAAGCCCGGCCTGGACCCGCGCGAGTCCTTTGAGCCGCCGCGCTTCCGGGATGACGTACAGTCCGTCTCGGATCTCGAGGTCGGGATGGTGCTGGAAGGGGTCGTCACCAACGTGGCCGCCTTCGGCGCCTTCGTGGACATCGGCGTGCACCAGGACGGGCTGGTGCACGTGAGCAAGCTCGCGGACAGCTTCGTGCGCGACCCACACGCGGTCGTCGCGGTGGGGCAGAGGCTGACGGTCCGGGTCATGGAGGTCGACCTGGACCGCCAGCGCATCTCGCTCTCCGTGCGCGACGTCTGAGTCAGACGCCGCTGAGTCAGATGTTGGTGCTGTTGGGCAGGTTCTTCGGGCTCAAGAACGGGTACTTCAGGAACGCCCTGGCGATCGTCTTGTTGCGCGCGTCGACCTGATCCGCGCAGCCGCCGAGCGCGCGCTGGTAGTCCTCCACCGCGTTCTTTGCCTGCTGGTTCAGCCCCCGGATGAAGGACGACTCGAAGGTGCCCATGGGGCCGTCGAAGATCTTCTGGGTGAGGGTGTTCAGGATGTCGACCTGCTGGATGGCCTTGTTGAGCGGGGGGAGCACCGACATCACGTCGCCGCTGGTCGCGTAGGCCGCCCCGGGGGCGCTGGGGACGACCGCGAAGTACTGATACTGACTGTAGTTGATGCCGCCGTGACCCGGGCCGGCCTGCCAGATGAGCCGCGCCAGCACCTCCGCGAGGTCCGCCTTGTTCGTCAGCTCGGTGGGGAAGCCCTTGGTGGCGAGGTTGCCCTTGTCGGGGGCGACCAGCTCTTCCACCCATTCCCTGAGCTCACGATCGCCGGCGACGTCCGCGGCGCCCGCGTAGTAGGCGTCCACATAGCTGGTGGCGAAGCCGCGGATGGCGTCCCAGAGCGGGAGGCCGTCGTCCCGATAGGGGTAGACCGGCAGCGCGTCTGTGTCGATTGTGCCCTGCTCGGTCAGGAAGGTCCGCAGGTTCCAGTGGTCCCAGGTCCAGACGTCGGTGTAGAAGTTGCGGACGATGGCGAGGCTGCCGTCCTTGAGATCCGCGGCCATCATCTCGTCGGTGAAGCCGCCGGGGTTCACCAGCTGCATCCGCCCCAGCGCGTTGTTGAACAGCAGGCCGTAGTAGATCTGGATGAGGAGCGCGGCGACGGGGTGGCTCTCGGGCATGCTGCGCCGGGTGGCGATCATGAAGGCCTCCTGGGCGAAGTGCGCCGCGCTGAGGTGGGTGCCCATCTCGTGGTAGTTGAAGTCGGCGGTCGAGAACAGGATCCGCGCGACCGCCCAGTCCTCGTCGCCGGGGGTGCTGATGGGATCGCCCTTGTCCTGGCCGAGCTGGATGGCGACGGGCAGGAGCTGCCGCCCCACCTGGGTCTCCGCCTGAGCCGCGTTGGACCAGAAGATCCCGATGGCCGCCGGCATGTGCCGCCCCTCCTGGAGCGGGAGGCCGTTCAGCAGCGCGTAGTCGCAGACATACAGTCGGCTCGCAGCGACCTCCGCGTCGACGGTGGCGCCGTCGCCGGCGACGGCCGCGACCTGGGCGTCCGTCAGCGCCATCTTCTCCAGCAGCGCCGCGCAGCGCTCGGGGGTGAGGCGCTGGAGCACGCGGGGGTTGGTGCCGGCGAGCCGCAGCCAGCCGAAGATGGTGTCCTCGTTGTAGAGCTCGGAGAGCTGGGTGAAGCCGATGATCTTCTCGCCGAAGCGGCCGTCCTTCTCGGAGTCTTCGAGGTAGCGCTGGTAGAGGAGGTGGTAGTCCGCGGGGGTCTCCAGCGGCGGGTTCTCTTCGTTCAGGGACTTGGTGACCCTGGCGCTGAAGATCCCGAAGGCGCCGCGCTCCAGGAGGTAGCTCGTCTTGGGGGCCTCCTGCTTGGGCACGCCGGTCTGTTTGTTGTACTTGCTGAAGATCCCGGCGATGTCGGCGGCTGCTCCGAGCAGCTTCTCTTCGACAGCTCCGACGCCGGACTCGGCCTCCTCTTCGATGCCGGAGAGGAGGGGGTGGGACTTCAGCTTGTCCATCAGGACGTGCCCTGGTGAGTCCGTGTGTTCGTCGGCGAGCTCGGAGATCGCTCTGTGCTGTGCGGGGGTCAGGAGGTGGTGGGAGAGGTCGACGGGGGCCGCGTCGGTGTCTGCGGCGGCGGATGAGTTCGCGGTGAGCGAAGCGGGCGACTCGCCGTCCCCGAGCTTCTTGTTGAAGAGCGTCGGGATCGGCGGGAGGTAGTCGTGGTACCACTTGTAGACTTCGCGCGCCTCGCGGACCTCGCGTGAGCGGGAAGTGCTGGTCGCGCCGATCGCGAAGAGATCATCCTTCATCCGTTACTCCTTGTTGGAAATGGTCTGCCCACTAAAGACGAGCTTTGGGCAATGTTTAGGTGGGGCACATTCAAGCATAGTGGCGCCGGTATTGTTACGCGAGCGGTCGAGGAGAGATAGGGCGAACGGGTGCGCTCGCACCCCGTTGGTTGAGCTGCCCTACCGCGAGTCCGTACCTCTGCGAGTCCTATCGTCGCGCCCCTGATCGTCACCTTCCTCCTCCAGAGCGGCACCAACCGCGCCGCACGGCGCGCCAACTGCGAAGAGGCCCCTTTGAGGAACGCGCCGTCCCAGCGCCGCACACTAGAGGGTGTTGCGACGTCAGCTGCCTCGCCGCAAGGCGCTTCAGCTCGCCCTTCAGCGCTCCTGAGTCGCTGTCTCTGAAGCCCTCCCCCTGTCTTCTGGCAGCTTGCGCTGCGAGGGGCATCCCCCCCTGTGACCCCCCATTGAACCACCAGAACGTGCCGTCAGGCGCGCGCCAACATCGACTGCGTACCTCTGAGGAACGCGACGTCCCAGCGCCGCA
>Ga0316204_10006548_pt1 | contig 17825 bp, 16 predicted proteins | sample 6monrhotite_MG_2_FD_205661 | JGI IMG/M metagenome (GOLD analysis project Ga0316204, IMG submission 205661) | Microbial mat bacterial communities from mineral coupon in-situ incubated in ocean water Damariscotta River, Maine, United States -... | ecosystem: Environmental > Aquatic > Marine >... | reverse complement strand
ATCAGAAGCTATAGAAACAAAAATAGCACCGAGACAAAACCCGATGCTATCTAATATTTTATCCTAAAATCTGTATCGCTTATTCAGGACTAGTCATACCCTCTCAGCTCAAACCAATCCGACAGAGTCCTGGTCTTTCAATGGTGACTTATCCAATGACCAAACTTCCCTTCATGGCACCTTAGTCGGTACTCAAACCTCTTATCTAGCAGATAGGGACGGTACTTCTTCCTCCGCGATTAACTTTCAAGCAGGCAGTACGTCCTATGTAGAATTAAGTGGAAGTGCCAGTCAACTGGCATTTATATCGAACACCGGTAACTTTACAATTTCCTTTTGGTTCAAGCCAAATGGCACTACAGGGCAGATGATATTGGGCAATGCTACTCCTACACAAAAAGGGATCAGTGTTTACTACACCAATCAAAGAATTAGAACTTCAATAAGTAATGGCATATCAAATGATTACATAGCTGTAGCAGGAAATACTTCATTGCCCCAGGGTGAATGGAGTCATATTGCTATAGTGGGTAATGGACTGACAATGGTGCAATACATAAATGGAATTTTAGATACTGATTTGTCATTAGCTAATTTTTCTTTTCCTACTGGCTCCAATGATTACGACTTTTTCATTGGTGGTAGAAATCAGGCAGGCAGTAATAATCTACCTATTCAAGATGCTATACTGGATGATGTAAACATATATGATCAGCCATTGTCATTGCAAGAAATTTACGAGTTAGGCGATATTGATCAAGGAGGAGCAGGTACTAATGGTACAACCAGTAATGGTACCACTATACCGCAGTACAAATGGGCTTTGAACAATAACGTGCTGGACCCACAAGGAAGTTTAGATGGTTATTTATTGGGGGGAGGTATCACATTTGGAAGTGACAGAGCATCTAACGCTTCAGCAGCCTTATCATTTGCTACCAACGCCACCGGTTATGTGCACTTAACAGGCAGTAAAGATGACTTATCATTCCTGAGTAATACGGCCACCTTTTCCATTTCATTTTGGTTCAAGCCAGGTGGTACCAACAGCCAAATGCTCATGGGAAATGGGACACCCGATCAAAAAGGCATCAACATCTTCTATACAAACCAGACTATTAGAACATCAATAAGTAATGGCATTTCTAACGATTATGTTGCAGTACAGGGTATCATGGTATTGGATGTAGATCAATGGCACCACGTAACCATAACAGGTGATGGACAAACCATTAAGCAATATGTAAATGGGAACTCAGATGGTGAGTTGCCTATGTCCAGCTTCCCATTTCCCACAGGGCCCAACAACTATGACTTCTTCATTGGCGGAAGAAACCAGGCAGGAAGTAATAATTTTCCAATGCAGAATACCTCAATTGACGAGATCAGGATTTACAATCAACCATTGGCTTATAGCGAGATCATCGCCTTGGGCGAACTCGATACAGGAGGATCAAGTACTACAGGCACGCAAAATTGTGGCAACATAGCAGCTCAGTATGAGTGGACACTGAACAACAATACAGAAGATACTCAAGGCGGGCTGAATGGCTACTTATTGGGCACAGGTGCTAGTTTTGGAGCAGACAGAGACGCCAATTCTTCTGCCGCACTGAGTTTCAATGCGTCATCCGATGCCTATGTTCAATTGGTGGATAGCAAGGATCAGCTTTCTTTTATAAGTAACTCAGCTGTTTTTTCTGCCTCACTCTGGTTCAAGCCAGGTACTAACAGCAGTCAAATGCTCATGGGTAATGGAACACCCAATCAAAAGGGCATAAATATCTTTTATAATCAACAAACCATTCGGACAGCTATAAGTAATGGTTTTGCTAACGATTATGTTACCGCACAAGGAGCAGTCATCTTGGACGTAGACCAATGGCACCATATTGCTGTGATTGGAGATGGTCAAAGCATCAAACAGTACATTAATGGGGTTCTCGATGGAGAATTAGATCTTTCTAGTTTTTCTTTTCCCAGCGGACAGAATGACTATGATTTCTTCATTGGGGGAAGAAACCAGGCAGGAATTAACAATTATCCCACCCAAGCAACTTCAATTGATGAAGTCAAAATCTTCAATACAAGTATCCCTCTAAGTGAAGTGCTAACCCTATCTACTAGTGGACCTTGTCAAAACTCAAACAATGGAAGCATTTGGTCTCTTGATGAGGCCTCAAGCACTATTTATTACAATAACGGCCCAGTAAGTATTGGGGCACTTTATCACGACACCAATTATCAATTGGCCGTAAAAGGTAAAATTCTTACAGAAGGAGTCACTGTTAAATTATATTCCAATTGGCCAGACTATGTTTTCGAACCTGACTTTGACTTGCGCCCTCTAAGTGAGGTGGAAGCTTATATCATGGCACACAAGCACCTACCTGAAGTACCTTCTGCCAAAGAGGTGAAAGAAAAGGGTCAGGATATAGGAGACATCCAGGTTACTCTTCTCAAAAAAATGGAGGAAATGACCCTCTATATGATTGAAATGAAGAAGGAGATTGAACTGCTGAAAAAAGAGAACCAGGTGTTGAAAAAAATTATCAAGAAGTAGCCACGTCATTCCCATCTTGAGACTCGATCTCAAATTGAATCATATCAGGAAATCACATAATTCTTAACAAACTGATTACCAGCATTTAAAAAGCCGGAAAATCTTTCAGCACAGATGGCAAATTCTTTGTAATATCCATAACGATTAACCTTAAAATTATGGATTTAGAGAATATAGACTTCGGAAAATACTGGGACCAAGGCGTAACCATGATCATGGATCGCGGCCCTAAAATACTACTGGCCATCATTGTATTGATCATTGGCCTGCGCCTGATCAGATTTGCACTGAAGGTACTGAACAAAGGGTTTGAAAAGAGGAACCTGGACCCTACGCTTAGGCCTTTCATCTCCAACCTCATCAACTGGACACTGAAGGTACTGCTCTTTGTGAGTGTGGCCGGAATGGTAGGCATTCAAAACACCTCTTTCGTGGCCATTATTGGTGCAGTAGGTTTGGCCATTGGTTTTGCATTACAAGGCACCCTTGCCAACTTTGCCGGTGGCTTTTTGATTCTGGTGTTCAAGCCTTTCAAAGTGGGCGACCTGATTGAGGCACAAGGCTACCTGGGCGTGGTGGAAGAGATTGAGATCTTCGTGACTAAAATACTGACCCCGGATAACAGGTTGGTGATTCTTCCTAATGGTGCCCTGTCTAATGGCAGTATGAAAAACCTGACGGCCAAAGGCCAGGTAAGGGTAGACCTCACTATTGGCATTGCTTACGATGAAGACATTAAAAAGGCTCGTGGCATTCTCATGGAGGTAATGGAGAGCCAAGACAAGGTACTGAAAGACCCTGCTCCTTTTGTGGGTGTAGCAGAACTGGCCGATAGCGCCATTAACCTGGCCGTTCGCCCCTGGTGCGACCCTAATGACTACTGGGACGTTTATTTCGATACCTATGAGGCAGGAAAAGAAGCACTAGACAAAGCAGGCATTACCATCCCTTTCCCTCAAAGAGATGTGCATTTGTTTGAGCATAAGTCTTAAGCAAATAAGACTTCGCTCTTTTACAAAGAAGGCATCCTTACAAGGGATGCCTTCTTTTGTCGAACCAACAAAAAACCCTGACGATATATCGTCAGGGTTTTTCTTATATCTCATACTGCCTGAGGCGTAGCCTGACAGTTACAGTTTCTTAACCAATAGCAACACGCTTGAACTTGGCTACTGTCATGCCTTTGTTCACGCTGTCCAGGTATTGAGCAACTGACTGCTTAGGCTCTTTCACGAAAGACTGGCTCAACAAAGTGTTTTCTTTGAAGAACTTGTTCAGTTTACCTTGTGCAATTTTGTCGAGGATTTGCTCTGGCTTGCCTTCTTGACGGGCCTGCTCTTTACCAATCTCGATTTCTTTCTCTACAGTAGCAGAATCTACACCGTCTTTGTCAAGTGCCAATGGGTTCATAGCAGCAATCTGCATGCCCACATCTTTACCAGCGTCTTGAACATCGGCACCATTCACACCAGAAAGGGCAACCAATACGCCCAGTTTACCAGTAGAGTGGATGTAAGAAACAACTTGCTCACCAGATACGTGCTCGTAAACAGTCACTTCAAGTTTCTCACCAATTTTACCAAGCAGCTCAGTTACTTTTTCTTGTACTGACTGATCTCCCAGACTCACTGCTTTCAAGGCTTCCAGGTCAGCTGGCTTGTTGGCCATGGCTGCATCGGCAATCTCGCCACCCAGTGCTTTAAAGTCATCGTTCTTAGCCACAAAGTCGGTCTCGCAGGTAAATGCTACCAAAACGGCTTCTGAACCGTCTTCTGAAGTACGTACAAATACGCCACCTTCTTTTGTTTCTCTGTCTGCTCTCTTTTCAGAAAGTTTCTGACCTTTTTTACGTAAGATCTCGATGGCCTTGTCGAAATCTCCGTCAGCCTCTACCAATGCCTTTTTACAATCCATCATACCGGCACCGGTCATTTGTCTCAGCTTATTTACGTCTTTTGCTGTAATAGCCATTTTATTCGAATGTTTTTGATTTTTCGTATGGGTACAAATAAAAATTGAACACCGAGACCCCGAAGCTTCGGGACGATGTTCAATCTTTTATTGATTAATCATTGCCTGATTAAGCTTCTTTAGCCTCTTCAGCGGCAGGTGCCGGAGCCGGAGCCTCAGCGGCAGCTTTATCAGCGGCTGCTTTGTCTGCTGCTATTTTAGCCTGCTCTGCTTTTTCAAGCTCTCTTTCTTCTTTGTCTTTCTTGCGCTCTTGCAAACCTTCTTCGATGGCTTTACCAATATACTTGGTAATGATCTCGATAGATTTGAAAGCATCATCGTTACCTGGAACAGGGAATTCAGCCTGGTTAGGATCAGAGTTGGTATCAACCAATGCAAAAACAGGGATGTTCAGCTTTTTAGCTTCTGCTACCGCAATGTGCTCACGCTTGATGTCCACCACAAAAAGAGCAGCAGGAAGACGAGTAAGGTCGGTAATACCACCTAAAATTCTCTCCAACTTGGCCTTTTCACGGGTCTTCATCAATCTTTCCCTTTTCGCAAGGTTCTTGTAGCTCTCTTCCTTCTCCAACTTCTCGATGGAAGCTAGTTTCTTCAAGGACTTTCTGATTGTGGCAAAGTTGGTAAGCATACCACCCAGCCATCTTTCAGTTACGAAAGGCATGTTCAAGCGGTCAGCTTCAGTTGAAACAATCTCTTTGGCTTGTTTCTTAGTAGCGACAAACATGACCTTACGTCCGGAACGTACGATGTTCTTAATTGCAATTGATGCTTCTTCGAGGCAATTAAGGGTTTTGTTAAGATCTACTATATGAATGCCATTCCTCTCCATGAAGATGTATGGCGCCATACGCGGATCCCACTTTCTCGTTAAGTGTCCAAAGTGAACACCAGCATCAAGTAAGTCTTTGTATTCTAATTTGTTAGACATTATTTGATATAAGTATAATTCGTATTAACGCTTGCTGAACTGGAATGCTCTTCTCGCTTTACGCTTACCGTATTTCTTACGTTCAACCATTCTTGGGTCTCTGGTAAGAAAGCCTTCTTTTTTCAGAGGAGGTCTGTTCTCAGCGTCAACTTCGCACAATGCACGGCTAATGGCCAATCTAATGGCTTCGGCCTGACCTTTTGGTCCGCCACCGTCTACATTTACTTTTAAATCGAAGTTGCCAGTTGACTCAGTAATGCCGAAAGGCTGTTGTACGATAATCTGAAGAACATCTGATGGGAAATACTCTTTCAGCTCACGACCGTTCACTTTAATATCACCATTACCTGGTTGCATGTACAGTCGAGCTACTGATGTTTTCCTTCTACCAATTGTATTAACTACTTCCATTGATCAGATATCTTAAATATTTACTTCTTTTGGTTCTTGAGCAGTATGTGGGTGCTCAGCACCTGGGTATACTTTCAAGTTGTTGAAAAGAGCTCTTCCCAATCTGTTCTTAGGGAGCATTCCTCTCACAGCCCTTTCTACCAACAGGGTAGATGACTTTTCTTTCAATTGTCTTGGTGTTGTGGCTCTCTGACCACCTGGGTAACCAGTATATCTAAGATAAACTCTGTCATCCCATTTCTTACCGGTCATTCTCACCTTGTCGGCATTGATCACAATTACATTGTCGCCACAATCTACGTGTGGAGTGTAATTTGGCTTGTGCTTACCTCTGATCATCTTCGCCACTTCACTGGCAAGACGACCTAAAACTAGAGCGTCAGCATCTACTACAACCCACTGCTTATCTGCGGTGGCGCTGTTTGCCGAAATCGTCTTATAACTGAGTGTATCCACTTCGATATATTTTATTGACTTTTAATACTTTATTCTGGGCTTCCCCTAAAAAGGGACACAAAGATAGAAGTTTGATTTTTCAATTCCAACATGGCTTCTCAAATTATTGAGTTCTGAGGCCATGTTCTTTGAGGCAGGCAGGTTATCGACCTGTGAATTGCAAAAATAACGAGTAAAACAGTGAAAACCACCGATTTACTAAAACTTATATTTCCGCAGTTGTTTTACCAAAACAGCAAAATCTTTAGGGTAAGGTGCTTCCGCTTTAACCCTCTCTTCCATGTTGTCGAATTCGAGGCTTACTGCGTGCAAGGCAAAGCGCTTGATCAGGGGCAATTCCTCAGTTTCTTTTTTGAGTTTGTAATTGCGCTTGAGGTTAGAAAGATAGAGGGGGGCTCCTTTATATAAAGTATCATTAACAAGAGGAGCACCTTCTGCTGAGAGGTGCACCCTGATCTGGTGCATGCGGCCGGTCACAGGTTTGCAGGCTATCAGGCTATGGTTGCGATAAACCTCTACCGTATCAAATACAGTAACGGCTCCTTTCCCATCTCGTTTTTCGATGCGAGCCATACCATTGTGCATGGCCAAAATGGGTGCATCTATCTGGAGATCACGAAACTCGTGCAAGCCATTGGCAACGGCATGGTACATCTTGTTGATGGTGCGCTTCTCAAACTGAATAGAAGCGTGACGATAAGCTTCGGCATGCTTGGCTATCAGAAGGCAGCCAGAGGTTTCTTTATCAAGCCTGTGGCAAACCGAAAGGTCAGGATGATACTCTTTGGCCAGGCGCTGCACATTCAGTGGGTCGTTGCGATCGGCCAGCGAGGCCATATATGGAGGCTTGTTGATCACCAGAAAGTGATCATTCTCATATACAATAAGGTCTTGGAAGCGAACTTTCATAATACTCGGGCACAAAGCTAAGAAAGGGAATGGCTATTCAATCATTTGAAGCTCATCTTTAAGCGCCTGCTCTTCCTCCTTGGCCGACTGCCCCAGTGGTAGCCTGAAGCTAAACAGAGAGCCTTCATCCACCGTACTGACTACCGTCACCTTGGAATCGTGAGCCTCCATAATGTGCTTTACAATGGCTAAACCAAGGCCTGTTCCACCTTTTTCTTTAGACCTGCTTTTGTCTACCCTGAAAAAACGTTCAAAAATACGCCCGAGATGCTCGGGTGGAATGCCCAACCCTGTATCCCGAACAGAAATGGTGACACCATCACTCTCTACCTCAAAGCCGATTTTTACGGAACCATTGTCGGTATACTTAATGGCATTTGACAAAAGGTTCATCAGCACCCGGTAGATTCGCTCCGCATCGGCATGTACGAAGATGGGCTTGTCATAAACTTCATCCAGGCTGATTTCAAGTCCTTTTTTCTCAATTTTATTTTCGAGCTGATCCATCACCTCTGAAGCCATCTCCAGAATATCGAAATGCTCAAAGTGCATCTTCGTTTCACCGGTTTCTATTTGAGAAAGGGTAAGCAGGTCATGAATGAGGCTATCCAGTCGGTCGAGACTTTTGGCAGCACGTTTCAAAAATTTACCTCTTACTTTCTTGTCTTCCACTGCTCCATCGAGCAGGGTATGCACAAAGCCCTGTGCCGCGAAAACGGGTGTTTTTAGTTCATGACTCACATCGGCCAGGAATTCTCTGCGAAAAGCTTCAAGTTTTTTAAGGTCTTCAATCTCACGGTTTCTGTTTACGGCATAGGTATAGATCTCTTTGTTGATTCGCTTGAAAGGGTTGAGCGAGTTGCTTTCTTCGGGCATCTCAACAAAGGAAAAGTCTTTCTTCCTGAGCTTGTTCAGCACATCATAGATCTTGCTGATCTCTCTGAAAACCAGAAATTCGAAGATGATGTAAACGAGTAAATAGGAAGTGGAAAAGGAAAGTAGTCCTGCTACGGCCAGGCCCAGGCTGGTAACCTCAGGCACCAATGACAAAAAAGCAGTAGTGAGCAACCCGACCGTGATGCCAAGAAACAGTGCAACTGCTTTTGAATTAAAGATCATGGGTTATTTCACTTCAAACTTGTAGCCTACCCCTTTTACAGTAGTAATGTAACCGTCTCCGATTTTTTCGCGCACTTTCCTGATGTGTACATCTACGGTGCGGGCGAGTACATAAACATCAGTTCCCCAGATGTTTTGCAAGAGATCGTCCCGGCTGAACACCTTATTGGGGTTCTGTGCCAGAAAATAGAGCAGCTCAAATTCTTTTTTGGGTAAGGTAAACTGGCCACCGTTCATGTCAACTGTATAGCTGGACTTATCAATAGTAAGACCACCGGCAACCACTTTTGCGGTACTCTTATTTTTACTCTTTTTCTCTTTTCTGAACAGTGCGCTGATGCGGCTCATCAGTGCCCTTGGCTTAATGGGCTTGGTGATGTAATCGTCAGCCCCGGCATCGAATGCCGCTACTTCCGAATACTCTTCGGCACGCGCTGTTAAAAAGGTAATGTGAGTGTTGGCTACCTCGGGTATTTCTCTCAGCTGTCTGCAGGTTTCCACACCATCTTGATTGGGCATCATGATGTCGAGCAGAATGAGTTCGGGCAAAAAAGACTTTGCCAGAGTGACTGCTTTTTTGCCGTCTTCTGCAGTTTTTACATCATAGCCCTCTTTCACGAGGTTGTATTTCAACAATTCGAGAATATCAGAATCGTCATCTACCACAAGTACTTTGTGGCTTTGCTTATCAGCCATACTTAATAAGAGGTTGTTTTAAATTCTCAATCGAACTTGATCAAAGATATTTAAATTTGGAAAACCACTGTCAAAAAAACCGGATATTACTCAGTGATTGCCAATTGATGTCGCAGGTTCTTTACTTTTTTGACCTCCACCCTCAAATAGCCTACATAGATTTTGGCTTGAAATTTCAAAGGAATCTTATTGAGGTCATCTGATAACCACACTCGTAGGGTATTGTCTTCTTCAAAGAGGCTATCTTTTTCTATAATGGGTACCAAAATAATGGCCTTCACCCTCCCCAGCTTCGTTTTGATTACTTCGCGGCCTACAAACTTGACTCTGAACGGTTGCTCTTTGTCATCGAAGAAGGTATTGATGGTAATGATGGTGCCCACATCGAGTTTATCAAAATCAATGGCCCTTAAGCGGTAATAGCCACTCACCATGTCTTGCACATTATCTGCCACTGCGTGCTCTTCAGTGCGTTCGAGCTTGCGCGTTTCTTTGTGCAGCTTGGCTACTTTGACAGAGTCCTTTTTATGGTCGAAGTATACGATTTCGTTTTTGCGAAACCTGCCTTCTTTGATATAGCGGTAAAACTGATGAGGCACCAGATTGGCCGTATCATAGTACGAGCCCCAATTGTCTCTTACAGATGAAACCAGATCGAAAATACCTGAAGTACGGGCGAAAATATCGATGCGGTAGGTAGGGCGACCACTTACAGTATAGATGATATTATTCACGTTGAACTGGGCTTCAGCGGCTTTGATGAAGCCAACGGTCGCCTTCATTTCAATCTGCTCACCAGGACCAAACGGGCTTTCCTTGGCCATAGGGTAGTCCTGAGCCGAAGTAATCACAGCAAGGAGCATTAAACATGACAACAAAAGGTACTTCATTTTATTTTTTTCAATCACAGCTTTCAAAAGCCATACCAAACAACAATCAAAGCGATGGATAAGTTTTTTTAAGCGCCTCGAGGTATTCTTTTAAGTCGCCTCCAAAATTGGTATTTAATTCTTCTTCTAAAAGTCCTAGTTGAGAATTATATCTCAAAAACGACATGAAATAGGTATTATTTGGTGTGAAATCTTCAAAGAATCCCTGGTACCGATCTGAACTGAACGAAACCGTATCCATATTGGTCCTAATCGCATCAATCATCTCATTTTTCAGTCTTTTCTTTTCGGCTACCTCCTCATTTTCCATCCGTTTGTAAAGGCTGTCCAGTTGCTGACTGGCAAAGAGCATGTAGTTTTTAAAACGTTCTTCATCGGCCTTTCTGGATTTGAATACGGTAACAGGGTCACTTCCCCTACCATATTTCGATTCTAAAAATAAAACTGCGCCCTCATCACCTATGAATGATGCCAGGTTTTCGTTGAAGGTAACGCTGTCTTTCACAAACAAGGTGCCATGGGTGAGTTCGTGAATAATGAGGCTGGCCAGATCGCCCTCTGATCGTTTGAGCATGTTGGATAGTACCGGATCTTTGAACCAACCCAGGGTAGACCAACCACCAGCCGTTCTCACGCTTACGTCTATGCTATCTGCAGCGCGCATTTCCCGTGCTTCTTCCAAGGCTTTTTCCCTGTCAAAAAAACCTTTGTAAGGCATGCTACCTACTACAGGAAAGCGCCAGAGGCGAGATTTTAGCGCATAAGGTTCACAAGCAGTAACTACATACATGCTGGGCTTGTCTTCCTGGTCGAAAATGGTGGTGTAATTATCAGAATAGTTGATACCCAATGAATCGAATGCAAATTGACGAGCCTCCAGTATGATGGCTATCTTCTCCTTCTCCTCTTCGGTGGTCTCGGGCAACGCCAGAAAGTCTTCCAGCGGCATGGCATTGTTCACTACCTTCAATTGCCCCCGCAACTGCATGATGCCATAATTCACCAGCTCAAACTGCCAGATATAGCCCAATACAAGCAAAACCAGCAGGGCCAGACCAATTCTCTTCAACCACTTTTTCATAGTACAAATCAGGGCGAAAAATAACCATATTTATTGAGAATATGATTTTGTGAATTGGGGCCTTTCCTACTATCTTCACAGACTATTCAGAACCCAAATACCCGATGACATGAGCGAGAAAGCAGAAAAATTAAAAGCCCTACAATTAACGATTGACAAACTGGAAAAAACCTACGGTAAAGGTGCCGTGATGAAGCTGAGTGATGACAAAGTGGTGGATCTTCCCTCTATTTCAACCGGTTCATTGGGGCTTGACATTGCTTTGGGTATTGGAGGCATACCAAGAGGACGAGTGATTGAGGTATATGGCCCTGAATCTTCAGGTAAAACTACCCTGACCATGCATTGCATAGCAGAAGCACAAAAAGCTGGTGGTCTGGCTGCCTTTATTGATGCTGAGCATGCCTTTGACAAGAGTTATGCAGAAAAGTTGGGCATTGATACTGAAAATCTGCTGATCTCACAGCCAGACAATGGTGAGCAGGCACTGGAAATTGCCGAGCACCTGATTCGCTCTGGCGCCATTGACATCATTGTGATTGACTCTGTGGCTGCGCTGGTACCAAAAGGAGAGCTGGAAGGCGAAATGGGTGACAGTAAAATGGGACTGCAGGCACGCCTGATGTCTCAGGCACTGAGAAAGCTTACTGGTACGATTCATAAAACAGGCTGTTCTTGTATTTTCATTAACCAGTTGCGTGAAAAGATTGGTGTGATGTTCGGTAACCCTGAGACTACCACTGGTGGTAACGCCCTTAAGTTTTACTCTTCTGTAAGGCTGGACATTCGTAGGATTGGCCAGATCAAGGAGAGTGCCGACAACATATTGGGTAACCGCACCCGAGTGAAGGTGGTGAAGAACAAAGTGGCGCCACCTTTTAAAGTAGTTGAGTTTGACATCATGTACGGACAAGGCATTTCCAAGGCCGGTGAAATTCTGGACCTGGGTGTAGAGTTGAATATTATCAAGAAGGCCGGCTCATGGTTCTCTTATGGAGGCGAGAAATTAGGCCAGGGCCGTGATTCAGTAAAGAACCTGATCATTGACAACCCCGAATTGTCTGACGAGCTGGAGGGCAAGATCAAAGCCAAAGTGAATGGCGAAGATGAAGAAGCTGCAGAAGCATAAGGATTAAAAGACATTGAATAAAGAAGCCCTGGTTCCGAATTCTCGGGATCAGGGTTTTTTTCAGTTTAGAAGGACACCTTCCCTTTGAAGGAAGGTGTCCCTGTCACATCACATAGGGCACAAAAAAAACCCTGACACTGCCAGGGCTTCCTATATTAATCAACCTTAAAACTATGTAGATCGCATGGCCTCAACCGGATCTAGTCGGGCAGCCTTGGCCGAAGGAATAATCCCAGACGCAAGCCCGATGACCGTAGAAGACACCACACCTATTATAATATTCTTAATGGTCAAACTAACCTCTAGTGCTCCAAAAGGTATAAATGTAATGAGGTACACCAGAAAGACCCCTATGGCTCCCCCCATAAGGCAGAGGAAGATGGCCTCGAACAGGAATTGGAACAGAATGAAGTAATTCTTCGCACCTAGCGACTTTTGTATACCAATGAGCTTGGTACGCTCTTGTACCGAAACAAACATGATGTTCATAATACCGAATCCTCCTACCAGTATGGAAAAGCCTCCAATGACAACACCAGCACGGGTGAGAAAATCGAAGATTCCATCGAGCACACCAACTATGGCTTCTGGTCTGTTCAGGGCAAAGTTTGAAATCTCTTTGGGCCGGAGGCCACGCACTTTCCTGATCATCCCCTCCATTTCATTTTGCAGCTCTACCAGTCCTACATCATCATCAAGTCCTTTCACCGCAATACTGGGATTCAAGCCAAATCTGCGGCCTATGTAGTACATCTTGGTAAACATCTTATACGGGATGTACACCCGCTCGTCATTACTAGGCGTGCCAAAGAGGGTGGCCCCTTCTCTTTCCAGCACACCGATGATGCGGGCTTTATAGCCTCGAACCTTAATCTCTTTCCCCAAAGGGTTTTCATTTGGGAAAAGTGATTTCGCCACTTCATCCCCTATCAACGCCACATTTCTACCTGCTTCTATCTCACTTTGGGTAAAGTAACGCCCATCTCCTACGGGCACCTCATACACATCTTTGTAGTCATATGTCATGCCATAGACGTCAATGTTACTCAAGCTGCTATTACCTTTTTTAATGGTAGTATTCCTGTTTGCCACAATGGCTACTGCGAAGGCATTTTGCAGGTTGGCTTGCATAAATTCAAACTCACCATATCGGTTATTGGGGCGCCTGAAGTACTTCCACCAGGGGTAGTTAGGCTGTGGCTCGAACGGAAACTTGTCTACAGTAATCACATTAGAACCCAGAAAGTCGAGGCTTGAACGTATATTCTTCTCCAGAGAATCTACCATGGTAAACACCCCGATAATGAGGAAAATACCGATAGTAACGCCCAAAAGCGATAAGGTGGTCCGCAGCACATTGGTGGTGAGAACCTGCCATGCAAATCGGATGCTTTCAGCTAAAAGTTTTAGAAATATTCCCACGTGTCTCCAGGTTTATATTGGCCAGCGCATAAACGCACTACTTTCAAAACGTAAAGAATCAAAAAAAGTAAACAAGCACCATTGGCATTTACTTAAAAAGACATTTAACACCCTGACCGGATTTTCTTACTGTTAAGTGGACAAAGAAAGGGGGCATTTTGTTACAAAGTCTTGAATAAAGGCACTCAAATTATTATTAATCAAGGCACTAGACACTCAATCAATAATTTCTATCTTTGCAAGCTATTTCAAATCGCTGATCGCAGGCAATTGAAATAATTGAAAGGCTGGTTGAGAAGGAAAAGCTTTTCCTGGAAAACAGGACCAACCTTTAGACTAAACACAAATACTCATAAATGAAGTTATCTGCATTTAAGTTCGAGCTCCCGGAAGAGAAGGTTGCCCATTACCCTAAAGAAAATCGTGACGATTCCAGATTGATGGTATTGCACAAAGATACCGGTGAAATTGAGCACAAGGTATTCAAAGATGTAGTGGATTATTTTGAAGAAGGAGACGTACTGGTAAACAACGACACCAAGGTATTTCCAGCCAGACTGTATGGCCAGAAGGAAAAAACAGGTGCCCAGATTGAAGTTTTCTTGTTGAGAGAACTGAATCCGGAAATGCACCTATGGGATGTATTGGTAGACCCTGCCAGAAAAATCCGTGTAGGCAACAAACTCTATTTTGGCGAAGGAGAACTGGTAGCCGAAGTAATTGACAACACGACCTCTCGTGGCCGTACCATTCGCTTTTTGTTTGATGGCAGTGATGAGGAATTCTATAAGACCATTGATACGCTGGGTGAAACGCCACTTCCTCGCACCATTCCACGTGCTACTGAGCCGGAAGACAGAGAGCGTTTCCAAACCATATATGCCAAAAATATAGGCGCTGTTGCAGCACCTGTTGCAGGTCTGCACTTTACCCTATCGGTATTGAAGCGCATGGAAATCAAAGGCATTGACGTGACTTCATTGACCCTGCACATTGGTCTTGGCACTTTCCGTCAGGTAGATGTGGAAGATCTTACCAAGCACAAAATGGACTCAGAGAACTACATCATCAAACAGGAAACTGCCGATTTTGTAAACGGAGCTCTGGACAGGAAACAGCGTGTGTGCTCAGTAGGTACTACTTCTATGCGCGCCCTGGAATCTTCAGTATCTGCCGGTGGCCGACTGAAAGCTAACGAAGCATGGACAGACAAGTTCATCTTCCCTCCTTATGAGTTTAAGATCGTAAATTCACTGATCACCAATTTCCACCTGCCAGAGTCTACTTTGCTCATGCAAGCAGCCGCTTTCGGTGGTTATGACAACATCATGAACGCCTACCAGGTAGCACAGAAAGAAGGATACCGATTCTTCAGCTATGGTGATGCCATGCTGATCATTTGATATAAAAACATCATTTTATTTATGAAAGCCCTGACCAACCATCAGGGCTTTTTCTATTTTTAGGCATGCAAAAATATGTGGTGGTGGTAGCCGGAGGGTCTGGTAGCCGAATGAAACGTGAGATACCTAAGCAATTCATTCCAGTAGCTGGCAAGCCCATACTGATGCACACCCTTGAGTCATTTTACAATACAGACGCTGCCATTCGTATCATTTTGGTGCTGCCCGAAAGTCAGGTGCTTGGCTGGAAGAGCCTTTGTGCTCAATACAGTTTTGAAGTACCCCACCAAATCACTCATGGTGGGGATACGCGCTTTCAGTCAGTGAAAAACGGGCTGGGCCAAATTCCTGACCATAGTGGGCTGGTGGCTATCCATGATGGGGTCAGGCCGCTGGTAGACTCCAAAACCATATTAGCAGCTTATCAGGTAGCAGAAGAAAAAGGGAACGCCATTGTGGCCGTAGCCCTGAAAGATTCCATTCGCTGGGCGCAAGGTGCAAACAACAAAGTGCTCAATAGAAAAGACTATCAACTGGTACAAACCCCACAAACTTTCCGGGTGGAGCTGATCAAAGAAGCCTTTCAAAGAGATTATGATCCTGCCTTTACCGATGATGCTACTGTATTGGAAGCTACTGGTGAAAAAATCAACCTGATTGAAGGAAATTACAGCAATATCAAGATCACTACACCAGAAGACTTAATTGTGGCAGAGGCATTGATGGCGGACCGTTGAATTGAAGCGGAATTTCTTTAACTTATTGCACCATTATTTTTTAACTCTTTTGAAACGCGCAATCCACAGCCTCCTCCTCCTGGGCTTCATGTTCGCATGGCTCAGTTCCTGTCAACAAGAACCTGAATGGACCTCACTCTTCAATGGTGAAGACCTCACAGGTTGGCAACCTAAAATCACCGGCTATGAGCTGGGAGATAATTTTGGCAATACCTTTAGGGTAGAAGACGGCCTGCTCACCGTTCGGTATGATGCCTACGACACCTTCAACAATCGTTTTGGCCACCTCTTTTACGAAAAGCCCTACTCCCATTATCTGCTGCGCATTGAATATAGGTTCATAGGCGATCAGGCCATTGGTGGACCAGGCTGGGCCACTAAAAATAGTGGAGTGATGCTACACAGCCAATCTCCTGCCTCTATGGCTACAGGCCAGGACTTCCCCATCTCCATAGAAGCGCAATTTCTGGGTGGGCTCAACAATGGCGACCGCCCTACTGGCAGCCTCTGCACCCCCGGCACTCATGTAGAAATGAATGGTCAACTGGAAGAAAGACATTGCATCACGGCCGAAGCCCCAACTTATCATGATGAGCAGTGGGTAACCATGGACTTTCTGGTAAAAGAAAACGAATTGATTGCCCACATCATTGATGGCGACACGGTAATTCAGTATAGCAAACCGGTGATTGGCGGAGGGGTAGTAGACCAGTTCGACCCTACAGCCAAACCAGATGGAAAAGCATTGAAAAGTGGCTATATCGCCTTACAAAGTGAAAGTCACCCGATCCAATTCAGACAAGTACTGATCAAGGATTTGTCAAACGAATAAGAATCGCGCCACGCATCAATTTCGAGCTTGGCGGGAATCGTATATTTTACATAATTCAGAGACCCTAACTATTAAAACATGAATTCTCCGACAGGAATAAACAAAAACAGGCTTTTTACGGCCAGTTGCATGGCACTAACGGTTACCTCCATGACCTTTGCCATCAGAGCCGGTATTCTAGGTCAACTAGGCGCAGACTTTGGCCTTACCGACACTCAGCTTGGCTTTGTTAATTCCATGGCCTTTCTGGGCTTTCCGCTGGCTACCATTTTTGGAGGTTTAGTCTATAATACCTTCGGCCCTAAAAAACTCATGGTAGTAGCCTTCATTTCTCACCTGCTGGGTTTGGTGCTTACCATCTTTGCCGGAGACTTCTGGACATTATTGATTTCTACCTTTTTCATTGGTTTTGCCAATGGTACAGTAGAAGCGGCCTGTAACCCGATGATTGCAGGAATGTATGTGGGCAATCAAACCGCCAAGCTCAACCGCTTCCATGTATGGTTCCCTGGCGGTATCGTTATCGGGTCACTGATATCCAAATTCATGACAGATTTTGAAATGGGCTGGCAACTACAAATTGCCGTGATGCTTGTTCCTACCATTGCCTATGGCTTCCTCTTTATGGGGCAGTCATTCCCTGTCAACAAGAGTGCAGAGTCTAATACAGCCAACAACATCAAGAGTCTGGTGTCACCACTGTTCTTCTTCATGGTTATTTGTATGACATTGACCGCTACCACAGAACTGGGCACCCAACAGTGGGTGGAGAAGATACTGGGCAACACAGGCGCAAGCCCAATGCTCATACTGGCGATGGTGACCGGCCTGATGGCCATAGGGCGATTCTTCGCAGGCCCGGTAATCAAAAGATTCAATCCTGCCGGAGTATTATGGGGTTCTTCCATAATCGCGGTAGTAGCCATATACCTTATGAGTACCGCCACGGGCGGAATGGTGTACGTTTCTGCCATCTTGTTTGCTATAGGTGTGATGTACTTCTGGCCAACGATGATTGGTTTTGTAGGAGAATACCTGCCTAAAACAGGCGCCTTAGGCATGTCATTGATTGGTGGTGCCGGTATGTTTGCCACCAGTATCTGGCAACCTGTAATTGGTGGCTGGCTCGATTCCGAAAGATCTGAAGCCATAGCCTCGGGCATGTCTACTGAAGCTGCTGAACTGGCCGCAGGACAGGCAACGCTGGGGAATATCGTGTACTTCCCGATTGTATTGGTGGTGCTTTTCGGTATCCTTTTTATCAATAGAAAAAAA
>Ga0316204_10006547_pt1 | contig 17827 bp, 12 predicted proteins | sample 6monrhotite_MG_2_FD_205661 | JGI IMG/M metagenome (GOLD analysis project Ga0316204, IMG submission 205661) | Microbial mat bacterial communities from mineral coupon in-situ incubated in ocean water Damariscotta River, Maine, United States -... | ecosystem: Environmental > Aquatic > Marine >... | reverse complement strand
GACTTATTATGATGTAAATACTAAAAGACATCGTTATAGAAACTTAAACAAAAAGCTGGAACCACGTAAATATTACTTCGGAAATCACAAAAAATCAGCATCCCAAATGCTCAAGCAAGCTTGGACATTTGGGATGCTGATTTTTTTGTTGCAGAGAGGAAGGGATTCGAACCCTCGATACGCTTTTGGCGTATACACACTTTCCAGGCGTGCGCCTTCGACCACTCGGCCACCTCTCTATGTATCCCCTTAAAGCACTCACGCTTTTGGGGCTGCTAAATAACAAAAAAATGCGCTCACCGCCATATTATTTATGACAATTCTCCCCGCAGTGACGTTTCAAATAGCGTTTTAAAACTCGTGCTAGAAACTTGTGCTCCTAGCATGTACATTAATTTTGCCAAAGCGGCCTCCGTGGTAATATCTTTCCCCGAAATAACACCCATCTTCTTCAAAGCTACACTCGTCTCATAAAGCCCCATAGCCACACTTCCACCTGAGCATTGCGTTACGTTAATAATCGGGATGCCTCTCTTCTGAACACGCTTCAACTCGTCTAGAAAACACGTGTCATTCATAACATTGCCACTTCCATAGGTTTCCAACACGATGCCTTCAATCTTCGAAAACGAAAAAAGATGCGCAATCGTCTCTTTAGTGATCCCGGGAAACATTTTCACTAAAAGAATGTTGGAGTTCATTTCCTTATGCACTTTTAGCTTTTTTCTGCGATTCGGCTTCAACAATACATCATCGTTAAAAAGTAAGTGAACACCACTTTCGGCAAGCGGGGGATAATTCAAGGATGAAAAAGCCTCAAAATGCTCCGCCGTAATTTTAGTAGTTCGATTGGCACGATATAATTTGTATTCAAAATATAAACCCACTTCGGTTACTTTTGGCTTGCCATTCTCGAGATAGGCAGCTATTTGAATGGAGGTAATCAAGTTTTCCTTGGCGTCTGTCCTTAGGTCTCCAATGGGTAGTTGAGATCCTGTAAAAATGACTGGCTTACATAAATGCTCTAACATAAAACTTAGCGCCGATGCGGTGTACGACATGGTATCACTACCATGCAGCACCACAAAGCCATCAAAATCTTCGTAGTTATGCTCAATAATTTCAGCCAAATCTACCCAATAGGCAGGATTCATATTGGAACTATCAATAGGCCGCTTAAAGCTTTGTGTTGACACTTCACAATCCAACAATTGAAGCTCTGGGATGTGCTTTAATAAGTCGTTAAAGTTGAAATTTTTCAAAGCACCTGTTTTAAAGTCCTTGATCATCCCAATGGTACCTCCTGTGTATATCAATAATATTTTTGCTGAATTTTTCATATCATCCCTATATCTAAACTCCGAATACTTCTTTCGCATTATCCGTGGTAATTCTAGCTACTTCAGCTTCAGAAATACCATATATCTCCGCTATTTTTTTACACACTAAGGACAAATAGCTGCTTTCATTGCGCTTGCCCCGATGTGGGACTGGCGACAAATACGGCGCGTCCGTCTCTAAAACGATGTGTTTTAGATCGATTGATTTCAGGAACTGGTCTATCTTTCCATTTTTAAAAGTTACAACACCACCAATTCCTAATTTCATCTGAAATCCGATGGCTCTTTTGGCTTGCTCCAAGGTGCCTGTGAAACAATGGAATATTCCGAAGAGATCTTCGTCACGCTCCGTTTCTAAAACCTCAAAGATTTGGTCGAAGGCTTCCCTGCAATGAATTACAATAGGCAGCCCTAATTTCTTAGCCCACTGAATCTGTTTTTTAAAGGCTCGTTTCTGAATGTCCAAAGTACTCTCGTCCCAGTACAAATCAATTCCAATTTCACCTACAGCATAGAAGGTTCTCGATTTTAATTGGGCCTCCACATGCGCGAGTTCCACTTCGTAATTTTCCTTCACGGAAGTAGGATGCAATCCCATCATTAAAAATGTTTGTGCTGGGTAGTCTTGCTCCAAGGCATACATGGCCTTCGTATATGTGGAATCGATCGCTGGAATAAAGAAACGATTCACCCCGGCATCCATAGCGCGCTGCATCATTTCCGATCGATCTTCATCAAACGCCTCACTGTACAAATGAGTATGTGTATCTGTTAGCATGGCGACAAAGCTACCAATTAGTTAGCTATCTTTGCAAGAAAACGTGACGTCACTTCGAAATTTTCTAGAGGCCCAAAACTTCCACCGCATTCCCCTAAAAAAACTAAATACTGGCCATTACCACCTTCAGCTTAAAATAAACAATTGTATAGGAGATTTTATTCTAGATACTGGGGCATCTACAAGTTGCATTGGATTTGAAAGTATCGATCATTTCAAACTGTTGTCTGAAGAAAGTGATATCAAGGCGGCGGGTGCTGGTGCATTGGATATGGAAACTAAAATCGCTAAAAACAACCATTTAAATATTGGTGGCAGCGAAATACCCAACATAGATATTATACTTTTTGATTTGTCACATGTAAATGGTGCGCTTCAGCAAGTAGATGAAAAAAGTGTCCACGGTATTTTGGGCGCAGATTTACTAAAAAAACTTCGGGCAGTAATCGACTATGGTCGAAATTGCTTCTATATTAAGTAGGTTATAGCTAGAGTTATTAATTTTTGTTATATTTATCTCACTCCCTATCATTTAATATGCTGAAGACAAACCTACCTCTTCTTTTTTTTGTTTTTCTGTGCTTCTTGTTTCTGAAAACTTCAGCCCAGGACATAACGGAATTTAAAAATCTACTTGACAGTGCTGAAACGCCACAAGAAAGGCTAGCTGCTTTGGATTCGCTCTCCAATCCTAAAATGAGGGCGCAAAACATTGACGAATTTATCACCTACAGCCTTGAGTATATCGAACTAGCAAAAGAGCTAGACAGCATCCCCTCGGCCGCCAAAAAGATGATCAATGTAAGTTATACGCTTACTTCGGTCAAAAATCAGCCGCGACAAGTACTCACCCTTATTGATGGTTTACTTGCCCGTAAATACTCCATCAAAGATTCCCGCTTGCTTGGTAATTTATATTTGAAAAGAGGGGGCGCGAATACCAGACTAGACCTTCAGCAATCCGTCATTGATTACCAGAATGCCATCGATAATTTTAGCAATAAAGATTCTTTGTATGTAGCAGACGCATATTTATTTAGCGGACAGTCTTATTCCAATCTAGGAAAATTCGTGCCTGCTGGGGAGAGTTACCAGAAGGCCTATGAATATTTTGAAGCCCTCAAAGACTACGAATATATGTATTATGCCAGGCAAGGAATTACCACCATGTTTAGCATGAATGGATTTTTCGATAAGGCAAAAGAAGAACGGGACAAGAACATTGAAAAAATAAAAGAGCTGGACCTTGGTCATCATTTGGTGGTCGTTTATTACAATCAAGCTTTGGACTACGACAAGCAAGGTAAAAAAGAGCTCTATTTAGAATACCTGCTAAAAGCGGAGAAAGCCATCGAATTGGACATTAACGACAAAGTAAATCCTTGGAATAAAATTTTCGTTTACACCAATCTTACTGAATATTTTGCAAAGGAAAATAATATAGAAAAAACAGAAGCCTATTTGGCGCTACTTCAGTATAATTTTGAAACGGCAAAAGACGATTTGGTAAACCAAGTGAACTACTATGGGGCCTTAGCGCACTATCACTATGCCATGTCTGATTTAAAAAAAGCGCAACAATTTGCAGAGCAAAAATTAGAGGTTGCAAAAAAACTTGGCTATGAAGAAGTGATATTAGATGCTTATGAGATCTTAGCAATGGTGTACGAAGCCAATGGAAATTATAAACTAGGATTGGAAAGTAGAAATCGATATATCGCATTAAAGGATTCAATTTATAATAAGACTACGGCCAATAAGCTAGCCTACTACCAAACCTTATACGAAACAGAGAAGAAGGAGAATGAGTTGATTGAGAAAAGCACAAACATTCGGCTGCTTGAAAAAGACAACGAAGCTTCAAAAAAGCGATTAATTTACAGTGTGATTGCCTTGCTATCTATCTTCGGAATGGTGTTGCTATACCGAAATAGAATGCGCTTCAAAAGCAAGAAAATTATGCAAGAGCAGTTTAGTCAAGAGCTATTGGTTTCTCAAGAGGAGGAACGGAAGCGTATTTCTAAGGATTTGCATGACGGTTTAGGCCAACGCTTGCTGCTCATTAAAAATAATGTTTTGAAGACCCAGGATGAGGACACAAAGTTATTAGTAGAAACTGCCATTGACGAAGTGCGGTCCATTTCTCGAAATTTACACCCCTTTCAGTTGCAAGAACTTGGCATCACCAAGGCGATTGAGTACACGGTCAACCAAGTGGATGAGAACACCAATCTCTTTATTACTTCGGAAATAGATAATATTGACAATATATTCAGTAAGAAACAAGAAGTAAATCTCTATCGTATTATTCAAGAGTCACTGAGCAATGTGATTAAGCATGCAAGTGCCGAAGCAGGGAAAGTAGTCGTAAGACGCTACCCGCATATGGTAAATATTAGCATCCGCGATAATGGAGTGGGTTTTGATTTCTCTGACAAATTTCAAAACATTAAATCCTTAGGATTAAAAACACTTCTAGAGCGCACCAAATTTTTAAATGGTCAAATGAAAGTGAACTCCAAAAAAAATAACGGGACGCTACTCGAATTTCAATTTCCAATCGCATGAAAAGTAAGTCCATTGTAATAGCAGACGACCATCCCCTTTTATTGAAAGGGCTTACCGACTTTCTGGTTGAAAAGGGATATAATTTTGTTGGCGGCGGCACCAACGGACGTGATGCTTTCAATTTGATCAATAAACTGCGTCCAGACATTGCGATATTGGACATCCAAATGCCCTATATGTCTGGCATAGAAATTGCCAAAAAGTGTAATAGTATTGGGATGGACACAAAAATTGTCTTAATCACTTTTCATAAAGAAAAAGAGCTCTATGAGCAGGCAAAAGACCTCAACATATTTGGGTATATCTTGAAGGAGTTTGCCTTGGAAGAAATTGAAAATTGCATCCATACGGTTTCGCAAGGTATCCCTTATTTCAGCCCTAAAATAAAAGATCTTTTAGGCAGTAATTCTTTGGAAGACGACTCGCTTAGCGTCTTGACCCCTTCAGAAAAAAAGATCCTAAAATTGATTGCCAAAGATAAAACCAATAAGGAAATTGCATCCTTGCTTTTTATCTCGTACCGCACGGTAGAAAAGCACCGAAGTAATATTATCACCAAATTAAAACTCGAGCAGAAAACGAATAGTCTTTTGATTTGGGCCAAAGAACATCAAGATAAACTTCAGTAAAATTTACGTGTATCTACGTATTTTCCAATTGGAAGAAATTAGCCATATTTACGGTATGGAAAAAGGGCAGGCACTGCAAAGTGTGAAGATGAGGAAAGAACGAAGTGGAAGGCTTGTTTTCTATGTGGTGACACTCATTGTAGTGCATATTGTTTTACTAAACGTAATTAACTATATCGTATCATATTCTTAATTTAATTAACTAACTAAATTAAATTGAAAAACCCGACCATTTTTAAGTGTCGGGTTTTTTGTTTTTATCTACCACCAAGCATTACAACTCCAAGGCAGTTTTGATATCATTGTTCATTAACAATTCCGTAGGGTTCTCCAACGCCTCTTTTACGGCTACCAAAAACCCAACAGATTCTCGTCCGTCAATAATTCGGTGATCGTAACTCAAGGCCACGAACATCACTGGCGCAATTACGATTTCTCCATTCTTTACTACAGGGCGTTCTACAATATTATGCATTCCTAAAATCCCAGATTGCGGTGGATTGATAATGGGTGTAGACAACATGCTTCCAAAAACACCACCGTTAGAAATGGTAAAGGTTCCTCCGGTCATTTCATCTACCGTGATCTGCCCATCCCTGGCTCTTATGGCTAATCTTTTTACCTCGTTTTCAACACCGCGAAAGCTCAAGCTTCCGGCGTCTCTAATTACTGGCACCATAAGTCCTTTAGGTCCAGAAACCGCAATCGAAATATCCTTAAAGTCGTATTTGATTTGGTAATCACCGTCAATCATTGAATTCACATCTGGATATAACTCCAACGCTCGCACTACAGCTAGCGTAAAGAAAGACATAAATCCAAGTCCCACACCGTGCTTCTCCTTAAAAGTCTCTTTATATTCTTTTCTCAGGGCGAAAATAGGACCCATATCTACCTCATTAAACGTAGTAAGCATAGCCGTTTCGTTCTTTGCCGAAACCAAGCGCTCCGCCACCTTACGACGAAGCATTGAGAGCTTTTTACGCTCCGAGCCTCGTTCTCCGTCCCCAGGTGTTCCCATAGAAGGTACAGCGTGCTCAGCGTCACTCTTTGTAATACGTCCGTCACGTCCAGTGCCTTTTACAGCCTTGGCATCCATTCCTTTTTCGTCCAATATTTTTCTCGCAGCAGGCGAAGGCGTACCCGTTGCATAGTTTGTTACTTCTGGTGCTTCCGCAATTTCGGCTTTTGCCGTTTCAGCAGGTTTTGTATCTGTGTTCTTTTTTGGAGTTTCCGAACCAACAGGTTTTTCAGCATCTGTATCAATCAAACAAACTACTGCTCCAACAGCAACCGCATCCCCTTCTTCAGCTTTAAAAGTAATAATACCACTTGCCTCCGCAGGTAATTCCAAAGTTGCCTTATCGCTATCAACTTCAGCAATAGCTTGATCTTTTTCCACATAATCGCCGTCTTCAACGAGCCATTGTGCTATTTCTACTTCGGTAATGGATTCTCCCGGTGAGGGAACTTTCATTTCTAACATAATACGTCAATTACACACCCACTCTCGCGGGAATCTTAATTTATAGTTTAACTAGTCGGTATTTCGAATACACTTTCAATCACTTCCTTATGTCTCGCTTTCGAGCGGGTGCTACTACCTGCGGCAGGCGAGCTGTAAACACGTCTTGAAGCCACACGCAATTTTACCATATCAAAATTCATCAACATAAAGCCCCAAGCTCCCATATTTCTCGGTTCTTCTTGAGCCCAGACATAATCCTTGGCATTCGGATATTGTGAAATGACATCTTCTAACTGCTTCTTCGGAAGTGGAAACAACTGTTCCACACGAACTAAGGCAACATCATTTCGACCATTCACTTCTCTGAACTCTAATAAATCATAGTAAAATTTACCCGTACAAAAAACCAAGGATGTCACATCATATTTTGATACTTCCGGATCGTCTATTATTTCTTGGAACGCTCCATGTGCTAATTCTTCTCTTGTTGAAACCACACGTGGGTGTCGCAGCAAACTCTTGGGCGTAAACACCACCAAAGGTTTTCTAAAATTCCACTTCATCTGTCTGCGCATCAAGTGATAAAAATTGGCTGGGGTGGTGACATCCGCCATAATCATATTATCCCTTGAACAAAGCTGCAAGTAGCGTTCCATTCGTGCGCTTGAATGCTCTGATCCCTGACCTTCATAACCATGAGGCAATAACATGACCAACCCATTTTGAGTCTTCCATTTGGATTCTGCAGCCGAAATATATTGATCCAGCATGATTTGAGCCCCGTTGGAAAAATCTCCAAATTGAGCTTCCCAAATGGTCAACGTTTTTGGCGTGGCCATTGCGTACCCATAATCAAATCCTACCACTCCATATTCAGAAAGTAACGAATTATAAATTTGCATTTTTCCAGCTAAACCTAGCGTGTTATGCAAATTGATTTCTTCGTCGTCATTCTCTGTTTTTATAATGGCGTGACGGTGTGAGAACGTACCTCGTTCCACATCTTGTCCAGACATGCGAACATTAAAACCTTCCTCCATTAAAGTCGCGTATGCTAACAACTCGCCCATCGCCCAGTCCAATTCGTTGGTCTCGGTATATCTTTTATTGCGGTCTTCGACAATGCGAATGATCTTTCTTATAAATTTTTTATCCTTAGGAAGTTGGGTTATCCCTTCCGCCAATTGACCCAGTTTTTCAAGAGAGAACGTGGTGTCCACAGGAGTTAATATGTCTTCACGAGATCCTAATTTATAGTCTTTCCAGTCGTCCGCTAAAATTTCGGTAATGACCGTTTTGTCTTTTTTGCGAGAAGCTTGTAAATCTTCTTCCAAATCAGACTTATATTCTTCCTCCAGCTGTTTTACAAACCCATCATCAATCACGCCTTCTGCCTTCAATCGTGCCGCATAAATATCGCGGGGGTTCTTGTGCTTAGAGATAGATTTATACAATTCAGGCTGCGTAAACCTTGGTTCGTCACCTTCATTATGTCCGTATTTTCGATACCCCAACACATCTATAAAAACGTCACGCCCAAACTGCATTCTAAATTCCAATGCAAACGTAAAGGCATGGCAAACCGCTTCCACGTCATCTGCATTTACATGCATTACAGGTGAGAGGGTTACTTTTCCAACATCGGTACAATACGTAGACGAACGTCCGTCTAGATAATTTGTGGTAAATCCAACTTGATTATTCGCGACCACATGGATGGTTCCGCCAGTGCGGTATCCGTCGAGTTGTGCCATTTGAATTACTTCATACACCACACCTTGCCCGGCAACGGCCGCATCCCCATGTATTAAAATGGGAAGAATTAATTTTTCATCACCTCCCAATTGATTGTCAATTTTTGCTCTTGAAATACCCTCCACTACCGCATTCACTGTTTCTAGGTGTGAAGGGTTTGGAGCTAAGTCCATTCGCACTTTTTTACCATTGTTGGTCTCATGGAAACTCGTCCAACCCATATGGTATTTTACATCGCCATCGAAGAGTTCGGCTTCATCGTATTCCTTACTGTCAAATTCACTGAATATCGTCTCTGGTGATTTTCCAAAAATATTGGCCAAAACATTAAGGCGACCTCGGTGGGCCATCCCAACCACAAACTGTTCAATTCCTTTTTCCGAACCTTTTTGAATAAGACAATCTAGTCCGGGAATGAGAGCGTCTACCCCTTCAACAGAAAAACGCTTTTGCCCCACATATTTGGAATGCAAAAAGGTTTCAAAGGAGAGTGCCTCGTTTAATTTTTTTAATAAATGCTTTTTTTCTTCGGAAGAATATGTTGGATGATTATCGTTATCGTTTAACCATTTTTGAATCCACTTTATTTCGTCTGGATTTCTGATGTACATATACTCCACTCCTATGGCATCACAATAAATAGCTTCTAAATGACTCACTATGACACGAAGACTCGTTTTTCCCAATTCCAATACCGATCCTGCTTCAAACTCTGAATCTAAATCAGCTTCAGATAAGCCAAAATTGGACAATGCCAAGGTAGGACTATATTTTCTGCGCTCTCGCACTGGATTCGTTTCTGTAAATAAATGACCCCGAGTTCGGTAGGCGTCAATTAATTGAATCACCTGAAACTCTTTTAAGACATTTTCAGGAACTCCAGATGCACCCGCTTCAATACCTAAAGCCTCTAGCGAACCGCTTTCAATTCCGAAGTCAAATCCTTGAAAGAAAGAACGCCAGCTGGGTTCAATACTATCAGGAAACTGCAAATAGGTGTCGTAAAGTTCTGCGATATAGGAAGGGTGAACCGCATTGAGAAATGAAAATCTATCCATAGTTGGAATAAATAGGGCTTCTGTTAAATAAAACGTTACAAAAATACAATAAATACCGAAACGAAGTGCCCGTAATTTGTATATTTATAAGACAATACTCTTAAAGTTTTGTTATGATAAAAACACCCTGTGCTCACTATAAATTTACCTTTCTACTTCTCGTTAGTATTTTGAGTACCACAGTTTCACAGGGGCAGGATGAGCCCGTTTCTTTTTGGCAAAACGTGCGTTTTGGTGGTGGCGTTGGACTTAGTTTTGGCAATGGCTTTTTTAGCGGAACACTTGCTCCGAGCGCTATTTACGATTTTAACGAGCAGTTTTCAGCTGGGGTGGGGCTCAATGGGACTTACAATACCTTAAAGGCGACGAGCCAAAATTTTGGATATACATCAACCATTGTTGGAGGCAGTATTTTAACCCTCTACAATGTAATTCCTCAAATACAGCTCTCAGGAGAGTTTGAACAACTATTTGTAACACGAAAATACGATGTGGGAAGTATCAATACTTTTGCACCTGTTGAAGATGACAATTATTGGTATCCTGCGTTATTTATTGGGGCGGGATATCGCACCAATAATGTGACCGTTGGGATTCGATATGACGTTTTGTATGATGAGCGGCAGAGTATTTATGCCAATGCCTGGGCGCCTTTTTTTCGTGTCTTTTTCTAGACCGTTCGCTTCATCAAATAGTCACCAAACGATTTAAAGTTTGCTCTTTGTTCCGAAGAAAGCTTAATTTCCTGCAACAGTGAATTTGCCTTGGCCGTGTAACGTTCAATCTCTTGAACGGTAGCTTCCGCGGCTCCCGAATTCGTAAAAATCGATTTAACGGTTTCTATTTTTTCCGAAGGATCCTGTGGGGTTACACCAAATAAATGTTGCAAGGTCGCCGCATCGGCTTCAGTACCATTTTGGAGTGCTGTTAAGTACAAGAATGTCTTTTTGTTCGCTATGATATCTCCCCCCACCTGCTTGCCAAATGTTTCTGGATCGCCAAAGGCATCCAAGTAATCATCTTGCAACTGAAATGCAATCCCTAAATTTCTACCAAACTCATAAATATTGTTCTTACAACCTTCCGAAGCACCTGCAACCACAGCACCAATTTTCATGGCTGCACCAACTAGAACCGCTGTTTTAAAGTCGATCATTTTAATGTATTCTGAAATAGTAACATCGTCCCGTGTTTCAAAATCGACATCATATTGTTGCCCTTCGCACACTTCAATTGCCGTCTTGCTAAATAGTTTGGCCAACTCTCTAAAAAGAGCTGGTTCGTAGCTCTCAAACAATTGATATGCTAAAATTAGCATCACATCTCCACTTAAAATTCCTGTATTGAGATCCCACTTTTCATGCACCGTTTCTTGACCTCGACGCAAAGGCGCGTTGTCCATGATATCATCGTGAATCAAGGAAAAATTATGAAATAATTCCACTGCTAAGGCCGCATTCATGGCTTTATGGTAGTCATCCCCAAAAAAATCAGCCGTCATTAAAGTGAGCACTGGACGAAGTCGCTTGCCACCCAAAGCAAGAATATACTTCACTGGCTCATACAATTGAATGGGCTCTTTTAACTGCACCACTTCGTCTAATTTATCCGAAAGCGAATTACTGTATTTAATTAACAAATCCATTTGCAAATTTTGTCGCTAAAATACACATTAGATGTTAGAATTTGAGCAACTCAAGGCCACCTTTTGTTAGAACTCATCATCAGAATTAAGCGGAGATCTTTGGATGTATAATTCTTCCCCGTCTCAGCTGCTATTTTCTGAATATGTTAAAAAAACGTAAAACTTTGGAAACTTTAATTGTTTTTAAAGTTTCCATTTGTATTTTTGCGCCCGATGATGAAAGAAAAAATAGTACAGAAAGCAACCGAACTCTTTATCAACCTTGGCTTCAAAAGTGTAACCATGGATGACATTGCGAACGAATTGGGGATCTCGAAAAAAACGATATACACGCATTTTTCGAATAAGACCCAACTAGTTCAGGAATCAACGCTCACAATGTTCCATCATATTACTAATGGTATTGATAGTATTTGTGAGTTGCATAAAAATCCCATTGAAGAGCTCTATGAGATTAAAAAATTCGTAATGCTTCAGCTTAAAAACGAAAAATCATCCCCCCAATACCAACTTCAGAAATACTATCCTGAAGTGCATGCCACCTTCAAGGTGAAGCACTTTGAGAAAATGTGTGATTGCACCATGGTCAATTTGCAGCGTGGTGTTGAAGCAGGTTTATACCGTGATAATATTGACATCGATTTCATTTCTCGAATTTACTTTGTCGGGATTCACGGCATTAAAGATGACTCCTTATTTCCCGCAACCCAATTTCCCAAAGTGCAACTTTTCGAAGACTACCTTGAGTACCATTTAAGAGGTATCGTTACAAAAACTGGCTTAAAAACATTAAATCAATTTATCAAAACAACCGTACACAATGCGTAAGATTTTCATTCTATTACCTATTGTTTTAATCGCAACCACCTCCTGGGCACAGGGGCAAAAAAATTACAGCTTTTCCCTTGAAGAGGCCATTACTTTTGCACTCGATAGCAATTATACTGCTATGAATGCTAGAAGGGATATCGCGATCGCGATTAAAAAGAAGTGGGAAACCACGGCTACTGGATTGCCGCAGATTAGTGCCAGCCTAGCCTATCAAAACAACATCAAACAACCGGTAGTGCTGCTTCCGGCTGAAATTACAGGTGGAGATCCGGGGACATTTACACCCGTGGTTTTTGGGACCAAACAAAATGCAAATGCCGTGGCCACGTTAAATCAGTTGATTTTCGATGGGAGCTACTTAGTGGGACTTCAAGCCGCACGTGCCTTTTTAGATTTTTCTGAAAACGCCAACGAAAAAACTCAATTAGAGGTTCGGAAAGGGATTATCAATGCCTATGGCAGTGTGTTACTTTCTGAAGAATTGATAACTATTTTTGAAAAGAATAAAACCAATCTTGAAAAAAATCTGTTTGAGACTAAAAAGATTTTCGAAAATGGTTTAGCGGAAGAAGAGGCAGTTGAACAATTGGAAATTACCCTTCTGGACATAGAAACTCAGCTTAATAATGCTAAAAGAAGTGCTTCTATTGCGCGCCAAATGTTTAACGTAGGCTTGGGCATTCCAACAGAGAGCACTGTGGTATTTACGGACGGGCTGGATGCCTTGGCAGACAATAACATCCAACTTGAATTACTTCAAAGTGATCTCAGCCTAGAGAAAAACGTGGATTATAAAATTGCTTACAACCTGACCGAACAGCGCAGCCTCGAAATGAAACTTGAAAAGAGTAGGGCCTTACCAACCCTCAGCGCCTTTATCAATTATGGAACCCAAGCTAACAGCGATAGTTTCACATTTCTAAATGGAGATCAGATCTGGTTTCAATCCTCTGTTGTTGGGGTGAACATGAACATTCCAATTTTTAGTAGTGGCATGCGAAGTGCGCGGACGCAGCAGTCAAGAATAGCGCTCGATCAGGCAGAAACACAATTAAAAGAAACCATCGAAAATATTCGGCTTGAGTTAAATACCTCTCGCAGTAACTATCAATTTGCCATCGAAAACTTTGGTAATTCGAAGAAGAATTTATCCTTAGCAGAACGCATTGAAGGAAAAAATCAAGTAAAGTTCACCGAAGGATTAGCAACTAGCTTTGAACTGCGACAGGCACAAACACAGCTATATTCAGCACAACAACAATACTTTCAAGCCATGCTAGAGGTGATTAGTTCTAAAGCAAACTTGGAAACAGTGCTCAACACCCCCCAACTAAGAAACAACTAAATAATCTTCAACTCACATTCGTAAATATCAAGACATGAAAAAAGTAATATCCATTACAGCCATTGCTGCATTAATGATCGCCTGTGGCGGTGACGGCAAAAAATTATCAGTAGATGATGTGATCGCTAGTTCAGATTTGGAAGCCATGCAAGTGCGCCGTACAGAAATCAAGGCGGAACAAGATGCCATTCAAGCGCAGCTTAAAAAATTGGACGCAGAAATCAAAAAACTGGACAAAACGGATAATTCGGCGAAAGTCACTACGTATGTGATTAAAGACTCTTTATTTCAGCATTATATAGAAATTCAGGGAAATGTAGAAACCAAACAAAACGTGATTATTTACCCTGAATACCAAGGCACTTTGAGCCAGGTTTTCGTAAAAGAAGGTGATCGAGTGCGCAAAGGACAAACCTTGGCTAGAATTGATGACGGCGGATTGGGAAGTCAATTAAGTCAGCTAGAAGGACAAGCAGCATTAGCAAAAACTACATTTGAACGTCAAAAACGCCTTTGGGAACAAAAAATTGGAAGTGAGATTCAGTATTTACAAGCGAAAACGACCTATGAGACTTCTGAAAATGCGGTCAATCAATTAAAGAGTCAGTTGGGAAAAACAGCTATTACAGCGCCATTCTCAGGAGTCATTGACGACGTAATCACGGATCAAGGAACTGTTGTTTCTCCCGGTCAGGCCGTGTTCCGAATTGTAAACTTAGACGACATGTATGTGAAAGCGGATGTTCCGGAGCGCTACTTATCTACCGTGGTGGTTGGCAAGACGGTCACCATTGACATCCCAGTAATTGGCGCATCTATTGAAACTAAAGTGCGGCAAACAGGTAATTACATCAATCCGGACAACCGAACGTTTACGGTGGAAGTAAATGTCCCAAATACAGACGGAATCATTAAACCCAACTTGACCGCCCGACTTAAAATTAACGACTATACCAATGAAAAGGCCAACTTGATTCCTTTGAATGTTATTTCAGAGAATTCTAAAAATGAGCAATATGTGTACCTAGCGGTTTCAAATGGTGAAACCAATAAGGCAGTCGCAAAACAACAAATTATTGAGACTGGTAGAACCCAAGGCGATTTCATTGAAGTATTGAGCGGGTTAACTGCAGGTCAGGCGATCATTGTAGAAGGTGCTCGTAGTGTCAAAGATGGACAGGATGTAAACTATTAATCACAGAACCTATGAGTGCAAAGAAAAAACAAGTAGATAAGGAGTTTAAGCTATCCAGTTGGTCGATTGATAACCCAACTGTCGTCTGGGTCATGATTGGAATTTTCCTGGTGTTGGGGTTGAGTGCGTACTTTAGCATGCCTCGAGAAAACTTCCCTGAAATTAATGAAACCAAAATTTACATTTCTACACCCTACCCTGGAAACACCGCAGAAGATGTGGAGCGTCTCATTGTTGATCCTTTAGAGGACAAACTTCGGAACCTATCGAATGTGGTAGAAATTTTATCGACTTCCCAAGAAGATTATGCCATCATTACGGTGGAATTTGATGAAAATATTTCGGTAGAACTAGCCAAACAAAGAGTAAAAGATGAAGTTGATAGCGAGACCGCCAACGAAGATTGGCCCACCTTTAATGGGGCAAAGGTAGAACCCAATGTGTTCGATTTAAGTCTTTCTGAAGAAATGCCCATCGTCAACATCAATATCTCTGGAGATTATCCGGTGGAACGTCTCAAAGAATACGCAGAGTACCTTCAGGATAAAATTGAAGAATTGGATGAAATTAAAGCCGCCGACATACGTGGAGCGCAAGAAAAAGAGGTAGAAGTTGCCGTAGATATCTACAAAATGATGGCGGCCAAAGTGAGCTTTGACGACATCATTAACTCCATCCGAAATGAAAACATGACCATGTCTGCTGGAAATTTGATCACGAGTGGGCAGCGACGAACGATCCGAATTTTAGGTGAAATTGAAAACCCATCGGAATTGAATCGCTTTGTGGTTAAATCTGAAAAAGGAGCGTCAATTTACCTTAGGGATATTGCCGACGTACGTTTTGAGGAAGAAGACAAAACGACCTATGCGCGCGAAGAAGGAAGCAGTGTAGTGATGTTGGACGTTAAAAAACGTTCTGGTAAAAATATGATCGAAGCTGTTGAAAAAATTGATGTGATTTTAGCAGACGCCAAAATCATACTCCCTCCCAATTTGAAAATGACGAAGGCAAATGATCAATCTGCAAAAACTGAAAACCAAGTAAGTGACTTAGTAAACAACATTATTTTCGGGATTATCCTAGTTGTAGGTGTCTTAATGTTCTTCCTTGGATTCAGAAACGCGCTCTTTGTAGGGTTTGCCATTCCTATGTCCATGTTTATGAGTTTCATGATCCTTTCGGCCCTAGGTTACACCATGAATACCATGATTCTCTTTGCCTTGATTATGGGACTAGGAATGTTGGTGGATAATGGAATTGTAGTGGTCGAGAATGTGTATCGATTGATGGATGAGGAAGGTATGCCGCGCATACAAGCCGCCAAAAAGGGAATTGGTGAAATTGCCTATCCTATAATTATATCTACCGTCACGACTGTAGCAGCATTCGTTCCCTTAGGGATGTGGCCAGGAGTGATGGGTGAGTTTATGATATATTTCCCTATCACCTTATCCGTAGTATTAGGATCCTCGTTATTTGTGGCGATATTTATGAATTCCATGCTGGTTTCCAAATTCATGGAAGTGGGAGAACGTAACCTAACGCGCAAGCAGCTCATTCGCATTTCGGCTATCATGATTCCCATCGGAGTTTTTATCATGGTTGTTGGCGGTGCCGTAAGCGGATTAGGAGCGTTGATCATTTTTGTAGCAATCATGTTCTGGGTTTACCGGTACTTCTTAAAAGGGTTGGCTATTGGTTTTCAGACCAAAGTATTAAGCCGCGTGGAAAGCCGTTACCAAAAATTCTTAACATGGGCTTTGGGAGGCAAACGACCTGTGTTATTTGTGGTCGGTATTTTTACGTTACTCATCCTAACGTTTATGGGCTTTGGAGCTTCTATTGAAGCAAAAAGAACAGGTATTGAATTTTTTCCTGATAATACTCCCAATCAAATTATCGTCTACATTGAATATCCAGAAGGAACCGATATTGATAAAACGAATGCCATTACCAAAGACATCGAACAACGCGTCTATAAAGAAGTAAATGACAGTGAGTATATCGAAGGTGATAATTATAACTTTTTGGTTGAATCTGCTGTTTCGCAAGTAGGAGAAGGAGCTGGAAATCCGCAAACTGACGGAGGAAGTGCTGCTGAAATGCCACATCGCGCGAAGATTACCGCGACGATGCGTGAGTATAAATTCAGAAATGGGAAAGACAGTGAAGCCTTGCGTAGAAAAGTTCAGGAAGCACTGAAAGGTATTTATCCAGGAGTAGCTATTTCAGTAGAAAAAGACGCCGTAGGGCCTCCTGCAGGGTATCCTATCAACATCGAATTAAACGGAACAGATTATGAAGAGTTGATTGCTACTGCTGAAAAAATGCGAAACTTTATCAATACTAAAAATATTGCTGGGATTGATGAATTAAAGATTGATGTAAACAAAGGGAAGCCCTCCATGCAGGTGGCGGTAGATCGTGAAAAATCCGGTGAGCTTGGCGTCGCAGCGGGTCAGGTTGGAAACCAATTGCGTCGTTCTTTATTCGGTGAAAAAGCTGGTGTGTATAAAAAAGATGGTGAGGATTACGATATCTATGTTCGTTTTGATAAGAATGAACGTTACGATGCATCTGCCTTGTTCAATCAGAACATCACCTTTAGAGACCCTGCCACAGGAAAAGTGAAAGAAGTGCCTGTTTCGGCAGTGACCTCTCAGAAGAATACTTCCTCCTTTAGTGCTATCAAACACCGCGACAGCAAAAGAGTGGTAACCGTCTATTCGGCATTGGCTCCTGGTTATACGGATGCGGCAGCACTTGTAGATCAGATTCGGATTGAAATGAACAGTTTTGAAGAGCAGCCAGACGGTGTTGGAATAGATTATACAGGTCAAATTGAAGAGCAGAACAAGCAAATGGCTTTTTTGATGGGGGCATTCTTTTCAGGTTTAGGCCTTATATTCCTAATCTTGATATTCCAATTTAGTTCTATCTCAAAGCCTGCCATTATTATGATTGCCATCTTCTTGAGTTTCATTGGAGTTTTTGGTGGTATACTTCTCACAGGCTCCTCATTTGTGATTATGATGACCATGATGGGTATTATATCGCTCGCAGGAATTGTAGTCAACAATGGAGTGGTGCTATTGGATTATACCCAGCTGCTTATTGACCGTAGAATTGTAGCCTTGGATTTGCCAGATGATGCCTTATTATCAAAAGAGGATGTGAGGGACATAATTATCCAAGGTGGACGGGCTCGATTG
>Ga0316204_10006546_pt1 | contig 17829 bp, 19 predicted proteins | sample 6monrhotite_MG_2_FD_205661 | JGI IMG/M metagenome (GOLD analysis project Ga0316204, IMG submission 205661) | Microbial mat bacterial communities from mineral coupon in-situ incubated in ocean water Damariscotta River, Maine, United States -... | ecosystem: Environmental > Aquatic > Marine >... | reverse complement strand
GCGTCAGGGGATATCTTTGTCATGGTGGACGGACCCGGAAACTGCGTCGAGATGTTCCGCGTGACCGCAGGACAGACACAATTCACCGCGACCGCGATTGCCACGGGCGAAGGCGGCGACTGAGGCCCGCGCGGCAGGTGTGGTGAAAACCGACACCTGCGCCAGATCGGGGCGCGGCGCTTTGGCCGGTCACGCCCCGAATCCTGGCCCCGAATCCCGGTATCGATGTCCGGTATCGATGTCCGGCCCCAATCAGCTTCCGCAGCGGTTATAAGTTGTGTTCGCGCCGTTGAGGTTAACGACAAGGCTGCCACCGGCCATCGGCGAAAGACCGATCTGGCCGGTCCACTCTTCTCCCTCGCCCGAACAGCTGGTTGTATAGGTGTTCGCCGCACCCGCGACGCTGCCGGTGATCGAGCAACTGCTTTCGAAGAAGGTGATTTCTGGCCATGCAATATCCAGCGCCAACTGGCTGCGATACTCTGTCTGGCAGGCATAGCCATCATAGCTGCCGTTGATCGACTGCGCAGCGACCGGAACGGCCAGAGCGGTGAAAGCAATTCCAAGCGCAATACTGGAAAATTTTTGATGAAACATGCTGAAGGCCTTTTCCTGACGCTCCCCAGTTGAAGCGCCTTCACCCGCATCCTGTCGCGTCTTTCGGCACGAATCAACCGGCATCGCCCGGCGGCATCGCGCCCTTGCACCAAGCTTGCCGGTAAGATGTTTGATTCCCGCGCGTTAGGGGAAACGCTCGCGGCGCGCGCCTGCCGCTTCGGGGCCGGGAAAATCAGCAGCTTGCGCGCGCCCGTGTCGACCTCATGGCCACATGGCCCGCGCGTAAAGCGTCCCGAAATCTAGCGGCCCCGCAACCCGTTGATCAGAAACCGCGTCAGCGTTTGCATGGGTTTCTCACCCCCCTCCCGGTCGGAAATCTGGCGCAGACCATGCCCTTCCAATGTATCCAGAATGATGCAAGCCACCTCGTGCATGTCGCCAAATGATGCGAACGCGCCAGATTTCGCGCCGTCTTGCAGGCAACTGGCCAGCGCATAAATCAAACGGCTGCGGTTTCTTCCGAACACCTCGGCAATCGCCGGATTTCGCAGGGATTCGGTCAGGATTTCAACACCCAGCAATGCATTTTCAGGACGCGAGACATAGGCCGCATACGCGTCGATAAACCGCCCCAACGCGTCTTGCGGGTTGGCAGGCGCGGTCAGAAGATCGGCGAACCCTGCCAGTTCTTCTCCCTCCATATCAGCGATAAAGGCCAGAACGGCCTCTTTGCCATTGAAGTGGTTATAGAGGTTTCCAAGGCTGACCCCGGCCTGCGTGGCGATATCGCGGACGCCCGTCTGATGATAGCCGCGTTCCAGAAAACAGGTGACGGCCGCGTGCACAAGTTCAAGCTTGCGCGGGTGAACTGGCTTTTTCGTTTCGGTCACCGGCTTGACGCTCTCTGGTTTGGTTGCCATATTATGAACGGTCGTTCGTTCATATCATTGAAAAGATCGCAATGAAAGGGTTTGCCGTGACGTTTCAAAAACGTTGGTATCTTGGGTTCCTCGGTCTGATCGGGGTCTATGAGCTTCCAAAACTGATTGAGGTGTTTCAGGCCGGTGGATCGTGGTGGGGTCTCACCGGCGCGCTGTGGTTCTTGTGGTTCTTCTATTTCATCCCGGAATCCGCAAGAAACCCATCAGACGATGAGGCCTGACACCGCAATCCCAGCGCCGAATGCCACGACACCGAAACAAGGGATGACGATGGACACCGCCGCGCAAACCCCGAAAAGCAACCGGCTCGAAGGCCTCGATCTTGCCCGCTACATCGCTTTTGTGGGGATGGTGATCGTCAACTTCAAGATCGTTATGGGAGCGAAAGGCCATCGCGTCTTATCTCTCCGATCTTCTTGGCGAACCCTTAGACCACACACCCCGCACCAAGACGCAGGGTCGGACAGAAGGCGAGTTCGCATGTAGCGCCTGGGGATCATGGCACTTGGCGAAAGACACACACCCAGAACGATCCGGCTTCTATCTCGCCGCCTATCTCGGAAAGGGCGAACCATCTGAACGCATGTTTCGTGGCAAACTGGTTCCTAACACCCGCAAGCTGGTCAGGGGCCAGGCATTCGGTGGCCGCGAAAGGTCTGGCAGATATGACGCGACACAGGGTCAGATCAGGGGAACGACAGCACTCAAGAAACGGTTCGACATTGCCCGTCCGCTCAAACAGGCCATGAAAGCGCACCAGAGCAGCGATTTAAGCGGCATGAGGGGCTGAGATATGGTCAGGGGGCGCCAAAAGCGAGAAGGGCTCTCAGCGGCGCTCTCTGCGCCTCTCAACGGCGTTCACGAAAATCGCCCTGGCACAGCAAAAGCAGCCGGGAACCGATACCGGGCAAGTTTCCAAATGATTTCGGCTAAATCTGAGGTGAGGCATGGGCGGGATTGGTAGCGGGCGACACTGGCAGTTCGGGGCAGACACAACGGACGATTACCGCTCGATTGATATTCGGTGGCTGAAGCGCGAAGGGCTTTTGGAATCCGGGATCAGCCGCCGCATTACCTGGTCGCGCGGCGGTGAGGTGACAGGCTCGATCAATGTCCAGTCAGAGCCGGGGCGTGTGATCCTGGACTATCGCCACCGGGATCGAGGCGGGGAATGGCAACCTGAACGCTACCCCGTCTATCTCGATACCACGCCCTGCCACATAGGCGGTGAGCGGCATTGGTTCCTCTGCCCAGCTCGGGGCTGCGGTCGCCGGGTTGCCATCCTCTACGGCGGGGCCATCTTCGCTTGCCGCCATTGCTACCGGCTGGCCTATCCTTCGCAGCGCGAAAAGCCAGGGGATCGAGCTGCGCGGCGGGCAGATCGCATCAGGGACAAAATGGGCTGGCCTGGTGGCATCCTGGAAGGCGGCGACTGGGGCAAGCCCAAGGGAATGCACTGGCGCACCTATGAGCGGCTTTGCCGGGAACACGACGCCCTGTCAGATCGCGCCCTGGTCGGGATCATGGATCACCTGAACCGCCTGTCCGGTCGTTTCTAAAATAGGCGGATTTAGAGGGGATGAAGTTGGCAGGAAATAAGGGCGCTTTCTTCGCATACCAGTCAGCTCGAAAACCGACTGATTTTCCAAGGCATAACCCGTTTTAGAATGAAGGTGCGACATTGGCAGGATATGCCGCTTGTCTGCGGATTTTGTCCGACCTGCCCCCCGCGCCCAGACCGCACCGATAAATGAGGTCGGTGCGGTCTGGACGCTTTCCTGAATGCTGGAAAGAACGGCGGCGCTTTTCGCGGGTTAGGCAACGGCTTGGCCGCTAATCTAGGCGGAATCCAGAAAGGGGTGTTAAAATCTATTTTCCGTTATCAAGGAAAGGCTTGCCGGATCAGGGCGTGCGCGTGCGACGCCTTTTCTTGGCCGGTTTGGCCAAGAGCGGGTCCGTCATTTTTTCATAGAGCTGAAACAGGTGTTCCACGCGGTCACGCTCAGATTTGAATGAGGCCTTCCGATAGAGACGGTCTACAGCTTTGTCATTGGCCTGGTGCGCGCGGCGTAGATCAGCGGGCATAATGTCGGGGTCATAGAGATCGGCCAGGCTGGCGTCTGGATAGTTGGCACGGGCGTCTAGGATCGCCTTAGCATGTGGCTCTAGTTTTGTCAGATCGTTACTCGGCGGCATCGGAAAGGTATTATAAACCAAGCCGATGGTGTAGCGATAACGGCTTTCGAGCCTGCCACCTACGTTACGCAACCACGCCATATGTATGGCCGATTGTAGCAGCGCAAATAGCGATGGGGATGTGTTCGCCATGATCCGCACAAGATTGCTGGGAACGATTGGCGGTTCGAGAAAGCCTATAGGTGCATACTCTCGGCGCTCAGAGCTGACTTCGGGCATTACCAGAAACGGGGTGTCAGGGATTCTGGTCACGTGAAATGCGGTCGGTGTCTCAGCCAAAGCCAATGATGACATGCCGGGTTTCTTGATCGTGTCTGGGTCTTTTCCTTTGGCAGGGATGTTGCCCAAGCGGTATTCCCGCACCTGCCCTACGACTGCTTTCGTCAGCGGCATTGTGCGAAAATCCTGCGGCGGGATCAGTGAAGCGCAAAGGATATGCCGGTCGCCCCCGTTCAGAAATTCACGCGCGCCGATGTAGGGGCGCAAATATGGTGTGGCTTGTGGTTCTTGGGCCAAAAAGGCGTCCCGTTCTTCACCCGAAAAAATGAAATGCCCACCGTCGATAGGTTTTGATCCGATGATGAGCTTTGGCAGCCCGTTGATTGGCTTGCTGGTTTCTTTCACCACCAAATGCGGATTGGCCAAGGTGCTAGCGTCGATCAGGTAAGGCGAGATCGCTGCGTGTCGTGTCTCGATAGGGTCGCCTTTGATGTCGGGATAGTTAAACAAGCGCCGGTTCTTGCGGACCGTGGCGCGCGGTTCCAGCCCCAACACCACCACATGCACCGCCGCCTTGCCTCGTGCTTCTGACCCCCAGGCAAATGTTCGGTGTGCAAAAGCAATTTCAAACTTGTGTTGGTCAAACAGGATCGGCCAGAGCTGCGCCACCTGTTCGCCTTGCGTGATCGAGTTAGTGGACACGAACGCCGTAGGTGCGCCAAACGCCGCCGCCTTGATGAACCAGGCGCAGACATAATCCAGGGTTCCACCAGACTTGCCCAAAGCGGCGATGCTGCGCACCTGTGCGCGTTGTTCGTCGGATTGATACTTTGCACCTATGAACGGCGGATTCCCGATGATGTAGCTCAGATCGTTAGGGGCAACGGTGGCCCAATCCGTTTCAAGCGCATCGGCATGAACGATATTGGGGGATTTCCGTAGCGGTATCCGCAGGAAAGCTGCGCCAAATTCCAAGCTGGCCTGCGTGTTCATGATGTGATCCATCATCCACATGGCGGTTTCCGCAATCCGCGCCGGAAACTCTGAAAACTCAATCCCGTAGAATTGGTCCACATCCAGCTTGAGCAAGGATTGCAACGGCAGTTCCGTTGCGCCGCCTTTCATCCGCGCCAGCTCGGCCCGGTAGAGTTCCCGCAGCACCTCAATCTCCAGAAGCCGCAGCTCGCGATAAGTGATAATCAGGAAGTTGCCGCAGCCGCAGGCAGGATCGAGGAAAGACAGACCGGCCAGTTTTTCATGGAAAGCACGTAGCAGTCTGACGCGGTTCTGTTTCCTTGCTTTCAGCGTTTCAAACTCTGCCCGCAGATGGTCCAGGAATAGCGGCCCGATCACTTTGAGGATGTTCTTTTCCGTGGTGTAGTGCGCCCCAGCCTTGCGGCGTTCTTCTTTGTCCATGACGGACTGGAATAGCGAGCCGAAAATAGCGGGCGAGATACCAGACCAGTTGAAGCGGCCTGCCTCGATCAGCCTTTCCCGCATTTCCGAGTTGAAGGCTGGCGTGCGGATCGGGTCTTTGAACAGATCGCCGTTCACATAGGGAAAGCGTGCCAGATCTTCGTCCAGGTTCGCTTGGCGCTCATCCTCCGGCGTGTCCAGGACTTCAAAGAGCTGGGCAATCATCGGTCCGGTGTCTGAGCCATCTTCGCGGGTGCGCGTTTCAAGGTAATCTAGAAAAAGGTCGCGGGGTTCAAAAATGCCAGTATCGTCAGCAAAGAGACAGAACACCAGGCGCGTCAGGAATACTTCGAGCCGGTGGCCCTTATAACCGTTTGCCTCAAGTGCATCATGCAAGCGTCCGACCAGCTCGGACGCCTCTATGTTCACGGGGTCCTGGTCTTTGAAACTCCGCTTTTCCATCCCCATGATGAAGCCGAATTTCTCGATGTGATCTGGTAGATCGGCCAAGGCGAAGGTGGTTTCTTCGCGGGTGTCCCGGTCGAGCAGCTCGAAGGTTTGAAAGTCGCAAAGAAGCTGGAAGCGCGGGCGTTCTGTTTCTTTCAGGGCGTCGAAGTAATCACCGGCTTGGTTGGCCGCTTTGGTCAGATCGCGCCCGGCTGATTTCTGTTCGACCAACAGGACGCGTGGCCAGAATAGATCAATGAACCCAGAGCGGTTGTTCAGCTTTCGGACGTGTTCTTCATAGCGGGCAACAGATCGGCGCTCTACGCCAAAGATCGCAAAGAAGTCGTTGTAGAAGGTTTGTGTCTCACCCTTCTCATATGTGGCATCGGCGTAGGTGCGAGCAAAGCTGGCGGCTCGGGCACGAATTTCGTTAAAGCTAAGGCGCACTCATAATTCCTTATTTACGTAAATGCACAATCAAGCGTCTGCGCGCTTGAGATAGTCGGCTAGCGCGGCCTCTAAGATAGCTTGGTGCGTTTGGTCGGTTTCAGCGGCATGAAGTCTCAGGCGCTTGTAGGTCTCGCCATCGAGGGCAAGCGTCAGCCGCTTCTCACCTTGGCGCTTCGCCGGTTTCTTTTCATGAGCTGCGCCCTGCCCCGCCCCGCGTTGCGGTATGCCGGTATCGGTCGGGCGGCTTTCGGTGTTCAACAGGCCATCGAGGGCCACGGGTTTCTTAGCCATCTATGATCCCTTTCACGTAATCCCACACGGCGGCAATCTCTGCCCCCGCTTTCTGGTCGGTTGTTTCAGACACCCCCTGCCCGGTCGCGCCGGTTTCGGCATAGGCGACACGTTGCGCGATATTCACCGGGGCAACGCGGCCATGCTGCGCCAGGACGCGGGCGGCTTCCTCTGTGATCCGCGCACGCGGCGTTTGAGACAGGGCAAAGACAAAGGGCACCTTCGCGGCGTTCACGGCGGCAATGGTCGCCCCTACGGCCCGCAGATCGTCCGGTGACGGGCGCACCGGGATCAGCACCAGGTCAGCGGCGTCCAGCGGCTCATTCAGCCATTCCGGGTGAGCTGGCGGCGTGTCGATAATGCAGAGATCGAATTGCGCCCTGGCGGCGTCCAGCGTGGCTTTGAGCGCATGGGGGGCAGGGTCGCGCTCTAGCATGGCCGGTGTTTCCGCTTCCCGGCCTTCCCACCACGCCCTGAGTGAGCCTTGCGGGTCCAGATCGAGGCAAAGCACCTTCCTGCCATCCAGAGCGGCGGCAACGGACAGGTTGCGGGCCAAGGTGGTTTTCCCGGCTCCGCCTTTCTGAGCGGCTATCAGTATCGTTTTCATAGTTCGGGACGCTATCGCAAATGCGCGAGACCGCAAACGCATAAATTCATAGCTACGCGCTTGCGTAAATACGTAAATGCACACATATGTATAAGAACACAACGGACGTAGGGTTTTTATACACCCTAAGATTACCCCTAGGATCGAAAGGCCCGCGCCATGAAATTCGTCACCTACCTTCGCGTATCAACAGAACGCCAGGGCCAAAGCGGTTTGGGGTTGGAAGCACAACGCGCGGCGGTGGTGGCGCACGTCCTGGGCCGGGGCGAGGTCATGGCAGAGTTTGTCGAAGTCGAAAGCGGTAAGCGGTCAGATCGCCCGGAGCTGGCGCGGGCGCTGGCAGAGGCAAAGCGGGCAGGGGCCGTTCTGCTCATTGCCAAGCTGGATCGTCTCGCCCGCAACGTGGCTTTCATCGCAAATCTTCTGGAAAGCGGCGTCGAGGTCACGGCGGCGGATATGCCAGAGGCGAACCGCTTTGTGCTGCACATCATGGCGGCAGTCGCGGAACAAGAGGGCCGCGCAATCTCAGAGCGCACCAAGGCGGTGCTGGCGGCGGCGAAGGCGCGGGGGGTCAAACTGGGCTGGTCTATCCCTGAGAGGGCTTCTGAACAGCGTCAGGCGGCACGCAAGGGTGCGGCGGTGAACAAGGCGCGGGCGCTGGCCCATGCTGAGAACGTGTTACCGGTGGTCGAGCAAATCAGGGCAGGGGGCGCATCCCTTCGCCAGATCGCGGTGGAGCTGAACGCACGCGGGATCAAAACCGCACGGGGCGGAAAGTGGCACGCGACCACGGTTCGGAATATTCTAACGGCGGAAAACGGGGCTGAGGTCCGCGCGGCCTAAAACGGTGGTTTCTGCCGGTGGCACAAACCCCTTGTCAGAACCGCGTTCGCTACCCCTTTCATGGACAGAAACGTATGGTTCTGCCGTCTCGGCAGGTGCCTTTGGGAGCTTGTTGTTAGAACGGAATTAGGCTTGGCGAGATTGCACGAAGTGTTTCTAGAGTGGCGAACAGAACCGTGAACCCGACGGTCACTCTCATTAATAAGGAGGTGGACCTATAGGTGCTGGGTTGGCTCTGAAGTTCGTCAACTGGCAGGCGTCTTTCCCATCCTAGCCCATGTTCTGCGAAGCGTTCTTCAAGTTTCTGAATATATTCAGCTAACCGCCGTATCGCCTGGATGTTCTCTTTTCGATGCCAAAGGAAGAAAAAAGATATTGCTGCGGGCAACCAAGCTGCTGCAATGCGAATGGGCGCTTCAGCGTTTTGCCCAGTACTAAGCACCCAAGCAAGAATACCCGCGACTGCGATGATCATCAGTCGCCAGGACTGGTCAATGAACCTGGACTTCTCCAGGATTTCATCGCGCAACGCTGAGTATTCGGCCAAGTGAAAATCGCTTTTTGTCATAGAGGCATCATCGCCGGGTCGATCCCTCGCGACAAGGGCCGCTCTGTGTAGACCTCGCCGATCTTGTACTGGATCGTGTCGGGGCTGGTTGCGGATCGACGAAAAGCGGCGAGGTAGGGGAACAACTCCCGGTCTACGAACGTGATCAGGTCGTCGCCGATGCGGGCGGTGTTGTGGTCAAACTCGCCGCCCAACTTAGGTGCTGCCCATCTGTCCCAGCGGAACTGGCCGGTTATGATGGGCGCGTAATCCTCGCCATCCAGTTCAGCGCGGTCCTGACGTTCGGCCTCTAAGTCGTGCAGGTATCTGAGGAACAGAACCCATGAGGTCTGTTCGACATAATCGAGTTCGTTTGCAATGCCCTCTTCGGCCCGCAGGTCTCGTTCAATCTTGTTAAATGCGTTCTCGTACATGCCGCCTCATCGCGCCTCGGCCCCATTCGGGGATCATCTTCTGATTGTTGCCAAGAAGATGGCAAGATCAAAGGGAAGTCCAGTTCCGATGGCTGCGCATCGGTGATTGAGCGCTCCAGCTTCTAGCCTCTAATCAACTCCGCCTGACGCTCCTGCGATACCGGCAAATAGCTGGACACGGTCGTCAGGGCGCTGTCGTGGCCGATGTTTTGCGAGAAGGCTTTGAAGGCTTCGCGGGTTGGGTAGTGGGTGTCGGCCCAGCGCACCAAGGTTTTGCGGAAGCTGTGGGGGACGAAGGGGTGAAGGCCTGCGCTGACAAAGGCGTCTTTGATCGCGGCACGGATGGCCCCGGCATTGGCATAAGGTTCGCGCTTGAGGCCTGTCACGGCGAATGCGCCATCGACCCGGCCCATTTCTGGCGGTGGAAACAGTGCATCATCATGGCCGCACAACAGGTCATCGCGCAAATACGCCACCCAGTCTGTGAAGCACGTCAGATAGTCAGGATCGACGGGCAGGAAATAGGTCGTGAAGGTCTTGGCGAATTTGGTGCGCACGTCGCGCGCGTCTTGATGGACGCAGCCCTCGACCAAATCGATCCGCTTGAGCCGCAGCGACGAGATCGCGCCATCCCGCGCGCCGGTGATCATCAGAAATGCGAACAGCGCCTTGTTGCGCTTTTCGACGTCGGACCCGGTCGGCATCTGATCGAACACGTGGCGGCATTGCTTGAGGGTCGGGAACTGGGTCTCGCGCTGGGCATGCGCCACGCGCGCATCCTTGGCGTTCTGGTTGAAATACTCGGCGTCGGAATAGCTGATCCGTGATTTGTAGCCGGGTTGCCCCGCCAGCCAGAGAAAGAATGCTTTGTTGGCGCGCAATACGCCACTGATGGTCGCCTTCGACAAAGGCTTTCCCGTCCGTAAATGCGTCTGAGCGTTCAGCTTGATCTTGAACGCACTGGCCTGCTCGATGTGAAAGCGCTTGAATCCCTTATAGCCCGTGCTGGCTTCGAACTTTAGGACGGCGTCAGCGGCACGATCCACCGTGACCATATCGCAGCGTTTGGCTTCGCGCAGATAAGCCAAATACTGCCGCTTGATACGCTCGTTTTCTTCGTTGATTTTGCGGGCCATGATCGATCCTTTCGAAGTGTCAGTTTGAGAGAAGGTTGCAGGTATCCTTTAGGGTGCTGGCCTCTCGCTGCGGCTGACCTCAAAGATATCGGTCAATTGCGCGACCTGAGCTTTGCCGATCATGCGAAAACAAGGCGTCTGGCAGGCGTCGCACAGGCCCATGATCCGTGCGGTTGAACCGGGTTGCTGGATCAGATCCACCATCATGCCCCAAGGGCGTCGCGGGGCTTTGCAGGACAGGCAAAAGAGCTGATCGGGCTTGAGCTTGGCTTTGAAGTTATCGCGGCGCTGCGCCAGAAACCCTTGCGCTTCCGAGCCAAGAACCAGATAGGGGCGGCGCGATTTGAGGGCGGGCATCCCATCGCGAACCCATCCCCTGACGCAGCCCATAGACATGCCCAGCGCCTGCGAGAGTTCAGGGATTGTATAGGCCCGGTTGGCCCTCAAGACGCGGGGATTGGGACGCTTGGCCATCGGCTCAGTCCTGACCTTCGAACAGCGACCGAATGTCCTCAACCTTCCAAACCGTCGTGCGGGGGCCAAGCTTTTGTGGTTGTGGAAAGCGTCCGTCTTTGACGCCCTGCCACCACGTTGATTTAGAGACAGGGATCGGGCCAGCGGGTGCAAGGATTTGAGAGAGTCGCACTAATCCTGTGCTTGGAAAAACGTGGTATGTCATTTGTACACCTGAATGCATTTGCGTTCAGGCTGATCCTGTCGAATCCGGTAGCGTTTGTGCGGCAAAGTCAACTTTCCCGCAGGATTCCCGTATGGATTAGGACTTCCAGTAATCCTCGGCGACGAGTTCAGTTGCTTCGCGAACCCATTTGCGCACCGTCTTTTCATCCATGCTTAAGCCAACCCGGTCGAGGTCTTCGCGTATGCTCGGGGTGACGGATGATCGACCCACCTTGGGATCGAAGCCATATTGCTCACATGCCATTGCCGCGATTAGACTCAGCAAAGAACGTTTTTCTTGCGTTGTGAGTGTCTCTGGTTGTGCAGGAATTTCGACAGGGACTGGGGCTATTCTTGCCTCCAATTTGCGGTAGAACTCGTCGGGAATTTCCAGCGAGATTTCGTCTACAAGTCGTTTGAGCCTTTGCGCTGATACACTGGCGTAACCTGAATAGCCTGTTGGAAAATATCCACGAATGAGACGCAACCGACGGCCCAAGTAGTAAAATTGTGGGTTCGTCTTACTGGGATCCAGCAGCGTTGCGGTACCTTTGACCAACTGCTCCGAAAAGGTTGTTGGCTCCATGCCAAGAGAAAGCATGATCGTCTCATGCAACGAATATCGCGCGAATTGCCCCCAGTACTGGAAGTCTGCCGCTACTTCGGGATGACCAAAACCAAGCTTAGGCCAAGGCGGCTCCAATTTATCCAATCCAAGAATTGCATTGGAAAGCCAACCTACAAACCATGCAGTCAATGTGTCACTTAGGCCGCTTGATGGCGATGAAAGGAGTGCAAGTTTGTCATCGGACAGCTCAATGAGTGCCTTTCTAGCTGAGGCAATTTCGGCATTTCGGCGATCATCGAGTTGGTCATAAGCCGTAGGGTCATTTGGGCCAATCGTGTGAAGGAGGACCGGTTTTGTCCAATCATACCATTTCCCAAATTTTTCTCTGAGTAGTCCTTCAACGAGCTGATTTCTTTCGTCCGCCGCCGTCATCGGTTAAGCCTCGCCTTGCGAAAAACTTAGCCTGCCCTTACTTCCTCCAAGAATCCAGCCCACCAATCCGCAAGCCTGACGCGTTCCTCCCAGTGTTGCCCGCGATCATAGGCGCGTCGGACTTGGTTGGGTTCGATGTGGGCCAAAGCGCGTTCGATTGCGTCGGGGTGCCATAAACCACTTTCATTGGACAAGGTTGTAAATGTTGCGCGAAATCCGTGTGCAGTCATTTCATCGCCGCCGTAGCCAAGTCTTCGCAGCGCGCCGTTCAGTGTGTTCTCGCTGATCGGGCGGAGGTGGGTTCGTAGCGACGGGAATAGATAGACGCCATTGCCGGTTAACCGGCGCAGGTCATCCAGCAGGGCAAGCGCCTGCTTCGGCAAAGGCACCTTATGCGGCCTGCGCATTTTCATTTGCTCGGCAGGGATCGACCAAACGGCGCTGGTGAAATCAATGTGCTCCCATTTCGCAGAGCGCACTTCGCCGGGGCGTTGGGCCACAAGCGCGAGGAATTGCAGCGCGATCTTTGTCGTCGTCTGACCGTGGAACCCGTCAATGGCCCGCAACAATCCGCCCAGCGCGGCGGGGTCCGTAATGGCCGCGCGATGCGTAACCGTCGGCGTGATCAATGCATCCCGCAGGGCATAGGTCGGGTCGATTTCGGCGGCACCCGTCGCGATTGCGAGCCGGAACACAGCGCCGATGATGGCTCGTAGCCGTTTGGCGGTCTCGTAGTTCCCTTTGGCTTCGACCTTGCGCAGGCAGGCCAAAACCACGGGCGACGTGATGTCAGAGATTGGGGTGTCGCCTAAGTCTGCGTTGGCCAATCCAAGCAGCCATTCGGTCTTGGCGAGCGTCGCCGAGGCTTTGTTCTCTTTGCGAGCCTTAGCGATATAGGCCCCCGCGAACTTGGCAAACGCGTCGCCATCCGTTTCGCGACTGAGGCGCTTTTGCTCTTTCTTGACCGCGCCGGGGTCTTCGCCACTCGCCAACAAGGCGCGCGCTTGATCGCGAAGGCGTCTTGCGCTGGCAAGGGTCACGCTTGGATATGCCCCAAAAGAAAGCAGCTTTTCCTTGCCCTCATACCGATATTTCATCTGCCAAAGGCGCGATCCGGTCGGCTTAACCAAGAGGAACAAGCCCTCCATATCCGAGACCTTGAAGGGCTTGTCCCGAGCAGAGAGATTTCGAATCTGTGTGTCTGTTAAAGGCAACTGGGGGTATCGTGTTTTCAGTGTTTCTGCGATACCCCCAAGAATACCCCTAAACCGGGGGTATCACATCGGATAAGGCTGAACATCATCGGACAACCCAGCATCGCCAAAACTCTTATAACACAGGGGTTTTCGGATGTCTTTGATGCTGTTCGGATTGAGAAGTGGTGCCGCTGAAGGGACTCGAACCCCCGACCCCATCATTACGAATGACGTGCTCTACCAGCTGAGCTACAGCGGCACTTTGCGCGGAGGGCGGTGTTACCGACCTGCTCTGGTGGCGCGGTGTCTAGCACCGCGTCGGGGCCGGTTCCAGCCCCTATTTTCGTCCCGTCGCCCGGTTTCTTGTGCGAACTCTGCCCGGTGAACCGGTTGTCCTAGAGGCCCGCCTGACGGGTCTTTGCAAGGTCGATAACATCGGCCCCTGCTGCGTCGTCGGGTTCGTCGGACGCAACGGTCGCTTCGGCGGTGGTCTCGGGGTCCAGCGGGGTGCCAGCCTGTGCACTCTCAGCGGACCTGCCGGTTTCCGGATCGGCGCTTTCGACCACGGTGGCGGTCGCTTCAACCGCATCATCGTCCACTTCGGCATCCTCGATCACCGGATCGGCGGCGGGCAGCGCGCCGACGATCAACGGCAGCATTTCAGTGCCGGTTGCGCTGGGGCCGGTGCTGTCGGGTGGTGATTTCCAGCTCAAGGTGTCGAAGCTGGCGCAATTGTCGCATAATGCGTGCCAACCGGCGTGCACATGCTGGCAATTGTCGCACACCCATTGTGGGCCGCGCTGCGCGGTCAGGGCACGGGCCAGCCAGCCGCGCACCACGGTGTCGGGCGAGCCTTCGCCGCGCTCGATGGCAGCCATGATGGTCATCACCCGTTGACCGGGCGCGGTTTCATGCAGATCACCGATGGCCCGGCGCGCGCCGGGGAAGTCCTCGGCAGCGATCAAAAGCTCGGCACGGGTCTGGCGCGCCTCATCGCCCTCGACCAGCGACAGCAGGTTCTCGAACCGGCGGACACGGGCGGCGGGTGCCTCGTCATCGACGATATTGGCGAAGGCGCGGGCCAGTTCGGGATGCGGCTGCGCCTTCCATGCACGTTTGATTACCTTGGCGGCGGGGGTCTTCTTGCCACGCGCGATCAGAGCCTCGGCGGCCATCACGGCAGCGGGGACCAGTTCGGGCGATTGCTTGTTGGCCTCGATCGCGAGATCCTGCGCCAAGCTGCTGTGCCCGGCCTTGGCCTCGGCCTGTGCCTGTTGCAGGGTCAGTACGGCGTCACGGCGTTGGTAGACCGGTTTGGGCAAGCGGCCCGAACGCGAGGTTTCCAGCAAGGTGCGCCGCGCCCCAGACCAGTCGCCCGCCTGATTTTGCAGCGACATCAGCGTGTCTTGCGTCTTGCCATGGCCGGGCTGCAGGGTCAGTGCGGTTTCGGCCAGTTTGCGCGCTTTGGCGGGATGCCCGGCCTCGATCTGTTGATGCATCAATCCGCGCACCCCGACAAAGCGCGCGCGATCCTCGTCCAGCAAGCGTTTGTAGTAATCCTGCGCCAGTTGGGTATTGCCCTTGGCCTGCGCCGATTGCGCCATCAAGAGATTGGTAAGCGTCTGATTTTCAAGCAGTTTCTCGGCGCGGCGCGCTTTGGTCAACGCCTTGTCGCCATCATCGGCGGCCAGCGCAAGAAACCCTTCGGTCAGCGCCTCAAGCCCGCGCTTCTTGCGCGAACGCTCGAAATAGCGGCTGATCGCGGTTTCGTCACCGTTGATGAACCGCAGGGTCGCGACCAGCAGGCCCGACAGCTTGAGCAACAGCCATAGCCCGCCCAGCAGCAGCAGCGCGGTCAGCGCCATCTGGATCGGCCCGAGGGTAAATTCGGTATTGGCGAAGGCGATGCGCAACCCGGTGCCTTGATCCATCAGCGCCTCGGCACCGAGGGTCAGCGCGGCAACCGCAGCCAGAAACAGAACGATTTTCAGAACGGTCCAGATCATCGATTCAGTCCTCGTCACGGGTCAGTTGAACTTGCAGGTCGGAAAGCGCGGCCAGCGCGGCCAAACGGGTCTCGGCCAATGCGCGCCAGTCAGACAGCGCCGCCGCGGGCGCATCCGAGAGCGCCGCCAACTCGTCCAGCGTCGCCGGAATGTCGTTTTGCCGCAAACCCGCTTCGGCCCGCGACAGAACCGCATCGGCACTGTCGCCGTCACGCGGGGCCAAGGACCGCGCACCGGTCTGGTTGCGCAGGAAATTCATCAGCCGGTCGGACACCGGTGCATCGGCGGGTGGTGCCTCGGCGTTCAGGGCGGCACGGGCGGCGGGGGCAAAGGCCTCCTGCAATTCGGTCAGGGTGATCAAGCCCTCGGCAAACGGGGTCAGCGCATCGGGCACCGGGGTTACCTCGGACAATACCGCCAGCGCGCCGGGTTGCGCCGCGCCGGATTCAGCGGCGGCGACCAGTTCGGCCAGCGCCGCGCGGGCCGCGATACGGGCCTGCGCGGCCTCGATATCGGTTTCGCGCGAGGTCAGGGCGGCGGCTTGCGCGTCAACCTCGGCGCGGGCCTCGGCCAATGCGGCGACAACGGCAGCCTGCGCCTGCGCGGCGATATCGGCCTCAAGCGCCGCGATGCGGGCGCTGATCGGCGTCAACGCATCGGCCAGCGCAGCATTCAGCGCAGCCGCATCCAGACCCGCGCCTTCAAGCGCCGCGATCCGGGCGTCAAGCGGGCCAAGGTCGGGCATCTGCAGCGCACCGACACTGGTTTCGAGCGCCGCGATGCTATCAGAGATATCCGCTGTGGGATTGGCGTTTTCCAGCGCGGCAAGGCGTTGCTCCAACGGGGCCAGCGCGGCGCTGAGATCGGCTGTGATATCGGTGCTCGTTTGCCCCTCGACCGCAGTGATACGGGCCTCAAGGCCCGATGTATCGGCGCGTCGCCAGCCTTCGGGCAAGAACGCAAGAACCGAAGCCCCGCCGAGCGCCGCCGCCAGAACCCCGCCGACGATCATGTTACCCGCGACCGACGGCTGCGCCGCTGCCGGTGGCGGGGCGGCAACAGGTGGCGAGGCAGGCTCGGCCTGTGGTTGATCATCCGGCGCGGCGGTGGCCTCGGGCGACTCATCCGCAAGCCCCAACTCATCCGCAAGCCCCAACTCGTCGCGAGGCCCCAACTCGTCAGGCCCAGCCTCATCCGACGCTACATCGGTGACAGCCTCCAACCCTTCGGGCGTTTCGTCCAGATCGCTCCCGTCAAGGGTCACGTCCTGCGGCACATCCAGCGCCTGGGCGGGATCAACCGCTGGGTCAACTGCTGGCTCATCTTGCGTGCGACTGCCGTCCGTTCCTGACATTCTTCCCTCCAGATAGCCGCGCGCGCCGAACCTGCGGCGATTGCCTTTACTTATCCATTGCCCGTGCGTGCCTCAAGCCATCCGGCACGCCCTGCGACATCACTGCCGCGATTGCCTGCACCATTCCGCCGGAATCCGCCGATCGGGCGGTGACACATTGCGCCCGCAGATCGTCGGGCAGTTGCGCCGCGCAAGCCTCGCTGATCGCGACCGGGCGCAAATGCGGCGGACGGGCACCGTGCAACTGTTGCACAAAGCGCCGTGCGGTGCGCGGGGAAAACAGCGGCGCGATGCCCCCCTTGCGAGCAATCAGCGCTGCAAGAGCACCCTGCGGCCACGCCACACCGCGTGCCTCATAGACCGGCACGCTGCGTATCGTGATGCCGTCCGCCTGCAATGCCGCGACCAGATCATGCGCCAGATGGACACCCCGCGCGTGCACCAAGGGGCCTGTCGGGTGCCGGGTTTTCAGCGCCTCGATCAAGGCCAGCGCATCGCCGCCGGAGTTATACGCCTGAAATCCGGCCTCCTGCGCGGCCTGCGTGGTGGCTGGGCCAACGCAGTATGCGGGCAACCCGGCAAGGCCCGGCAGGCCGGACACCATCGGCACCGCGTTCGCCGAGGTCAGGACAAGCCCGCGCGCATCCGTGAATTCCGCCGGATCGAACGGGATCGCCGCGATCTCGGACAACGGCGCGATCAGCACATCATGCGGCGGGCAGACCGCCTGCACCTCATGGGCAAAGCGTTCGGACTGCGGCAACGGACGGGTGAGCAACAACAAGGGGCGCATGGACCGGCACTCGGGCAAAGGCTGCGCCCATTGTCTGCGACGCGCCCCGATGTTACCCCCAGCGCCAGACCAACCGCAACCGGCAGCAGATGAACAGCGCGCTGACTATCTTGGGCATCGAATCAAGCTGCGACGATACCGGCGCGGCCGTGGTCCGGCATACGCCGGGCGAACGCGCGCAGATACTGGCCAATTGCATCGCCGGGCAGACCGACCTGCATGCCGATTTTGGCGGTGTCGTGCCCGAGATCGCGGCCCGCGCCCATGCCGAGAAGCTGGACCTGATGGTCGAGGCCGCGCTGTCGCAGGCCGGGTTGAGCCTGCCGCAGATCGACGCAATTGCGGTGACCGCCGGGCCGGGGCTGATTGGTGGCGTCCTGTCGGGGGTGATGATGGCCAAGGGGTTGGCGGCGGCCACTGGCAAGCCATTGGTCGGGGTCAATCATCTGGCCGGACATGCCCTGACGCCGCGCCTTACCGACAACCAGCCCTTCCCTTATCTGATGCTGCTGGTGTCGGGCGGCCATTGCCAGTTTCTGCGCGTTGACGGGGTCGATGCCTTTACCCGACTGGGCGGCACGATCGACGACGCCCCCGGCGAGGCGTTCGACAAGACCGCCAAGCTTCTGGGCCTTGCGCAGCCCGGTGGCCCCGCCGTCGAGGCCGAGGCGCGCAACGGCGATCCGCGTCGCTTTGCGTTCCCGCGCCCGCTGCTGG
>Ga0316204_10006545_pt1 | contig 17831 bp, 11 predicted proteins | sample 6monrhotite_MG_2_FD_205661 | JGI IMG/M metagenome (GOLD analysis project Ga0316204, IMG submission 205661) | Microbial mat bacterial communities from mineral coupon in-situ incubated in ocean water Damariscotta River, Maine, United States -... | ecosystem: Environmental > Aquatic > Marine >... | reverse complement strand
AAAGGTCGAAAGAGAAGGCAGCCAAATCAGGTATTATCACAATGACGTCCTCTTTTATACTTCACCAACTCAAACAAACGCACAACTCATCGCAGACATCTCTTTCTACGAACCCGGAAGTTCATTTCGAAGCATTACCCTGTCGCCCTCTTTCACAGACCCAGGACCTAGTAATACCGACCCATCTGCTAACGGAGTTGTACAAACCGTGACCTGGACTGATGTTGAAAACATTGCCTACATCGATGACAAAATCGTGAAAACTACCCCGATCAATTGGGATGCCGGGGCTGTCTCAACCAAGCGCCTTGAATATGCCACCAATGGCTGGGTAGAAGCCACCATCTTCGAAACCAATACAAACCGGGTAATTGGCCTGTCGAAAGACAATCCCAACACCCACTACAGCTCAATCGACTATGGACTATACACATCCGTAAGCAATATCCTGGTTTATGAAAAAGGTACACGTAGATACAATGCCCCGCACCCCTATAATATTGGTGATAAAGTAAGGGTCGAAAGAGAAGGCAGTCAAATCAGGTATTATCACAATGACGTCCTCTTTTATACTTCACCAACTCAAACAAACGCACAACTCATCGCAGACATCTCTTTCTACGAACCCGGAAGTTCATTTCGAAGCATTACCTTGTCGCCCTCTTTCACAGACCCAGGACCTAGTAATACCGACCAAAACGCTTCTGGAGTGATTCAGGCTCTTGACTGGACAGACTTGTCGAATGTGGCTTTTAATGTAAATAGAATTATCAAAACAGGAGCTTTAGGTTGGGACAATGGAGGGGCAGCCTCTGTAAACACCATTCCTGCTGATACCGATGGCCAGGTACAGGTTAAGGTGTTTGAAACCAATACCAACAGGGTTTTTGGTTTGTCAGACACCAATCAAAACACCCATTATAACACCATCGACTTTGGTATTTACTTTACCTCCAGTGGTCAGGTTCAAGTTTATGAAAATGGCACTAACAGGTACTCTACCAGTCATGTTTATAATCAGGGCGATATATTTACGGTTCAGCGTAGAGGTACTACCATCGAATACCTTCACAATGGTTCTCTATTCTACTCCTCTCCTACAGCTTCAAATTCGGCTTTAATTGTCGACCTGGCATTTTATGAAAACGGTGCTACTTTTCAAGATATCAGTATGGAAGCGTCTGGTACCATACCACCAGGTAGTAGTAATGGCGGAGGTCACTGGTCAAAAGACAGCAATACCATCTACAGTCTGGAAAGCATCGCCATTGGTCAAGAAACCCCTAATGCCGATCACTTGCTTACGGTAAATGGTGACATAGTCACTAAAGGAGTTTTAGTAACCCTGCAAGGCTGGGCCGACTATGTATTTGGCGATGAGTACAACCTGCAATCGCTTGATGAACTCAAAGCCTTTATTAAGAAGAACAAGCATTTGCCAGGAATTCCCAGCGAAACAGAAGTTGTGAAGGATGGAGTACAACTGGAAGACATGGCGGTAATGCAAATGCAGAAAATTGAAGAGTTGACGCTCTACCTCTTACAACAAGACGCCTTGATCAAATCACAAAGAGAAAAGCTGGAAGTTTTAGAAAAGCAGATAAATGCCTTGTTAAAAAAATAACACTGAGAAAAGCCGGATAATTTCCGGCTTTTCTGTTACCCAAGATTTTAGCAAACGGCATTGCCCTGGGCGAAATGAATAAGAAACTACTTCAGAAAATTGAAGAGTTAACCTTATATATATTACAACAACAAGCCAGAATAGAAGCGCTCGAAAAGAAATTGGACGATAATTGAGCCTTCCTGATCACCTGATCTACTACGTAATCCTCATAGACTACAAGCCCTTAAAACTTCATCATTTTTAATATGGAGAAGGGCCTGCTTTTTGATTTTTACCGTGCTGACGTGTGGGATTCTCCCTGACCGCCTGGGCTTAAAATGAGTTAAATATTTGAACAAGATTCCCTCAGTCATCTCCATAGAATTTCAGAGCAGTTTCTAATGCTTATGAAGCTGAAACAAATGGCCAATGGGCAATGCCGGAAAGCAGATGCACAAAAAGTATTAACAGCATCCAACTAAAAGCTTCGTAGTGACGCCCATGAATGGTTTTAAAATTTAAGACTTCAGCTTGATGACCCATAGGATTGTAAGGGTACTAAGAGGTGAGTTCCCACTCACCTTAAAACCAACAACCTATGAAACACAAACTATCCTTCACCCTCATATCTGTCATTCTTTGCTTCAATCAGGCTTTGCATGCACAACAGTCCATCACCTGGACGGACATTCAGGATGTATCTATCTCAGGAAATGACATTACCAAAACCGGAGCGGCAGGCTGGACCACTGGCGGTGCCTTCTCCACCGAATGGATAGATTTTGTAACCGATGGCCATGTATCGGCCAAGGCTGGAGAATTGAATACTACCAAAGCGTTTGGACTTTCCACTCACAATCAGGAAGCTGGTATCAATGGTATCACCTTCGCAATTTACCTTTCAAATGACAATAAGGTCTTTATCTATGAAGATGGACTCAACCGCAACAGCACCAACATCACCTACACTACTGCTGATGTTTTCGAAGTAGTCCGATTTGGGCTTAACATTCAATACAAAAGAAATGGTACCATCATTCATACTTCTACCGTTGAGTCCACTTCTCGCCTGTATGCCGATGTTAAGCTGAACCATAACGGAGCCAGCCTGAACCAGGTCACGGTCTCTAACGACTTTGAAATTCCCGCAGGCACAAACATTAACCCCTCTGCAGCAGGTGTAACACAAACTGTAGACTGGGCCGACATTAACAATATGGGTTTCATCGATTCGAAAATTGTCAAGATAGGCGCCTCAGGCTTTGGCAATGGTGGACTGGCCTCATCAAAACGGCTCGACTTCCACACCAATGGATGGGTAAAAGCCTATGCCTATGAGACCAATCAGAGCAAGATGTTTGGGCTTTCAGACACCAACCTCGATGCTGGTTACAATTCTATAGACTATGCCATAAATTTAAGCAGTGACGGCAAGATATATATTTACGAAAATGGCCTTAACAGGCTCAGTACAGGCATAAGCTACAATCCTGGTGATGATTTCATAGTAGAAAGAGAGGGTAGCCAGATAAAATACAAATACAATGATAATGTCATTTATACATCTCAGGTAAAGTCCTCATCACGACTGGTAGCAGACTTCGCTTTTAATGGCCAGGGTGGTAGCCTGAATCAAGTAAGTATTTCCGCCAGCTTTAAGGCCCCCGGTGCCACCAACAGCGACCCTAATGGAGCAGGAGTAACTCAGACGGTAAACTGGAACGACATTGACAACCTTGGTTTTATAGGCACAAAAATCATTAAAACCAGTGCCACAGGTTGGGGCACTGGAGGAGCCGCTTCTACCAATAGACTGGACTTCATTTCTGATGGTTCCATAGAAGTTACCGTTGCTGAGACACATACCTCTAAGGCCTTTGGACTTTCGGACCAGAACCTGGACGCTGGGCTCAGTACAATAGATTATGCCATATTACTCAGTAGCGATGGCATCATCTACGTCTATGAAAATGGCATCAACCGCAATACTACCGGCATTACCTATGCTACAGGAAAAAAAGTGAGTATCGAGCGCATGGGCTCTCAGGTTTTTTATAAATACGATGGCCAAACCATACACACCTCTTCGGTAAAGTCTAATACAAGGTTAGTAGCCGATATCGCCTTCAACACACAAGGTGCCAGCCTAGATCAGGTCACCATCACAAATAGTTTTAACACTCCTCAAACTGCCACTAACACAGACCCCTCTGGGGCAGGTGTAATACAAAACGTAGAATGGACTGGCGTAGATAACCTGGGGTTTGTGGGTACCAGGATTGTAAAAACCAGCAGCACTGGCTGGGGCACCGGAGGAGCAGCTTCCTTAAATAGATTAGATTTCATTTCAGATGGATTCATAGAAGTTACAGTTGCTGAGACACATACTTCCAAAGCTTTCGGGCTTTCTGACCAAAACACAGACGCTACACTCAACACGATAGATTATGCCATTTTACTTAGTAGCAATGGTACCATCTACATTTATGAAAATGGCATCAACCGGAATACAACTGGCATTACCTATACTACCGGAAAAAAAGTAAGTGTAGAGCGCATGGGTTCGCAGGTATTTTATAAATACGATGGCCAAACCATACACACCTCCTCGGTAAAGTCTAATACCAGACTGATAGGCGATATCGCTTTATATACACAAGGTAGCAGTCTGGATCAGGTCACTATTTCAAACAGTTTTACCTCGCCTCAGACGGCCACTAATACAGACCCTTCCGGGCCAGGTGTCACACAAACCCTAGAATGGACAGACATTGACAACCTGGGATTTGTAGGTACCAGAATTGTGAAAACAAGCGATACTGGCTGGGGTACCGGAGGAGCAGCTTCTACCAAACAGCTAGACCTTATCACCGATGGATCAATAGAAGTTACCATTGCAGAGACACATACCTCCAAAGCTTTCGGGCTTTCTGATCAAAACCTGGACGCGGGGCTCAGTACAATAGATTATAGCATATTACTCAGCAGCAATGGTACCGTCTACGTTTATGAAAATGGCACTAACCGGAATACTACAGGTATCGCCTACGCCCCGGGTAAAAAAGCGAGTGTGGAGCGCTTTGGGTCACAGATAATATATAAATACGATGGGCAGACAATCCATACTTCTTCAATATCGTCTAACATAAAATTAGTGGCAGATATCGCCCTTTATACCCAAGGTAGCAGTCTTGATGAGGTAACCATTTCCAACAGCTTCACATCTACTCAAACCCCTGTCAATTCGGATCCTGATGCAGCCGGGGTAATACAAACCGTTGACTGGCAAGACATTGACCACCTTGGTTTTGTAGGCAGCCGCATCGTGAAAACAGGTACCGATGGCTGGGAGTCAGGAGGAGCCGCTTCAGTTGAAAGGCTCGACTATAGTTCCAACGGCTGGGTAGAAGCCACCATTGCAGAGACGCACACGTCAAAGATCATTGGACTTTCAGACCAAAATATGGACGCTGGCATCAATACCATAGACTACGGTATACTACTGAGTAGCAATGGTATCATTTACATATATGAAAATGGCATCAACCGCAATACCACGGGTATCGTTTACCAAACCGGAGAAAAAATACGAATCGAGCGAGAAGAAGCAGTAGTCAGGTATCTGTATCGTGACAATGTGATCCACACCTCCTCGATACAGTCTTTTTCACGACTTATAGCCGACTTTTCATTACATCAGGTTGGTGCCACATTTGACGTGATCACGGTCTCAGATAGCTTTACGGCACCACAGCTCACTAACACTGATCCAGATGCAGCTGGGGTTCAGCAAAGTGTAGACTGGAAGGGAATCTCAGGCATCGGATTTGTTGGTAACAAAATTGTGAAAACAACCACCAGTGGCTATGGTAATAGCGGGGCCTCCTCTGTAAAAAAACTCCCCATAGCTACCAATGGATGGGTAGAAGCCACCGTGCGTGAAAGTTCTACTTCAAAACTGTTCGGATTGTCAGAGCAAAGTATATCTAATGATTATGCTGAAATAAATTATGCCATCCTGCTTAATTCTAACAAGCTGATTTATATCGTTGAAAATGGTACCACAAAGCTCAGCACAGGCATTACCTATAAGGACGATGACGAATTGCGGGTGGAAAGAATGGGATTTGAAATAAAGTATTTTCACAATAATCAATTGCTCTATACCTCAACAATAGCCTCTACTTCAATCTTAGAGGCAGATTTTACTTTCAACACCGAAGGCGCTACACTAAGCGACATCCATATTTCCGACAGCTTTGTAAACAGCCCTACCAACAACCCTGATCAAAATGCGGCCGGGGTTATTCAAAACGTTAACTGGACTGACATTGACAACATCTCCTTTGTAGGCTCTAAGATGATCAAAACTGAAAGTTCTGGTTGGGGCACCGGAGCTGCTGCTGCTACTGATTTTCTGGAAGCTGGCACAGATGGATTTGCCTCTACCGTTGTCACTGAAAAAAGTACCGCCAGGATGTTTGGCTTATCGGAAGTCAATACAGACAATAGCTATGCAAGCACTGACTATGGCATTTACCTGGTCAATAATGGAACCTTGAACATTTACGAAAACGGTATTAAAAAATCCATAGGAACTGTGAATTATGGCATCGGAGATGTGCTCAAAGTAGAAAGGCAAGGCCAGATCATCTATTACATGAAGAATGACGATATATTCTACACTTCTTTAGTGCCGTCTACTTCAAGGCTAATTATAGACCTCGCGTTTTATTCTGAGCTGGCTTCGCTGGATCAAATCACTTTGTCAGAATCTTCAACCACAGTGCCTAACCCTGGCCAGGGTGGAGGCCATTGGCTCAAAGATGGCAGTACCATCTACAGCCTGGAAAACGTTGCTATTGGGCAGGACAGCCCCTATACGGATCATATGCTATCGGTAAATGGTGAAATAGTGACCAAAGGGGTGCTGGTAACCCTGCAAGGCTGGGCAGACTATGTATTTGGCGATGAGTATAACCTGCAATCACTAGATGAACTCAAAGCCTTTATTAAGAAGAACAAGCACCTGCCAGGAATTCCCAGCGAAACAGAAGTTGTGAAGGATGGAGTACAACTGGAAGACATGGCGGTAATGCAAATGCAGAAAATTGAAGAGTTGACGCTCTACCTCCTACAACAAGACGCCCTGATCAAATCACAAAATGAAAAACTAGAGGCCATAGAACGACAGTTAAAGGCTCTGATCAAAAAATAAGTATCAACCGCAAATAGTAACCCTTATGAAAAACTCAATCACTGCACTCTTTTGCTTTATATGCCTTGTTTCAAACCTTCATCAAATTCAGGCGCAACAATCCGTAACCTGGGTAGATGCCACAGGCCTTACGTTTTCTGGCAGCACCATCACCTCTACTGCAGCCAATGGCTGGAACAGTGGGGCCGCCTCAATTGAATACCTGCAGTCTGGCACCGATGGATGGGTAGAAACCACCGTCAACACTTCTGATACCTACAGGGCATTGGGACTTTCTGCCGCCAATATTGACGACAACATCAACAGTATGGATTTTGCCTTCTACTTTTCTGGGGTCAACAACAGGTTGTTGATTTGGGAAAGCGGATCAGAAAAACTGGCCATCAACCAGGGTTATGCCAATGGCGACAAACTGAAAATTGAAAGAGTGGGCACTCAAATCAACTATCTCAAAAATGACTCTTTGCTTTATGCATCCACTGCCCCGTCAACCTCTCAACTCTATGTGGATATTTCTTTTAATGTTAACGGCAGTAGCCTGGCCGACATCGTGGCATCCAACAATTTTGATGTCAATCATCAATCCAGCAGTACACAAAACGTGACCTGGACCGATCAGGCAGGCATCTCATTCATTGATAATAAAATTATTAAAAATGCCCCAGCAGGCTTTGGTAACAGCGGTGCAGTGTCGGTAGATTTACTACCCCCCACTACCAATGGCTGGGTCAAAACCACCATTTTTGAGGACAATACCATGCGTGCCATCGGTCTATCCGCTACCAATACAGACAACCTGGCGAGTTCGATTGACTATGCCATCGTATTCTCAAATACTCCGAACAGGGTGCTCATTCATGAAAACGGAACTGAAAGGCTGGCACTCAATGGATTTGCTTTTGCTCAAAACGAATTCAAGGTAGAAAGAGTAGGCACAGAAATTCGCTACCTCAAAGACAACACTGTTTTCTACACCTCAACCATACCCTCCACCTCTGCGCTTAAGGTAGACATAGCCTTCAACACCGAGAACTCTACCCTTATGGATGTGACCGTTTCCAGCTCTTTTACCGGGGGTTCAAGTGGTAGTTCAACACCAGGTGGCTATTGGAGTCAGGACGGTAATACAGTCTATTATGACAACCCGGTAGCCATCGGTAGAAACGCACCATTAAACAATCACCTATTGAGTGTACAAGGCAGCATAGCCTCCCAAAGCGTACAAGTGACCATGACCGGCTGGGCCGATTTTGTATTTGAAGAAGGTTATGAGTTGAGAGATCTCAAAGAACTGAAAACCTTTATTGATAAAAATGGCCACTTACCAGACATCCCTTCTACTCAGGAAGTTTTAGAAAACGGCATTGCCTTGGGCGAAATGAACAAGAAACTACTTCAGAAAATTGAAGAGTTAACTCTATATTTATTGCAACAACAAGCCAGAATAGAGGCGCTCGAAAAGAAATTGGACGATAATTGAGTCCATCGGGGCTTCTGTTCACAACCAAGCGCCCTTGAAGCACAAAAATCTTATCCCTACCATCTATAACATGGTGATGGTGGTTGCTTTTTTGGCCATGATCATGCGGTTATATCCCAAGATATTGGGTGTAATGGTGTTGGTACTTTTTGTATTTTACTTGTACAAGGTATGGGCTTCCCGATAGTGGCTCAGACGATGATGCATCAATCCTGGTAAATCGTTGATCAACTACTGATCACCAACCATTTTGTAATCTTCTTCGTTTGCCCAATGAAACTACCTGAATGGAAAATAACCACTGGACCGCCAAGATATCTGCCCTAATGCTGGTAGCCAGTTCTCTCTTTATCCTCATGTACATCTACCCAAAAGTACTGGGTGTGATGGTGCTGTTTCTGTTTGTGGTTTACCTGTCTAAGGTATGGGCTTCTCGTTAGCCGCCCAGGCAAGAAACTGCCCCAATGGTCGATTGAAGACAAACTCCTGACTGATTATTGCGAATTCCTGTAACTATCTCTGTCAAATTTCGGTTTAGAATGCAATGCTTTATGCACCCGAACAAATAACTGATGGGGGACCGATCTATGCTGAAACGCATATAACGGACAATCTGATTGTAGAACCATGGAATGCTTTTTCTTCCCTGGCCATTGCTGCCCCTGCCCTTTATTTTCTCTGGAAAATCCGTAAAAACCCAAGTCAATACGGCTTTTTACTTTGGTGCATTCCTATTCTGTTTCTGAATGGCATTGGCAGTACCTTATTCCATGGTTTGCGCACCTCCAGACTTTTCCTGCTGATGGATTGGCTGCCGGCCATGCTCATTACGCTGAGCATTACTGCCTACTTCTGGGCCAAAGTACTGCCCAAGTGGTGGATGGTGGTATTTACCGTTGGACCGCTCTTTTTTCTGCGCTTCGCCATCTTTCAGTACTTTTCAGGTCAGTTTGCCATCAACCTTTCTTACTTCATAGCTGGCATTGCCTTTCTCACTCCCATAATACTCATCTTGAGAAGGTACCAATATAAGAAAGCCATGGACATCATTTTGGCCATTGTTTGCTTTGGTTTGGCCATCTATTTCCGCGGTGCCGACAAAGAATTCACTCATATTGTCGCATTTGGTACACACTTCCTATGGCACATCTTCACAGGCATAGGAGCCTTCCTTCTGGCCGACTATCTTTATTTCATGAGAACTAAGGAATTGGCAAGTTTAAAGACCCCCGACACCACATATTAAGTCGAGATCATTATCTTGTCATATAGCCAACATGAATCTTGTGACAAGATTGTTAACTAGAGTTCCCAAGATTTTTTAATCCGAATTATGCGATGGCTTTTCCATTGACTAATGCGGATTCAAACCACCTTACTATGAACAAACCAGTTAAAGTCGCCACTTTTTCGGCACTGCAAGAAAAAGAACCCACCCACGCTTTAGTATCAGCCACCGACCTGGTAATCGTCCGCTTTGGCGATGAAGTTTCCGTGCTTTATGGCCGCTGTCTCCACCGTGGTGCCCTGCTGTCCGATGGACATGTAGATGGTCATAACCTGATCTGTGGTGTACACAATTGGGACTACCGCATCGATACCGGAGTAAGCGAGTATAACAACAGCGAATACCTCCACAAGTTTGCCTCAGTAGTTGAGAATGATGAGGTGCTGATTGACGAACAGGAAGTATTGGACTATGAGGTGACCAACCCTGCGCCTTTCGACCGGGATGCGTACCTGGGCATCTATGCTGACACGCATCCAGAAAGCACTGAGCCCTATACCAATTACATTAAAGAATTGGCGCAAAACGGTTTGAAAAACTGGGGGCATCATGGTCCTACAGCCGCCATGGGGGTAGATAGAAATACTCTGCCCAAGTGGGAAAACATTCAGTTTCTGCCAGCTCAGCTGTCCAGACGTCCGCTTTTGGATGAAGAGTCGGTAGGCACTAAAACAATCATTGGGCCCAACGCAAAAAAACCACTGGTGCTCGACATCCCCATTTTCGTTTCAGACATGTCTTTTGGGGCATTGTCACGCGAAGCCAAAATTTCGCTCTCCAAGGGAGCCGAAATGGCGGGCACAGGCATCTGCTCGGGTGAGGGCGGCATGCTACCAGACGAGCAAGCAGGCAATTCACGCTACCTCTACGAACTGGCTTCTGCACAGTTTGGCTTCGAATGGGACAAGCTGAAAAAAGTGCAGGCATTCCACTACAAAGGTGGACAAGGAGCCAAAACCGGTACAGGAGGCCACTTGCCAGGCCATAAGGTATCTAAAGAAATTGCAGCCGTTAGAGGGCTGAATGAAGGCGAATCGGCCATATCACCCGCCACCTTCCCCACCTTTCATGGAGTGAAAGACTTTCAGGACTTTACCGCAAAAGTGAGAGAGGTTTCAGGAGGCATTCCTGTAGGCTTCAAAATCTCTGCTGCGCGCGTAGAACAAGACATTGACTTTTGCCTCGAAGCAGGCGTTGATTACATTATACTCGATGGCCGTGGTGGTGGTACAGGCGCTGCCCCAACCATTTTGCGCGATAATATCAATGTACCTACCATTCCGGCACTGGCCAGGGCCCGCAAGCACCTCGATGACAGGGGTGCCAGAGATGTGAGCCTGATCATTACCGGAGGACTGCGGGTAGCAGAAGATTTTGCCAAGGCCATGATGATGGGAGCCGATGCCATAGCCGTTTCCAACTCGGCACTGCAAGCCATTGGCTGTCTGGGCATGCGTGCCTGTAACACCAATAACTGTCCGGTGGGCATTGCTACTCAAAAAGAGAGCCTTAGAGCCAGGATTCAAATTCAGGCTTCGGCCAAGCAGCTACACAACTATTTTTCTGCCACAACCGACTTGATGAAGGTAATTGCCCGGTCTTGTGGACATGATGATTTTACCAAATTTGAACGCTCTGATTTAAGCACATATAACTGGGATATTCATAAATTGACCGGCATTTCCTACGCGGGAATTAACCCTTAAATCTGGACTGTGCATTAGCCCCTCATAACTAAGCGCTAGTTCATATTTCAGGTTATGAATTTATTGAAACGCAACCCATAGATAATGAGCGACATATACAAAGAGTCGGTAAAACTTCATGAAGAGCTGAAAGGCAAAATAGACATTGCCAACAAGATGGAAGTGTCTAGTAAAGAAGATCTTTCCAAACTCTATTCTCCAGGAGTGGCAGAACCCTGCCTGGAGATACAACGCAACCCCGAACGCGCTTACGACCTGACCATAAAAAACAATACCATAGCGGTAGTCACCAATGGCACCGCTGTACTGGGCCTTGGCAACATAGGCGCACTGGCATCTCTCCCTGTGATGGAAGGAAAGGCCATGCTCTTTAAGAAGTTTGCCAATGTCAACGCCTTCCCTATTTGTCTGGACTGTGAAGATGCTGATGACATCATTGAGACTGTAAGGCGAATTGCTCCTGTTTTTGGCGGCATCAACCTGGAAGACATCAAGGCACCGGAGAGCTTCAAAGTAGAAGAAGAGCTTCAGGACCTGGGCATCCCTGTCTTTCATGACGACCAGCACGGAACAGCCATCGTCACCCTGGCAGCGCTCATCAATGCTGCCAAAGTATTGGGCAAACAAGTCAATGAACTCAAGGTGGTTATTAACGGAGCGGGTGCCGCGGGCATTGCCATTGCCAAACTGTTGCGCTGCTTCCACATCGACTCTGAGCTTTGTGTGTCAGTAAAACAGCTGATTGTATCGGATAGTAAAGGTGCCATTCACCGTTATCGTCACGACCTGAACAAGTCAAAAACGGAGCTGCTCAAATACTCCAACTTCCAGGACATTGATGGCGACATTCACGACATTATCAAAGATGCCGATGTATTCATTGGGGTAAGCAAAGGAGGTGTGCTCAGCAGGGAAGACATTGAAAACATGGCCGATGACCCCATCATTTTTGCCATGGCCAATCCTGAGCCTGAAATCATGCCCGAAGAAGCCTTTGCAGGTGGAGCGGCCATTGTAGGCACCGGCCGCAGCGACTTCCCCAACCAAATCAATAATGTACTGGCCTTCCCTGGCATCTTCAGAGGAGCCTTGAATGCCCGTGCAAAAGTGATCAGTACAGAAATGAAACTGGCCGCTGCCTATGCGATTGCCACAAGTGTAGAAAACCCTACACGGGACATGGTAATTCCATCCGCACTCGATACTTCATTGGCCCACAAGGTGGCTGACGCGGTAGAGCAGGCGGTCTATCACGAGCAACAGCTGGAAGAAGAAATTAAAGCAGAAGAAGCAAAACTGAATGATGACTGAGACCATTGTAACAATCTTATTGATGGCCGCGGGTGTTTACCTGCTCATTGGGCTGATCTTCTACATCCCCTTCATCCGCAAAGGTGTTCACACCTTCGATGATGGCGTAGCCTCAGCCCCGTTTTTTATGAAAGTATTGATTTTTCCTGGTGTATTGGCCCTCTGGCCACTGCTGCTGGGCAAATGGAGAAAGGCGGTGAAATCATGAACCTGCAACTAAGAAAAAGACATCGGCTTATGTGGATGGTGATAGGCATTGGCCTGCCACTACTTTGCCTCACAGCCATTGAAAATATTCCGGCCAGACCCACGGCTAACATAGCCAGGCACTCTTGCCCGGCCGCTATTGCCAATTGTGGATTGTTAGGAGATATTGAACACATGCATCTGGAAGCTTTTGATGCCGAAATGCAAGCGACTGATTCTACTACTTCCATAAAAATCATAGTTGAGCAACCTTTAAAATCAGCCTATACGCTCGCCTATCTGGGCAGTCCGGGTGAATCTAAGGACAGTTGGAAACTGCTGGGCTCACTAGCAGGAATGGGTGACTACCATTTTACTGTAAATGAAGCTCCCCACCCAGAGGTGGTATATGGTCTCATCTTTTACGATGTGCTCAATGATCAAGTGTTGAACAGCATAACCCGTACAATACAATGAGTGTAAACTACGCAGCCGTATTGTGGAACAGGCAAAAGAAGATCTACGACTGGATTCTCTTCGCTTTCGTGGTGGTTTATCTGGGGCTCTACGTTTTACTCACCGGCATCGTAAACCCGGAATTGACGGCAGAAACTATGATCATCAGGGCTACGGCTACCCTGGCATTACTGCTTCTACATATCATCCTCATGATTGGCCCACTTTGCCGACTCAACACAAGGTTTTTACCACTGCTCTACAACCGCAGGCACCTGGGTGTCACCATGTTTCTGGTGGCTTTGGCCCATGGCGTTTTCAGTATTCTGCAATTCCATTCTTTGGGCAATAAAGCAGCACTGGTCTCGCTTTTCGTATCCAATGGTAACTACAATGCACTAACCGAGTTCCCTTTCCAGGTTTTAGGTTTTTTCGCCCTCATCATCTTTTTCCTGATGGCGGCCACCAGTCACGATTTCTGGTTGAAAAACCTGAGTCCGAAAGTGTGGAAAGGGTTACACATGCTGGTCTATATTGCCTATGCGCTTATCATAATGCACGTGATGCTCGGAGTGGTTCAGCTAGAATCTAACCCGCTGCTCTACGGCTTTCTCATCATGGGCATGCTGGTGATCATCTCTCTACACTTTGCCTCCTCAGTGAAGTCATCTGTAGGAATGGGCAAGAAAGCACCTCCTGGTTTTTACCATGCCTGCAACCTCGATGACATTGAAGAAGACTGCGCCAAAGTGGTGATTGTGAACAATGAGAACATCGCCATTTTCAAATATGATGGCAAGCTCTCGGCCATCAACAATGTATGCAAGCACCAGAATGGTCCACTAGGAGAAGGTAAGGTGATTGATGGCTGCGTAACCTGCCCCTGGCATGGCTACCAGTACGAACCACACAATGGTACCTCTCCTCCTCCTTTTACAGAGAAAGTGAGTACCTATCATCTTCAACTCGATGGTGACAAAGTATTGGTAAACCCGGAACCCCAACCGGAAGGCACCACCATTGAACCCATTAAAATCTCTTAGATCATGAGCGATAAAAAAGATTTCTTTGTTGGTTATCTGCCCAAGGCTCCTAAAAAAATAGCGCGAGCCTCCTTACTATTGGTTGTCCTCTTCTTTGGCCTGCTGGCTGCCTCTGCCTATATGGTGGTCAATTTCCAACGCACGGTGAATAATGGCTCTTACGAATATGGTGAGCTTACGGAAGTGGAAGGCCTGGTATATATGACGCCACAGCCCTTTATCAAGGTGTTTCAGGAAGAAGACATCAATGGCAAGCCGGTGTACAAAAACATCCTGCTAATCAACTTTGGCAAGTTTGGTGCGGCCGAAACCTTAGAGCTGATAGAACGCAAAGTTTCTGTCAAGTTCAATAGCGTCTACGTCAAACTCAGAGGCACGCTCATTTATCATAATGGCACCACTCTGATGGAGTTGACCGAAAATGAAAACTCCTACATCAGTTACCGGCCCCTGGTCGATAAATACCTTTATGCCAAGGATGTAAAAGACCTGGGCACTCATACCCTAAGCGGAGAGATCATTGATCCCAAATGTTACTTTGGCTCAATGAAACCGGGAGAAGGCAAACCTCATAAGTCATGCGCCAGCCTCTGCCTTTCAGGGGGCATACCTGCCATGTACGTCACTCAAAATGAGCAAGGCCTGGCCGACTATTACCTCCTGCTGGGTGAAGACAAAAGACCAGTGAATAATGATATTTTGAAGTATGTGTCCGACCCTGTAAGCATTTCGGGCAGAGTAGAAACTCTGGATGAATGGAAAGTCATCTACATCAATCCTGACGAAATCAAACGCCTGCAATAATGGAAAACTGGGTCATACCGCTTACGCTACTACCGGGTATCGGTATGATGATCATGTCTACTACCAACCTGTCTTCTGCATTGAGCCAGGAGATCAGCGGTTTCATTCATGAGCAAGAGCAAAACACGCACCTGATTGAGCAAAAGATATCGCAGATGTCGCTGCTCAATGTGGCCCTGGTGGCGCTTTATGTAGGCACGGCTAGTTTTGCACTCACCGGGCTCATAGGAGGCGTTTCTACCATTCAGCACTCAATGGTACATGAAAGCGCAATCATCTTTCTGGTGGTAGGCATTGGCTGTCTTTTGCTGGCCACAATTTTCCTAATCACCTTTTCCATAAGAGCAGTAAAAATCAAGCGGGATCAATATTTAAACAGCATCTCTAAACCTTCATAGATCATGGCTAAAAAAATGGTATGGCACAAAGTGCTCGACAATGTAGAAGAACTTCCGGAAGGCAGAGTAATGTCTGTCACGGCCGGTCATCAGGGCATTTGCCTTACACATTTTGAAGGCCAGGTTTCTGCCCTCGACAATGCCTGCCCACACCAGGGCGGCCCATTAGGAGAAGGCAGTATTGAAAACGGCCTTCTGCGTTGCCCCTGGCATGGTTGGGACTATCACCCCTGCACGGGAAAAGCTCCTGGCTTTGATGATGGCGTGGAAACATTTCTCACCAAAGTAGAAAACGGAGAGGTCTATGTGGGTCTTGAAGAAGAGGCCGCACATGAGACCACCATCTCTGATGTGATGGCCGAAACCATGGTCAACTGGGGAGTCGACACCGTATTTGGTATGGTGGGCCACTCTAACCTGGGCTTTGCCGATGCCATGCGCAGGCAAGAAGAAAAGGGCAACCTGAAGTTCATTGGCATTCGCCATGAAGGAGCAGGCGCCTTTGCAGCCTCAGCATATGGTAAGCTCACGGGTCGGCCTGCTGGTTGCTTCACCATAGCCGGACCGGGTGCCACCAATATGTTCACAGGTCTGTGGGATGCCAAAGTTGACCGCGCCCCCATCCTTGCCCTCACCGGTCAGGTAGCCACACAAGTAGTAGGTACAGGCAATTTCCAGGAAGTAGACCTGGTAGAAGCATTCAGTTCTGTGGCTGAGTTTAACCAACGGGTGCAGAACAACTCCAAGCATGCCGAGCTCATGTCACTGGCCGTGAAACATGCCATCATCAGACGTGATGTATCTCACCTCACCTTCCCCGATGAGGTGCAGGAATTGCCGGCTCCAGCAGGTGCTAAAGCAGCTACCCCCGATGGCCGCATGCCCGACCTGGTCATTAGCCCCTCGAAAGCCAGTTTGGACAAGGCCATTGACCTGTTCAAAGCTGCTAAGAAACCTGTGATCATCGTGGGCCATGGTGCTCGATTCCACATGGAAGCCATCATTGCCTTTGCGGAAAGCATCAATGCCCCGGTAATGACCACCTTCAAAGGCAAAGGACAAATCTCGGACAGCCACCCACTAGGTTGTGGTGTATTAGGCCGAAGTGGTACTCCTATTGCCAGCTGGTTTATGAATGAAGCCGACCTGCTTTGCGTATTAGGTGCTTCATTCTCTAACCACACGGGCATTACCGATCATAAACCAACCATCCAGGTCGATTTCGATCCTTTGGCCATCTCAAAGTTTCACAGTGTAGATGCTCCGGTATTAGGTGAAATCTCAGCCACAGTGTCGCGTTTTCAAAAAGCACTCAAAGGACTCGAAACCGTTGACCAAAGACCGGTAGTAGCCAAGCGCTGGGCCATCTGGCGCTCAGAAAAAGCCAAGAGAATGATTGACGACCATGGCAATGGCGTAAGCTCTGTGGTCATATTTGATGAGCTGACAAAGCAGGCCCCCGAGGATGCAGTGATGTGCGTAGATGTAGGGAACAATGCCTATTCATTCGGTCGCTATTTCGAATGTAAAAACCACACTTTCCTCATGAGTGGCTACCTGGGCTCAATCGGTTTTGCCTTTCCGGCTGCCATGGGTGCCTGGAGCGCGGTGGGCGATTCACGACCCGTAATTGCCGTGGCTGGCGATGGTGGTTTCTGCCAATATCTGGCCGAAATGACCACCGCTGTGAAGTACAACATGCCGATAAAACTCATACTGCTTAACAACTCAGAACTAGGCAAGATCTCGAAAGAGCAGCGTGCCGGAGAATTTGATGTGTGGGCCACCGACCTGCATAACCCCAACTTTAGCGATTATGCCAACAGCTGCGGTGCATTGGGCATCAGAGTAACCGAAAGAGGCGATCTGAAAGAGGCCATGGCTAAAGTACTGGCATATAATGGTCCGGCCATGCTGGAGGTAATCGCTGATGTGAGCTTGATCTAACAGCTAAGTAAACCCCAATCTCTCAGCGTCATTCTCTGAAGACGCTGAGCAGGTTTTATCCGTCTGACCTGTAACGAAAATGGTTTAGCAGTACCTCGTCAACGGAGCGGTCTGACGGAGCCGAACGTCTGGTCAGACGGCTCAAATAGTTTTGTGAAACGGTAAAAGCACTACTTCCAGTTAGCAAAAAGAAAAACCTCTCACTTAAGACGTCAGACCGATATACCTCATCGCTCAGTGTCATTCATTGAAGACACTGAGCCCTTCAACCGTCAGACCGCAGTACAACCAACTGCAATCACTCTTTGGACAGAGTCCAATAGCACATAGACAGTCACAGGTTTGGAATACCTGCGACAGGGAGATATCGTCTAAATTCAATCACACA
>Ga0316204_10006544_pt1 | contig 17832 bp, 11 predicted proteins | sample 6monrhotite_MG_2_FD_205661 | JGI IMG/M metagenome (GOLD analysis project Ga0316204, IMG submission 205661) | Microbial mat bacterial communities from mineral coupon in-situ incubated in ocean water Damariscotta River, Maine, United States -... | ecosystem: Environmental > Aquatic > Marine >... | reverse complement strand
AACAAAAAGCCTACCAGTTACTGAAGAAAGTAAAAGTGTAGACAGAACACTGAACCCCATTCTAATTTATCTGCATGATAAATAAGGGGTAACTTGCCTTTTTAAGGAAGGAACCTCAGATTAAACAGAATGGAGATTCAGCGCTTTGCTGAATCTCCATTCTGTTTAATACACCACACTAGATTCCGCCGTTGAACACGGATTTAGCGTCGTGCCTCATCGTGCCTAACCAGTCACGATAAACGTTTAATGAAAAGAGGGCACTCTACATATCGTAGCGCGTTCACCTTTTGAGTGAAGGCGGGAAATACATAATAAATTAATAATAACAAGGCCTTAACCCTATTTCGAAGCGCTCAACTGGTGAATTTAGGTTTAAGCACGTCCATCGCGGCATTAATGGCCTGAAGCCGGCAATTGTCACCACCGCGGTCAGGATGGTGGCGCATGGCCAGTCGTCGATGCTGTTTTTTAATTGCGGCATAATCCACGGGGTCCTGCAGTTCCAGTACGTTTAGCGCCGCCGCGCGCCGCTCGTTTCCTTCCAGTTTTAGCCAAAAATTCTGCAACAGTGTTGTTACGTCTTGCTCATTGGTTTGCGTCAGGTTATCCAGATCCAGATAATAGGCTCGTAACGCATCGTGTTCTGTCATGGCTGCCGTGCCGGATTGATAGGGCAGCAGAATTATGTTGAGGGGGCAGATATCCAATGCACCGGCTTTTTCCTGCCAGAGCTGGTCTTTCAAGTTATACAGCGCATTGAATAAGATGAAGTGAGTTTGAAACAACGAGAGGTGATTCCACAACTGAAGATGTTGAAATTGCAGGTAACCGGTGGATTTTATGTGCTGGATCAGGTCGTATTCACTTAAACCTTGGGGATGGGCGCTAAGGGCGTCGAGAATCAGGTCGCCAAGCGAAGTCTCCTGTGTGGGGTTGCTGTCGCTGCTCGTCATCACGTAATCCTATATTAATGGATCATCTTAGGTTGGAAGCGCGTGGTCACCCGAGTACGCAGGGCTGGGTCTTGGTTTATGCACCTGGTCGGATCAAGCCGATGGGGAAAGCAGCAGGGGTAACCTGTGGCTTTCCCCACGTCGTCAATCCGGGTTATTTTTTAATTTCAAGCAGTTCTATATCAAATATTAATGCCTCATTGGGGCCAATGTTAGCGCCAGCACCACGAGCACCATAGGCGAGGTCAGATGGAATAAAAATCTGCCATTTTGACCCAGTGGGCATCATGGGCAAGATTTCCTGCCAGCCTTTAATGACCTGGTTTACCGCGAATGTAGCTGGTTGTCCACGGCTGTAAGAGCTATCGAATTCCTTGCCGTCAATTAAAGCACCTTTATAATGAGCGATAATGGTATCGGTCGCTTTGGGCTTTTCACCCTTGCCTGCGGTGATGATTTTATATTGCAAGCCATTTGGGAGCTCCACAATGCCCTTGTTTTTCTTGTTTTTGGCCAGGTATTCCTCACCTGCTTTTTTAGCAACTTCGCCCTTGGCGTCTCTGGCAGCCTGTTGTGTTTTCTGCACTTCGAGGACGGAGGCCTGCATATCATCCATGGATACCTTTAATTCTGCGTCGGCCAATACATCCTTAATGGCCTGACCGATGGCTTTGACGTCTACATCGGCACCTTCTCGTTTTAAATTGGAACCAATCTGGAAACCAATAGCATAGCTATATTTCTCTTTATTGCTTTTATAGTCGCTTGCGATAGCGCTATTCCCTACCAACGCCAGAATCAGGGTTAAACAGGCAGCAAACGTTGGTACACGAACATTATTTTTCACATTGATTTCCTTTTGGTTTGTCAAATGAATTGAGAGAGTGGAACCCTATTGGTGGTTCCTCACTCGCTCTATTTGGATTTTCAAAGCATAGACTAAATACATCACCTAAATACATCGGCTAAATAACAGGAAATCCGCAGCTTAATCAGGTCGTCGAAATGAACAATGACAAACGATTGGTTGATTTATGTTCAATTTCGCCGCTCATGCTGACTTGTCACCCGTTTATGGATAAAACCCGCAGTGGCTACGCCCCCATTCCCTAACTAAAAATTGGCCCATGCTGTTGGTTGAATAGACTTTTGTTAACGACGGGGCATGATTTTGGCCAACCCGATTATTAACAATTCATTGTAGCAATATCAATAATTAATTATTACAAATATTGTGACCATCACGAAACTGACTAATTTACGGCTCCTGCTACATGCAGACAGCAGAATCTTAACTTTAATTCAGATTTTTCTTACTTGGCAAGCTTAAGTGTTGGGGATAACCTGTTGTAAGCGGTCATTGTTTAAGGGGGGTAGCGATATGGGCGTTATTCTTGATAGGTTTACCGGGCAATGAAATGACCCGCTAATTCAACAAAAAATGCGCTAAATAATGGCGTTAGTGGCGTTGTAAGGGGCAGAACAAGGGCGCAGGCTGTTGAAATTAACCGGTGGCGAGGCGCAATAGTAAACAGTCACTTGGTTTTACCATCCGATGTCGAATTTAATCGGAGTGCCAAAATAGTTGTGGTTAAACCTAATAATTCGGTGAAATCGCAACAAACAGATGCTGCGTTATTGATAGCAAGTAATGATAGCAAGCAATGGTAACAAGCTAGTGATAACCAGTAATTTTTCCGCACACCCATTTTGAAACATTGTCGGTAGCTTAAGTGCGATGGCTTAAGTTGCAGTGACTGCCTTGAGCATTTTTGGCTGATAACAGCCAAAGTGGCGAGGCAGCACAATTAATTTTGGGGGCGTGGGTAATATCATGAAATCGTTATACTACTTCTGTTTTTCTGGCACTAAACCCTTCTTATACTTATTGCTGCTATTCAGTTTAGCTGGTTGTGAACCCGGTAGTGGCGCGTCGGATGACCTTCCAGGTGTCATTTTTAGTGTCAATGCCGGTCCGGATATAACCCTTGTCAGTGGTGATTCCACCGAAATAACGGCCCAAGTGTCCATGAGTGACAGCCAAACCATACAACGTTATGAATGGCGGCAGGACAGCAGTGGATTAAAGCTTGAATTAGTTGACAGCGACCGGATTACGGTAAGTTTTGTTGCCCCAGCGGTAACAGACACTACCCGTATAACGTTAACGCTTGAAGTGGTTGATGACCAGGGCAATGTTGCATCGGATGTGGTTAATGTAACCATACGAGCGCCAGTCAATTCGCCCACCCCGCCAGCACCAGCGCCCCCACCGCCAAGTGGCGAGAATACTGTGCCAGCCGCAAATGCCGGTGAGGACTTGCAAGTGGCGCCCGGTGAACTGGTTACCATCATCGGTCGTGGTGAGGATAAAGATGGTGCCATTGTCAGCTATAAATGGCTAAAAATTACGGGTCCGGCAGTGGATATTACCGGTGCAGATACTGATAACATTCGCTTTACGGCGCCTACCCGAGCATCACTGTTTTTCTTCCGCTTTATCGTAATCGACAATAGCGGTGCGCAAGCGTACGATGATATTGTGGTGAGAGTAAATAATAATAATCCACCAATTGCCAATGCTGGTGGTGACATAACCGTTGCTTCATCGGAGCAGGTCATCATTACCGGCAGTGGTGATGATCCTGATGGCAGAATATTACGTTATACATGGACTCAGCTTCCCGGCGGCCCTGTCATAGCCATAGCAAATGGCAACACTGCGACGGTAAATTTTACCGCGCCGGCAGTGACATCACCGACAACAATCACCCTGCGTTTGAGCGTCATGGATGACTTTGGTGACAGCACCTGGGATGATGTTGTCATCACCGTTATGCCATCGCTTAATAATAAACCGCCATCGGCGAATGCCGGGGTGGATAAAGTGGCTAACTCTGGTGATAGCGTTACACTCGCCGGAACAGCCAGTGATGCCGATGGCCGCATTGTCAGCTATTTATGGTCTCAAGATGCCGGGCCGGTAGTTACCTTGAGCGGTGCTAATACGAGAAACGTTGAGTTTGTGATGCCTGAGGACATGCTGGTTGGTGCGATGGTAACCTTAAGGCTTACGGTTACCGACAATAGTGGTGAGTCTGGATTTGATCGTGTCACCATCACATTAAATGCACCCCCTGTTGCAAATGCCGGCGCTGATCAGGGCGTTACGTTTGGTGACACAGTGACATTACGGGGGTCTGCCTCAGACAGTAATGGCTCAGTAGTGAGCTTTATGTGGAAGCAACTCGCGGGACCTACCGTGACGCTGCGTAATGCCAATACGAATATCACCAGCTTTGCGGCACCATTAATCAATGCTGCCGTGACGCTGCAATTATCAGTGACCGATAATCATGGAGCAATTGGTTCAGACACGGTAATTGTCACTCTCGCTGCCGCGCCGACTAACACCCCTCCCACGGCAAATGCAGGGCCAGACCTGATCTTTAATGCCAATGAGCCGGTTGAAATAACCGGCATTGGGCTGGACAGTGATGGTGTTATCAGTGCTTATTTGTGGGAGCAGGTGGCAGGTCCGGCGGTTACGTTATCTGGCGCCACCACGGCGACGGTTGGTTTTACTGCGCCCAGCGTCAATAACAGCGCTGTTATTACATTGCGGCTCACCGTAACGGATAATGCCGCCAGTTCAGGCGTGGATGAGGTGAATGTTTCCATCAATGCACCACTGGCCAATGCGCTTCCCACGGCAAATGCAGGCGCCGACCAGACCGTCAATGAAAATGACCGGGTGACGCTGAGTGGTTCGGGCGTTGATTCGGATGGCTCGATTGTCAGTTATCGCTGGCAGCAAGTGGCGGGTCCGCCTGTTGTTATTGCTAACCCTGCTTTGCCGGACACTACATTTGTGGCGCCTGCCGTAACGGCAAATACCGGAATTACGCTGCAGTTAACGGTAACTGACGACATGGGCGGCAGTGGTTCCGACGAACTCACCATTTTTGTTAATTCTTCGAATCAGGTGCCAGTCGCTAATGCCGGTCAAAATGTTAGTGTGCAGTCTGGTGACACAGTGACTATTGCAGGCAGTGGTTCGGATGTAGACGGCATTGTGGTTGATTATTCGTGGACCCAGCTCTCAGGCCCACCTGTCACCTTAACCGGTGCGACCACAGCAACGGTTGGTTTTATTGCACCCAGTGTAATGACAGCAACAACAATTACCTTGCGCTTAACCGTGACTGACGACAAAGGTGCCAGTGCTAATGCCGATGTGTCAGTTACCGTGAATGGTAATTTACCCCCAATCGCCAATGCGGGCGCTGATTTCAGCGTGAGCGCCGGCGCCACGGTTACTGTAAATGGCAGCGGCACCGATCCGGATGGTGGTGTCACCCAATATGTCTGGACGCAGATCGAGGGGCCAGCGGCAACTTTTAATACAATGACAAGTCCCAGTATTGACATTATTGCACCCAGCGTCACCACCGATACCGCAATAACCTTGCGACTAACGGTCATTGATGATCAGGGGGCAACTGCAACAGATGATATTGTTATTACTGTACAGGCTGGCGGAAATCTGCCACCTGCCGCCAATGCGGGTTTGGATCAAGTGGTTAATAGCGGAGAAACCGTTAGCCTGGCGGGAAGCGGTACGGATACCGATGGCACCGTCGTTGACTACGCCTGGCAGCAAATGTCGGGAACAAATGTGGTGTTGTCCAATGTTAATGGCGCTACGGCAACATTTACCGCACCCACCGTTGATGTAGCAACTGAGCTGAGCTTTCAATTGACCGTAAAGGACAATGTCGGCGACAGTCACTCGGATGTGGTTGTCATTTCCGTGTTTCCGTTGGCGACACTCAGTGGTGTAATTTCGGCTGCGGCCGGCACGTTAATCGATAGTGATATTAATGATCCCAACGCCCCGTTTGCACCCAATGATGATTCGGCGAGTGCTCAACCTATCTCAAACCCCGCGACTATCGGTGGTTATGTCAACCAGCCTGCGGCTGGCCCCTTTGGCAGAAGTTCTCGTGGGGGGGATGTTAATGATGTATACGTCGTTACCCTGGCCAATAACCAGGGCATTTTGCTGAATATTGGTGATGTTGGTTCCGGTGGCAACGATCTTGATTTATACCTGCTAAATGCAGCCGGCCAGGAAATCGATGCATCACTGGGGCGTGGTACGGCAACAGAGTCGTTACTGGTACCAACGGCTGGCACTTATCTGGTTCGTGTCACGGCATTTTCAGGCGCTTCCAATTACATTTTGTCCATTGGTCTGGCGCCGCAGGCAGTGCAAAGTAATGGCTGGCGTTTAAGTGATGACTTTGAGCCAGGCGATGTAATGGTCACATTCAGGGATGTTATCGGCATTGCCGCGGTGGATAAAACCCTGATCAGTCGAGCAGCGTCAGTTGGAATGCAGGCAAAAGCAGGTGCGCCAGGGCGTACCATGTTACTGAGTATCGGTGAGGGGGTGCAAAAAACAGCCGCCTTACGTACGCTGGCAATCGATCAGCCCATCAGCACGTCGAGCCAGACGTTGCAGTTGAAGCTGGAAACCATGCTTGCCGCCAAAGCGCTGGCCAATCGCGGTGATGTTGAAGAGGCAAGGTTAAACTACCGTTATTATCCCACGGCGATTCCCAATGACACAAATTACAATTTGCAGTGGCATTATCCATTTATCAATTTGCCGCAAGCATGGGACATAACCACTGGCAGTGGCGATGTCATTGTCGCCGTCATTGATACCGGTGTCTTGTTGCGTCACCCGGATCTCCAGGGGCAACTGGTGCCGGGTTACGATTTTATTGCAAGCAATTCCAATTCCGGCGACGGCGAGCCCGGCATTGATGCTAATCCGGATGATCCGGGAGACGGCAGCAGTGTTAGATCCAGTAGCTTTCATGGCACCCATGTGTCAGGCACCATAGCCGCTGCCAGCAACAATGGCGTTGGAGTGGCAGGTGTTGCCTGGGGAGTGAAAATAATGCCTTGTCGTGCCATTGGTATCAATGGCGGTTCAGGTTATGACGTTGAGCAATGTGTGCGCTATAGTGCCGGGTTGCCAAACGATTCCGGTACGGTGCCGGCGCAGCGTGCTGATATTATTAACCTAAGCCTGGGTGGCCCTGCTAACTCCACCATTGCGCCCAGTGCTTATCGCTTGGCCCGTAACGCCGGGGTGATTGTCGTGGCCGCCGCTGGCAATGACAGCAGCAATCAATTATTTTCACCAGCGGCTTATGAAGGGGTAATTTCCGTCAGCGCCACCAACCTGAGCCGAAATCTGGCGAGTTATTCCAATTTTGGTTCAACCATCGATGTGTCGGCACCAGGAGGTGATTCGGGGGATATTAACCTGGATGGCATGTTTGACGGTGTGCTCAGTACATCGGGTAGTGATTCGAACAATAATCCCATCAGCTTTAATTACCAATTTGCAGCGGGTACTTCAATGTCGGCACCCCATATGGCAGGCGTTGTGGCATTAATGAAATCGGTATTTCCCGGGCTGACGCCCGCGTTATTGGATGCAATGCTGGTCAATGGAGATTTAACGGAAGATTTGGGTCTCCCCGGCCGTGATAATTCCTTTGGTTATGGCCTGATTGATGCGCAGAAGGCCGTGTCTACTGCGGCAAACGCAGGTGGTACGCCGCCTGCCCCTGCTGCCGTATTGCAGGTTTCGCCCGCTAACATCAGCCTGGGGGTTGGCTTGTCCAGTGCGCAATTCAATGTGGCAAACACTGGGGGAGGGGCATTGACAGTGACGAATGTCAGCAATAATTCTGGTGGTTGGTTAAGTATCTCTCCAGTGGCGGTCGATAATAATGGCTTGGGTGCATATCAGGTCAGGGCCACTCGTACTGGCTTGTTGGATGGTGTTTATACGGCCAATATAACCATCACCAGTTCGGCAGGCACTCAACTTGTGCGGGTGACAATGCAGGTAGCCAGCATTGCCGGGTCCAGCGATGCGGGGCCGCAATATGTAGAATTATTCAATGTGACCACCTCGAAACTTGTTGATCGTATTGTTGTCGATGGCGTGTCGGGTAATTACCGTTTTGTTTTTCCTCAAATTAAACTGGGCACCTACCGCATTCGATCCGGATCAGATATCGACAACGACAGGGTGTTTTGTGAATTAGGCGATTCGTGTGGGGCGTTTCCAACCCTGGATAATACGATTTCCCAGGATATTTCAGTGGATGGCAGCGTCAGTGACCTAAATGGATTGGATTTTAGCACCGGGTTTAGTGTAAATTTGGGTAATCCTTAAAAGATACCAAAGGAGTTTTCTGGCTGTAGCCTGATTTAATGCTGCTTGACGTGGGTTTGTTGCGATATTGACAGTGCGTCAGCATTTTTATTGGTCAGGTGTTTTATAAGCAGCGTATCTGATTTGATGTGTGATCTTATATGTGTTGCACCATACATGTCGCATCGATCGGTCGAAATCTCATTAGTCGCCAACGAAATAAAACCCAAAGTGTTATAGTCTCATGGTTATTGAATTTACCCGAAAGTTTGCTGTCTGTCTGATCATTGTCTGGTTAATATTGGTGCTGGGTGCTTGCAGCAAAAGCAAGAGCAGCAATAGCGGCAATATCCTGTCCGGCACCATTATCGCTTTTGATGGTTCATCCATTGATAGTGATGTTAATGATCCTAATGCTCCCCATGAATCTAACGATTCGCTTAGTAGCGCGCAGTCGCTTTCCAATCCGGTGTCGTTAGGTGGTTATGTCAATCGGCCAGGGGCAGGGGCGGAAGGACGTTCATTTGCCAGCGGCGACGTTAACGATTATTTCTCAGCAAATCTATTGCAGAATCAAGTGATCTCCCTGCAAATCAGCGATGCCGGAAGCGGCAACCCGGTAAATCTGGATTTGCTTTTGTTGGATAAGCAGGGTAATGAACTTGCTGCATCGACGACCAATGGCGCGAGCGAATCCATTACCGTAAGCACCACAGGCGAATATATTATCCAGGTTACGGCGATATCCGGTGCTTCAATATATAACTTATCCGTTGGCTTGGATGCTTCTGTCGCCAGTCCAGGTGCCGCGGGAGCCAGTGAAGCCTTTAGTGCTTATCCGGATCTGAATGTGGACGCTGAATTTGTGCCGGGCGAAATTATTGTGCGTTTCAAATCAGCGGGCTCTCAAAGTAAGGGCCAAAAAAATCTGCAAGCTTCAGGGATAAGCATCGCCTCCAAAGTTGATGCCCTGGGCTTAACGCATCTGGCCGGCGAATTAAGCAGAAGCGTATTATTAGTCGTGCCGGAGGGACAGGCGTCGTTTCGCGCTTTAGGCATTCAAATGACCACCGCTGCAGTGGATGATCGTCAGAAAAAAACAGATACCCTGAATGTGATCAGTGCGTTGCGCCAACGTGATGATGTGGTGTTTGCCAGCCCCAACTATATACGCCATGCCACCCAGGTGCCCAACGATACCGAGTATGGCAAACAATGGCACTATCCTATCATTAACCTGCCACAAGCTTGGGATATCACCACCGGTAACAGTGATGTTATCGTGGGGGTAATTGATACCGGCGTATTATTGAATCACCCGGATATCGATGATCAAATCGTCGGTGGATTTGACTTTATCGTTAACCGGGACCGGCGTGATAACGAGCGTGATGCAACCCCTGGAATTGACAACGATGCGAACGATCCTGGTGATGGTATCTCCAGCTCAAGCAGTTTTCATGGCACTCACGTGGCGGGCACCATCGCTGCGGAAACCAACAACGCTACTGCGGTGGCCGGTATTGCATGGAATGTAAAAATTATGCCGTTACGGGTATTAGGCCCCTTTGGTGGTTCGGATTACGACATCGGCCAGGCGGTTTTATATGCTGCCGGGTTACCCAATGACTCCGGGATAGAATTAGCGCCTGCTCAACGAGCAGACATTCTTAATTTGAGTTTAGGCGGCCCCATTGATGTAAATGATATCCCCGGTTTAATAGAGCCATTTAAGCAGGCGCGCGATGCAGGGGTGATTATTATTGCTGCTGCGGGCAATGAAGGTAAAAATGCACTGTATTACCCGGCCTCGCTTGAGGGGGTAGTTTCGGTGAGTGCCACTAACATTAGTAAAAAACTGGCGAGTTATTCCAATTTTGGCTCAACAGTCGATGTCTCTGCACCCGGTGGTGATTCCGGGGATCTTAATGGCGACGGTTTTTTTGATGGTGTATTTAGTTTATCAGCGGATGATAGTGTTGATCCCCTGGTTTATGGCACCAACCTTGCCGCCGGAACCTCGATGGCGGCGCCCCATGTTGCAGGGGTGGTGGCGTTAATGAAATCCGTATTCCCCACAATGACACCGGATCAGTTTGATGCATTATTGGTAAATGGCGATCTTACCCAGGATTTAGGTGTTCCTGGGCGCGATGACTCGTTCGGACATGGAATGATCGATGCGCTAAAAGCCCTGGAGGCTGCCATTAAAGCCGCAGGTGGCGATATCCCTATCATCGCGGCCGTTGCCACCGCCTTTCCCAGTTCGTTGAATTTTTCAACGTCCCGGTCGACCATTGCATTTAGCTTAAATAATGGTGGTAATGTCGATAACTTGTTAGTTCAAAATATTGCTAATGACTCCAGTGGGTGGTTAACGGTTGAAGCCATTGATTCACTGGTGGATAGCGCCACAGGGCTTGGTTTTTACAATGCAATCATTGATCGTACCAAATTACCCCAAAATGCCAAAACCTTAACGGCGGATATAAGCGTCGTTCATACCATTGGCGGTGTCGAAGCAGCGTTAATTATTCCCGTTATTGCCCAGTCCAGTGCCGGAAATTTTGCCAACAATGCCGGGCGTCATTACGTGCTGTTAATCGATCCCGATGCAACGCCCGACGTAAATGACACAGTTCCTTCGGAAGCATCGGTGGCAGTTCCCGTAACGCAGGGACGATATAATTTCACTTTGAGGGATGTGGCATCCGGGGGCTATTTAGTCGTTGCTGGTAGTGATCTCGACAACGACAATGTGGTTTGCGACGCGGGCGAGGCTTGCGGTAAATACCCCACCCTGGATAATCCTTCGGTGATTGATGTTAATAGTGAAAACCTGGGCAACGCAATTGCGGGCAGCACCGGTATGGGTGCAATTAATGGTGCTGGCACTACAACCATTCAATTTGAAACAGGCTTTAGCCTGCGTTTGGGAGCAGGTCAGACGCAAGTCAAAAAACTTATGTTCAAACGCAGTGGGAATTAGCCTGAATTCCCCCGGCCCGTGATGAATGCTGGCAGCAAGCATGCGGGTAAGCTCATTACTTTGTTAATTAGTAATTTTGTAATCAATGGTTTTGTAATTAATGGTTTTGTAATTCATACGGGGAATTGAATCATCATGCGAAAAGAAAACGATAACCGAAATCTCTGTTTTTATAGGGTGCGGTTTGGTATTGCATTGGTTGCTCTGTGGATGCTGGTGGCCTGCCAGGCGACTAAAAATGATGAACAGACCGACGATATAGAGAAAGTGGACATTGAATCCACGGCACTGGGAAATGCGATGTCTGAAAATCCTGAAGTCATTTTAAGTAATCACACCTGCGTCGCCGGGCTGGATAATCGTTGGATTGCCAGTCATCAGGAATACACTGAACTCTTTATGCAATTAAAGGGTGGCTTATTATCTTCGGCGGCACAACAGCCACCTGTCGTGGACTTTAAGCGTTATGGTGTACTGCTACTCACCATGGGGCAGCAACGTACCGGGGGATATGGGGTAACATTGCCACCTCAGCCCATGACACTTAACAATAATGTTGCCACCTTGAAAACCGACTGGATGGCACCGTCACCGGATATGATGGTGATACAAATGCTAACCAACCCCTGTTTGCTGGTGAAAGTACCCCGCGGCGCCTATAGTCGTCTTCAGGTTGTCGATCAGCATCATCAAGTAAAAGCGGAACTGGCCGTTCAATAAAGTGCGTTAGCGGTGATTGCAACAGGTGTTTTTTATAGGCGTTTTTTATTAGGTGTTAAGGCGCGTTTATTGCCTCAACCTAAAATGGTGGTCTGCTGGTGACACAATTCATTAACGATATGTTGAATTATCGTGAATTAAAGGTGCTGCCCCCAATCGTATTCCGGATCGCCGATGACAATAAAGTGCGGGTTTAATAATGAATCTTTGGTGTTGTAGCGCAAGGGTTGTATGGCCAGATCCACCAATAAGCCACCGGCTTGTTCCACAATACATTGTGCAGCTGCAGTATCCCATTCGGACGTAGGTCCCAGTCTTGGGTAAATATCCACCTTACCTTCGGCGACCAGGCATGATTTTAAAGAGCTGCCCATGCCAAAGATTTCGTGCTCACCTATTTTTTTCAGAAAACCTTCCAGGGAAGCACCTTGATGTGAACGGCTACCTGCAACGACCGTTGGGTCATTACGCTTTTTACGGGTTTTAAGCCGGGTCAGGGTGTTATCTGCATCCAGTTTAAAGGCACCGAGGGTTTCTGCGGCGTAATAACAGATTCGAGTAACCGGGGTATAGATAATACCCAGCACCGGCTTGTGCTGCTTAATAAGGGCAATATTTACCGTAAATTCGCCGTTACGATTAACAAATTCCCGAGTGCCATCGAGCGGGTCCACTAACCAATAAGTGCTCCAGGTGGAGCGTTCCGTGTAAGGTATTTCACCGGATTCCTCTGACAGGATGGGTATATCTGGTGTAAGCTGCCGTAAACCGTTTACGATCACGTGATGGGCTAACATATCGGCTTTGGTGACTGGTGTGTTGTCGTCTTTGGTGTTTACATCAAATTCAGTGCTGTAAACCGCCATAATTTTTTCACTGGCAGCGATTGCGATAGTAATAACATTATCTGCCAGTTTACGCATATCATCATTCATTACCGATACCTGACTGGGAAAAACGGTTTTGTAACAAAAAAAGCGCTGCAATACTTCGCGCTTCGGTAAATTCCCTGTTTTGTAATAATTCGTTTAATTTACTGATACTCCAGGGGATGACTTCAATCATCTCCGGCTCGTCACCCTCAAGTCTGTTTTCGTAAAGATTAGTGGCATAGACGATATGAGTTTGGTGATTATTGTAGCCTGGTGACACGGAAACTGTTTTAATGTGTTCGAGATGCTTAGCACCATACCCGATTTCTTCCATTATTTCACGGTTTGCGGATTCGGAAATGGATTCATTGTTTTCCACTCGCCCTTTGGGGAATGCAATTTCATAACGTTGCATACCGCCGCAGTACTCGCGAATGAGTAGTAATGTGGTGTCATTTAATTGAGGAACGATAAGCACGGCGCCGCCCGGAGGGCTGACAATACGCTCATATTCAACTTCACAACCATTTTCAAAACGTAGTTGCATGCGTTCTATGGTAAATATGTTGGTGCGTGCAACGATTTTTGTGCTGAGAATTACTGGCTTTTTGCGCATATCGTTATATTAAGTAGTGTTGTTAACAGGGTATTATTGAATGTTAACGTTATCGAGCACAGTGGTCACTAGAATTTAAAAATACATTTTTAAAACCAAAAAAAGTGTCTATAGCTGGAAAAATAGGTGTTTTCTTGATGAAGTATTGTACAAAAATGTAAAAAGTGTTAAAAAACACTAAAAAAATAGGTGCGAAATTGTTTTACTTACTGTAAATTTCGGCTATTTTATTAATGCATGTTTATTATCGACAGTTAACGGAGGAATCGAATGGCGATAAAGAAAAAGGCTAAAAAGAAAGCTGCAAGTACACCTGCAGCATCAGGGGCAAGCGCATCCGCCATCAAAGATAAATACACTAAGACGCAAATTCTCATGGAAATTGCCGAAAATACTGAACTCTCCAAAAAACAGGTGGGTGCGGTATTGGATGAGTTAACTGTATTAATCGAACGCCATATTAAAAAGCGTGGTTGTGGTGAATTTACGTTGCCAGGTCTGTTAAAGATCAAAACTGTGAAAAAACCGGCACGTAAAGCCCGGAAAAACGTTCCAAATCCATTTAAGCCAGGTGAGATGATGGATGTTGCTGCAAAGCCAGCGAGCACAAGGGTTAAAGTATTGCCCCTGCAACGCGTAAAAAACATGGTTATTGCATAACACGTTTTGATCTAAGTGAGTTCGTCGAAAAAGGGTGGTTTTACCACCCTTTTTTTATGGCCGGAATTTATGGCCGGAACATGTGCCGAAATGAACCTGGTGGTTTGGCCCTGATGTTACTCAAATGCCAGCGCACTGAAAGCGAAGGCATAGTGAAGGTATAAAGAGCAAGTGATGGTAAAAGCGTCTGCGCGTAGAATTATAATAAGGGGGGTAAACTTTCCAGCGACCAACGGGCATTGGCATTCATGTTAAGCGATTGAGATTGCCCGGCCTGCAGCCGCAGGTAACCGGCGTAAGCAATCATTGCACCGTTGTCTGTGCAAAACGCAGGTCGGGGGTAATAAATTTCACCACCGAGTTTCCCCATTAGCTGTGACAGTTTTTGCCGCAGTTTTAGATTGGCGCCCACGCCACCTGCAATGACCAGTCGCTTCAAGCGGGTTTGTTGTAAGGCGCGCTTACATTTGATGGCCAGTGTGTCTGCAACCGCATCTTCAAAGGCGTATGCAATGTCGGCACGTGTTTGGGCATTGTTATCGTTAGCGGTCAGAGTGTTAATAGCAAATGTCTTTAAACCACTAAAACTGAAATCCAATCCAGGGCGGTTGGTCATGGGGCGCGGGAATTTAAACCGTCCTGGTTCGCCTTGTAGTGCCAGTTCAGCCAGGGCGGGCCCACCAGGGTAGGCTAAGCCTAATAGCTTGGCCGTTTTGTCAAAAGCCTCACCAACCGCGTCATCAAGGCTTTCCCCCAGAATTTTATAATTGCCAATTTCATGCACTTCGACCAGCAGGGTATGACCGCCAGACACCAGTAAGGCAATAAACGGAAAACAGGGTACTTCCGTTTCAAGCATCGGTGCTAACAAATGGCCTTCCATGTGGTGTACTGCAATAGCAGGCACCTGCCATGACCACGCGAGGCTGCGGGCTATGCTGGTACCGACTAATAGCGCGCCGATTAATCCGGGGCCTGCTGTATAGGCTACGCCATCGATGTCAGTGCCTTTAAGGCCCGCATCATTGAGGACTTGGGTTATTAAGGGCAGACATTTGCGAATATGATCACGGGATGCCAGTTCAGGCACAACGCCACCATATTCGGCATGAATTGCAATTTGGCTGTGAAGAGCATGGGCCATCAGGCCGTTATTATTGTCAAAAACGGCGATTCCTGTTTCGTCACAGGATGTTTCGATGCCTAAAACTCGCATTTGGGGTCTCTAAAGCAAATTTATCGTGGTGCCGATTTTGCATTCTTGCGCAGTAACTATTAGAATACGCGGTCACGCTATTGGGCCAGTTTTAGCATTCCTCTTTATCAGGACTCATTATTAGGGCCGAATTCGGGAATACTGTGTCTGGATCTTACCAGATTTAGGGGCTTATCTTAATGGATTGCTAGTAAATTAAGTAATATATTAAGGGAAGCTTGTTATTGTTTATAACTTATTTGTGAGGAAATTAAAGGTTATGCCAGCCGTTCGAGTCAGAGAAAATGAGCCATTTGATATTGCATTACGACGTTTTAAGCGTTCTTGCGAAAAAGCCGGAATTTTAACAGAAATCCGTCGCCGTGAATTTTATGAAAAGCCCACGCAAGTGCGCAAGCGTAAATTGGCGGCTGCCGTTAAGCGCCATTTGAAGAAAGTCTCGCGTGAGTTATCCCGCCACCGCCGTATGTACTAAGTTAGTTGGCATTGCTGGAATAGAGCGATGCCTTTAGCCGTGACAGTTTATTGTATGGAAGCGATTAAAGGAAAGTGTTGGACACGGGAATATTGTAAAGGAAGGTAGCCGTCTGGTCCCAGCCTCTATCTTTTTCAATGTTCCGCTTCCGGGTTAGATTGTGACCTGAGCCTGGATGGTGTTCCGGGCCTGTATTTAATTTAATGACAGGCAGTTGCTCAATAAACTGTCGCTATATATGCAATGCGAATTAAAGTATCGAGCTAATTATGTCCCAGAGTAATCTCAAGCATCAGCTGAGCGAAGACATGAAAACCGCCATGCGCGCGAAAGACAAAGCGCGTCTGGGGGTGATTCGCTTGATAATGGCAGCCATAAAACAGCGTGAAGTGGACGAGAGAATCGAGTTGGATGATTCTCAGGTGCTCGCTGCGATGGATAAAATGCTTAAGCAGCGTCGAGACTCCATTGAGCAGTTCGATAAGGCAGGCAGGGATGATCTTGCCGATAAAGAACGTTATGAGCTAGGTGTAATCCAACAATACATGCCGGCAGCACTCAGTGAATCGGAGTTGGATATCCTGATTCGGGAGGCTATTGATTTAGTCAGTGCCAGTTCCATGAAAGATATGGGGGCCGTCATGTCGGTACTCAGGCCTAAAATACAAGGCCGTGCGGATATGGGGCTGGTGAGTCAAAAGATAAAAGCGATGATCAGTGTCTAGCGTTGATTCAGCGCAGACCATTAAATGGCTTAAAGCACTGATTGCGCCTGATTCGAGTCAGGCATTTTCAGAGAGTTAATCGTTAAGCCCCTCTCTTTTTTACACCTGTTTTACACTTGGCCTTAAATTGGGAATGATGGTGATTTCACCAGCATTGGCTTGCTGGATTCGTGGTTATTCAATTCCCATGAAGCCTTTTTGGCATGTGCATCGGCCTAATCTGGTCTTAATAGAGCTGACACTGTAGGCTATTCATCATACCATTAGCGTTATGTCAGGTCGGATTCCAGCACAATTTATTGACGAACTACTCAACCGCGTTGATATCGTTGAAGTTATTGATTCTCGTATACCATTACGAAAAGCTGGCCGTGAGCATAAAGCATGCTGTCCTTTCCATGATGAAAAAACACCTTCCTTCACCGTAAGCTCCACCAAACAGTTTTATCATTGTTTCGGTTGTGGGGCACATGGTTCTGCAATCGGTTTTTTAATGGATTATGAGCATCTTGAGTTTGTAGATGCGATTGAAGAGCTGGCGTCAATGGCCGGCGTAACGGTGCCTCGTGAGGCAAGGAGCGAGCACACCCAAAAGTTTGCCACGTTATATGAAACGCTGGAGCAGGTGGGTCGTTACTATGAGGATCAGCTCAGGCGGCACCCAGGCGCAGAGCATGCAGTGCAATATCTGAAAACCCGAGGCTTGAGTGGCGAGATTACGGCGAAGTTCGGTATCGGGTTTGCGCCACCAGGTTGGGATAATCTACTGCAACACGTTGTATCCGCGCATATTACGCAACAACAATTGCTGGATGCCGGGTTGCTTATTAAAAAGGACGGCGGTGGATTCTACGATCGATTTCGAAATCGAATAATGTTTCCTATTCGTGATCGCCGGGGGCGCATCATTGGTTTTGGTGGTCGGGTACTGGGGGACGATACACCGAAATATTTAAACTCGCCAGAGATCGCTATTTTCCATAAAGGTAAGGAGTTATACGGCTTATTTGAAGCGGCAAAATCGGTACGTGATTTACAGCAAATTATCATCGTCGAAGGTTATATGGACGTGGTTTCGTTATCGCAGTTTGACATTAATAATGTGGTCGCCACGTTAGGTACTGCTACCACCGCAGAGCATGTTGAGAAATTATTTCGGGTGACTCCCGAGCTGATTTTCTGTTTTGATGGCGATCGTGCCGGGCGCCAGGCGGCATGGAGAGCCTTGGAGAATGCATTAGCGCTGATGCGTGAAGGGCGCCAGATCAAGTTTATGTTTTTGCCCGATGGTGAAGACCCCGATACAATTGTCAGGTCTGAAGGCAGGCAAGGCTTTGATAAACGGTTGAAAGATGGT
>Ga0316204_10006542_pt1 | contig 17835 bp, 18 predicted proteins | sample 6monrhotite_MG_2_FD_205661 | JGI IMG/M metagenome (GOLD analysis project Ga0316204, IMG submission 205661) | Microbial mat bacterial communities from mineral coupon in-situ incubated in ocean water Damariscotta River, Maine, United States -... | ecosystem: Environmental > Aquatic > Marine >... | reverse complement strand
GTTGTTGTAAATGTACAGGAATTAGCAGATCTTGGTTTGACATTAAACATTATGATTCAGCTCTTAATTCTTTTATTAATGGTAGAATTTTATTCTCCATATCATCCTGATAAAGTGGGCCGGTATGTTTATAGCGTATCAGCCCTTTTTTATCAATGACAAAGGTTTCAGGCGTTCCATAGACGCCCCAGTCAATTCCTGCTCGTCCGGTGAAGTCATGAGCACTTTTAATATAGGGGTTGCCAAATGCCGATAACCAACGTCGGGCATCGGTCAATTCATCTTTATAGTTAATACCATAAATTTTCACCCCGCTATTGGCCATAATATTGAGCAGCTTATGCTCTGCCCGACAGGACACGCACCAAGAAGCCCAGATATTCACCAGAGAAACCTGGCCCTTAAGTTCATCGCTATTGAATAGTTGTTGCTGATTTTCTACCGTTGGAATAGAGAATTGAGGTACTGCTTTACCAATCAAAGGTGATGGTACATCTCGGATATATTTGGCTTTAATTAATCCGACCACCAGCAAGACTACCAGCAGACCAAACACAATCAAGGGCGTCATAAATTGTTTTTTCATTTAACTCGGTACTCTTTTTATAACGAAGCTTATTTTATAACGATGCTTAGATACTCAAGCTGGAACGGCTTTGCCAGGCACAGCATTAAACCGATAACGTCTATCGGTAATAGCAAGCAAACCACCCAGGGCCATAAAGATACAACCCAACCAAATCCAGCGGATAAAAGGTTTATAGTAAATCCTCAAACTCCAGGCACCATTGTCCAACTGTTCGGCCAGTGCCACAAATAAATCACGGAACAGCCCGGCATCAATTCCCGCTTCCGTCATCGGCATGCCGCGGACAGGATAGATACGCTTTTGTGGTTTCAAAATCGCTACCGGTTCACCTGCAGGATTCATCACGCTAACCGCACCTTCAAAGGCGGTATAGTTAGGTCCCTGACGGCTTTTGGCCCCTTCAAAGGTAAACGAATACCCACCCAAACTGATGGTATCCCCTGTTTCCATGCGCAAATCTTTCTGTAAGCTCATGGACTCGGTAAATGTTACACCAATAATAAAAATTGCCACACCGGTGTGTGCCAGATTCATACCATAAAAAGATAATGGAATCTTTTTGAATGCCGCACCGATATTACCCTTGTTTCTTAGACGTAGAATAAAGCTGGTAATAACACTCATAAAAATAAGACTGGCCAGAGCGACACTGACAGAAACCATCACGGACCCCTTGTCAATAAACAATAGTCCGACACCTATAAAAAAGGCAATGATCACGGGTAGCAACAATTTTCTGGCCACATTAGCAAAGCTGTCACCTTTCCAGCGCATCAATGGCGCCATGGACATAATCACTAATGCCGGTAACATGATGGGCACAAAAACGGCGTTAAAGTATGGTTCACCAACCGATAATTTACCCAGGTCAATCATCTGATCCAGCAAGGGATATAAAGTACCTAATAGAACCATGGCGCAGGCAACGGTCAGTAAAATATTGCCCAGCAGCATAAATGTATCTTTGGAAAACAGGTTAAAATTGCCTCCACCACTCATTGATGGACCACGTATCGCGTAGAGCATCAGGGAACCACCGATGACCAGTACCAGAAATGCCAGGATAAATGACCCTCTGGTGGGATCAGAGGCGAAGGCGTGCACGGAAACCAGGACACCAGAACGGACCAGGAAGGTACCTAATAAGCTCAGGGAAAATGCCATCAGTGACAGCAACACGGTCCAGCTTTTAAACGCACCACGTTTTTCGGTGACAATCAAGGAATGTAGCAACGCCGTACCAATCAGCCATGGCATGAACGAAGCATTTTCAACAGGATCCCAGAACCACCAGCCACCCCAGCCAAGTTCGTAGTATGCCCACCAGCTGCCCAGAGCAATCCCCAAGGTCAGGAATAGCCAGGCAATCACCGTCCAGGGACGGGACCAACGGGCCCAGGCCGAATCCAGTTGTCCGGAAATCAGTCCGGCAATGGTAATGCTGAAAACAACGGAAAATCCGACATAGCCCATATAAAGCATAGGAGGATGAATCGCCAGACCAAAATCCTGCAATAGTGGGTTCAGGTCTTTACCATCCATTGGCGCAGGGAATAACCGCTCGAATGGGTTAGATGTGAAGATTATAAATAATAGAAAACCGATGCTGATCAGTCCCATGACCGCCAGAACTCTGGAAGACATTGACAGCGGTAAGCCTTTACTGAAAAAGGCTACCGCCATGGTCCAGGAGGACAGGATCAATAACCATAACAGGAGAGAACCTTCATGCGCCCCCCAGACTGCCGAGATTTTATAAATCATTGGCAATGCTGAATTGGAATTGGAAGCAACATATAAAACGGAAAAATCGTCAATGGAGAAAGAATAGGCCAGGGCAATAAATGACACTAATATGAGGAAAAACTGGGTGACTACCGCATAACGGGAGAATTGCATAAGTTGCAGGTTATTTTTTTGTGCGCCAATCAGTGGCAAGCCCGCCAGTATAATTGAAACTGCCAGGGCAATAATCAGGGAAAAGTTCCCAATCTCAGGTATCATTGTGCTAACGCTCCAGATGTTCCATAGGGTTTGGGACTTGCCTTCATGGCATTTTCAGCCAACTTCTTTTTACCTTCGATATGACCTTTTTCCAGGGCTTCCTTCACTTCAGGCGGCATATAATTTTCATCATGTTTGGCCAGCACTTCATCAGCGACAAAATGCGCCAAGCCATTTTTCATTGAGCCATCTAACTTGCCAGTGGCCACAATACCCTGCCCTTCACGAAACAAATCGGGCAATATTCCGGTATACGTCACGGCAATGGTCTCTGCACCATCTGTAATATCAAAATGAATCGTCAGGCCGTCTTTTTCACGCTTAACACTATTATCAGTCACCAGGCCACCGAGACGGAAAGAGTGATCAATCGGTGCTTCACCCGCCTTAACTTGAGTTGGGCTGAAAAAATACAACAGATTTTGATCCAGAGCTTTCAAGCCTAAAGTAACAGCGGCTCCAACCCCTACCAAAATCATTAACACCAGTATCAGACGATTTTTACGTTTCGGATTCATGATTTTTCCTCACGACGATATTTCATCGTTAATTCCTTAAAAATAGCTTTCTTATCAAACAGGGGCTTAATAGCAACATAGCCCATGACTACTAAAGCAATGCCATAGGATGACCAGACATAAGCGCCATACTTACCCATTTGAAATAATTCAGCCATAATATTAACTCTTATTTATTGTGCAACTAACTCTGTTTAACAATCTCTTTGACCCAGCCATTATTTTGCTCGGCATAGAGCACTTTATTGCGGGCTCTAATTAAGACCACCGATGCGTAATAAAGTTTAAAACCCAACGCCATTAATAATAATGGGATCAACATTGAGATATGAATTGAAGGTTTATCCAGTTTGGTTATGGTAGCGCCCTGGTGCAAGGTATTCCACCATTCCACTGAATAATGAATGATAGGGATATTAATCACACCAACAATGGCCAGAATGGCACAGGCCCGGGAAGCCGCTCGCGGATCTTCAATGGCCGATTCCAGGGCCATAAACCCCAGATAAAGGAACAGCAGAATCAGTTCTGACGTTAGACGTGCGTCCCATACCCACCAGGCGCCCCACATGGGTTTACCCCAGATTGACCCGGTTACCAGAGCCAGAAAAGTAAATGCGGCACCAATCGGCGCACTGCTGCTGGCCACCACATCTGCCAGTTTAATCTTCCAGATCAAGCCAATGGCACCGGCTGAGGCCATGACCATATAAATAAACATGGACATCCAGGCGGCCGGAACATGAATAAAGATGATCCGGTAACTATCCCCCTGCTGGTAATCGACTGGCGCAAAAAACAGGCCGTCGATACTGCCAACGATAATCAACAGAGCGGCTATCCAGCCGAACCAGGGAATGAGCTTACCGGAAATACGATAAAAATGTTTTGGTGAAGCAAATTGATAAATAAACTTCATGATGGCTTTCATCATTCGAGACTCACCCTTAATGCTGCTGATGTGGCAATTGGTGCCAGCGTTAAACAAAAAATCAAAAATGCGCCCAGAAAATACAGTTGACCGCTAATGGACAGTCCAGCCATACTACTCCCTACAGCATTAGAGGAAAATATTAACACAGGGATATAAAGAGGCAAGACCAATAAGGATAATAACATCCCTCCGCGTTTCAGAGCGACGACCAAAGCCATGCCAATGGCACCGATCAAACTCAATATCGGCGTACCCAGCAGCAGAGTGTAAATCAGGGTAACAATTGCATCATTACTCAAGAACATCACCGTGCCCAGTAATGGCGAAAAAATAATAATTGGAAAGCCGGTAATCAGCCAGTGCACGACAATTTTGGCCAATATCAACACGGATAGCGGATATTCACTCAGCAGCATTAATTCCAGAGTTCCGTCTTCAAAATCGGAACGAAACAGTGAATCCAGTGACAGCATGGACGCCAGTAATGCCGCAACCCAGATAATACCCGGGCCGATTTGAGCCAGTATCACCTTGTCCGGGCTGATCCCTAAAGGGAATAAGGTAACAACAATAACGAAAAAAAACAGCGGGTTCAGTATTTCACTCTTATGCCTGAAGGCCAGACGCAAATCACGTTTTAATAAGCTAAAAAAAGCGTTATACAATATTAATATCCTGACTTCATAATATGAATATGAGCGTTATGGGAATAAGCAAAAATAAAAAAGCATTTTACTATGTTCTTAACCGACATCAAAGCAGTAAACCATCCTGATTCGGTGATTTTGCCGCTTTTTTAAATAAAACTCTACATATGTCAAATTTTTAACACTCAAAAGAGCCTGCATGAAATATTAAACGTTTGAGCAATTCACGCACTGGAATTTAAATTGACTAAATATTAATCAGTCAATTCACCGGAAGGCAAATGCAGGTATTTAATCGTACAGTCGTTGAGACTGACTTCCTGGTGAGTTGTGAGCAGGACCATACCACCCCGGGCAACATGCTGCTGTATCATCTGCAGAAAAAATTCCACACCGCTGACATCAAGAGAAGTAAACGGTTCATCCAGTATCCACAGTCTGGTTTCACTGAGTATTGCCTGAGCCAGGGCGACCCGACGCTTTTGTCCGGCAGATAACTGGTTACAATACATATCTTCAAAGCCGTAGAGCCCCACTTTTTCCAATACGTCCAGGACCTGCTGTTCAGTCCGGCTTTTAGCTAACTCACAATAACTGTGGATATTTTCCACCGGAGTTAGCTCCAGCTTGATGCCCAGTTTATGGCCCATAAAAGCCAATTGTTCATTATATTCACTGCGGTATTTGTAACAATCGTAACCATCAAAGGTGGTTTCACCACAGACAGGCAAAGCCAGGCCCGCCAGAATCCTTAATAAACTGGTCTTCCCGGTACCATTTTCACCCTTGATATGGAGAATCTCGCCGGGAGCAAGTTCAAAAGTCAGATCGTTGAATAACTCCCGATAACCTCTTTCACAGGTCAGATGTTTGACCGAAAGGCCTTTAGATAGAATAGTTTCTTGCAACACGTTGCTCTTTATTTAACCTATTAATAAGAATCGACTAACCTCTACGAGTCGCTGAAAAAGTGAATAAAAAAATCACAATTTAGCCTACATGCATCAAATATTTCTCGAACAAGTCAGCCCAAGTGACTGTTTTATTACATCGTTTTGTCAGCCGTTATAGTGCAAAAATTAAAAGTTTTACACATTTTTGTTTTTCCTTAACAAAGGCAATATCAGCATTCACTTGAATTACCTGCTTGTCAATAGTTTTTAGATGCTATTTTGTATCTTATTGTTTCTAAAGAATAAAACATTAACTTTAATGAGTGTGCGTTTTGTAATCAATTTGTCACACAACTTAAGAAGCACAAGCTTTCAGAGTTTTACCCAATGTTTATCCACAAAGTTATCCACAGGTTCTGTGAATAACCTTTTACCACAGACCCAGGCAAAAAATAAAAAAACAAATTTTTCAAGCATAATTCATGTCAATCAAAAGTCAAGGCTTCTGAAGCATGAATGATCTCCAGTTTATCTCCCACCCGAATCTGGTTACCGCTAGTGAAATTTAATTTATGCAATAAGTTCTGACCAAAGAACACTTTTCTGTCTTTTTTACGAAATTTAGCCAAGGTCTCCAATGGTTCACGACTCTCCTTTTCTCCGGTTTCAGGATTGACGGTGGTAATCACACAACGGGAACACGGCTTTACTGCAAAAAATTCAATTTGGTTGACCTTGAAATGTCCAAGCGTATCTTCGGCATAGGGCTCACAACCGGAGATAACAATATTGGGACGAAAACGATTTATAGTCAATTCAATATCGACCCGGCGATTTAAATCATCCAGAGAGGCTTCACTGATAATTAAATTGGGAAAGCCATCAGAAAAGCTGGCAATATCGTCATTTTTGGCATATTCAGGATCCACTGGACGCAAACTGGAATCCGGCATATAAACCAATTGACAATCAATCCCGAGGAATTCACTGAACCAATTATCAATCGCCGTATTAATATGATGCGCGGTGATTTGATCGTCCCAGCAAATTACTTCCATCTCGTCATAAAGTTCAATCTGCTGATCGGGATAAGGGATAATCAGGACCGGCATATCCGGTGCCCTGACCGACAGACCGAAGTCCGCCAATTCAGGCTCAATCAATGCCAATTTTGGATAAAGCCGCTGAGAAATAAAGCGATTATTACTATCCACCAGCATCCAGCGACGATCATACTGAAACCCTCTTTTTTCCAATTGAGCGTGCTCTATTGCAATGCCTTTGATGGATTTGATGGGATAAATCCAGAGCTGAGAAATTATCATATCCGCCATGAGGGTTCCTGTTCAAAAAATACTCTATTGATTGATGTCGTCACGTGGCAGAAGAATAACATTGTCGGGGGGAGGCGGGCAAACTTAACCACACGGTTAAGAAAATATTATTTTTTTTTCAAAAAAGACTAGTATTTTTTTTTGAGTATCATATAATACGCACCACTTCACGGAGCGGTAGTTCAGCTGGTTAGAATACCTGCCTGTCACGCAGGGGGTCGCGGGTTCGAGTCCCGTCCGTTCCGCCATTTTTTCTGCTTTTACTGCAAATTTACTTTTGTTCATAGTCATTCGTTCATATAATAGTCATCCGACTTCATAATAATCGAGCTACAGCAATCGAGCTATGGCAATCAAACTACTGACATTTGATCTCGACGATACACTCTGGCCCTGTATGGCCACCATTATGCAAACCGAACGACGACTTCATGAATGGTTTGCAGAACATCATCCTGGCGTCAGCGATCTATATAGCATTGAGCAACTACGTGAAAAGCGTCGACAGCTGGCAGAGCAGCACCAGCATATCGCCCATGATTTAACCGCCTTGCGAAAAAAATCCTTTTCCCTGTTGTCCAGGGAAATGAACTATTCTACTGAACAAGAAGAACAGTTTATTCTGGATGCCTTTGAACTTTATATTAGCGAAAGAAATAAAGTCAGCCTGTACCAGGATGTTATTCCGACTCTGGAAAGGTTAAAGCCCCACTATCGTCTAGGAGCGGTTACCAATGGTAATGCCGATATTTACCGCATTGGTTTAGGCCATTTATTTGAATTTTCCTGGTCTGCCGCTGATGCCGGGCAGCAAAAACCGCATCCCACTGTTTTCAATTCCTTGCTAAGCAAACACCAGATAAAAACCCATGAAGTCATCCATATTGGAGATGATCCGATCAGCGATATAAAAGGCGCACGACAATCCAATATCCGCGCCATCTGGCTAAACCGCAACCATACTCCCTGGCCGGAAGCGCTTGAACCACCTTTGATAGAAATCGATCAGCTAAATCAATTGCCTGAAATCCTTAAAAGGCTATAATTAAATTGTTGATACAATAAAATTCATACCATAAATCAATGCCAGGAGTCTGAATGGCCTACGTAATCACATTTATTGCCAGCGTATTATTTACCATCAGCCTGTTACTCCTGTTCTTTACCTCACCCATGAAGCACGTTCTGTATTTTTTCTTTGATGCCCGCTGGATCAATGCGGTCATTATTATCCGCATGCTGATGGGTTTTATTATCATTGCTGCGGCTCCCTTTACCGGCTTTCCAAATATGATGCTGTTTCTGGGGATTGCCATTATATTCCTGGCCATGACCCTGCCATTCTTCTCTGAAGAGTCACTGGCGCAAATGGCTGAATGGTGGCTAGCGCAATCGAACTGGATGCTGCGTCTTTATGCCTTGATCTTTGCGCCCATCTGGCTGTTTTTTATGTTTGCCTCGCTCCCGGATCCCAGCATATTAAATGATGTTCTAAGGTATATTATTCCTCATACACATTAACTTCATTCATACTCCTTATTGAGATAACCAATATAAAGCGTGAAGAAAGGGAAAATAATCTACTTGCTCTCGATTTCCTGCTAAAATTGCACTTTTCTATCATTGATTATCTTGGTCTGGAACTATGTCGCATAATAAACGTCTTCGCAGTCAACGATTTGCACAATTAGAATTGCACCTCAAGGAACGCATTTTGTTTCTGGATGGCGCTATGGGCACAATGATCCAGAACTATGGTCTTGAAGAATCAGACTATCGAGGTGATCGTTTTAAAGACTGGCCATCGGATCTAAAAGGCAATAATGATCTATTGTCTATTACTCAGCCGCAGATTATTAAATCAATTCATAGCCAATATATTGAGGCAGGCGCTGATATTATTGAGACCAACACGTTCAGTTCTACCACCATCGCCATGGCGGATTACCACATGGAAGAACTGGCCTATGAACTCAATGTCGCCGCTGCCAGGATTGCCAGAGAAGCCTGTGACGAAGCACAGCAAAAAGATGGCCAGGAGCGTTATGTAGCCGGAGTACTGGGTCCAACAAATCGTACCGCCAGCATCTCACCCGACGTTAACGATCCCGGTTTCCGTAATGTTAATTTTGATCAGTTGGTTGAGGCCTACTACGAGGCAACCCGAGGGTTGGTGGATGGTGGCGCGGATACGCTGTTAATTGAAACCATTTTTGATACGCTCAATGCGAAAGCGGCGATCTTTGCCGTACAGAAATATTTTGATGATTTTGGTATTGAATACCCAGTCATGATTTCCGGTACCATAACCGATAAATCAGGGCGCACTCTATCCGGCCAGACCACCGAAGCATTTTATAATGCTCTGAACCATGCACAACCCATTTCCATTGGTCTGAACTGTGCTCTGGGTGCCAGTGATCTGCGCGCCTATATCGAAGAACTTTCAAATCTGGCTAGCTGTGCAATTTCTGCACATCCCAATGCCGGTCTGCCCAATGAACTGGGGGGTTACGATGAATCACCAGAGCAAATGGCCGAGCAACTGGAAGAATGGGCGAGCTCTGGATACATAAATATCATTGGTGGTTGTTGTGGCACATCACCGGATACCATTCGTGCTATCAAAGCGGCAATAGAAAAACACCCTCCCCGGACTATCCCGGAAAGTGACAGACAGTGTCGCCTATCGGGGCAGGAAGCATTTAATATTAATGATGACTCGCTGTTCATTAATGTCGGTGAACGAACCAATGTCACAGGCTCAGCCCGTTTTTTACGGCTGATCAAAGAAGAAAATTATGAAGAAGCCATCTCCGTGGCCCAGCAGCAAGTTGAAAGCGGCGCTCAGATCATTGATGTAAATATGGATGAGGCCATGCTGGATGGCGTTGCTGCCATGACCCGTTTCTTAAATCTTATTGCTGCTGAGCCAGAAATTGCCCGGGTTCCGGTGATGGTTGACTCTTCCAAGTGGGAAGTCATTGAAGCCGGACTCAAATGCATTCAGGGTAAAGGCATTGTTAATTCCATCAGTCTCAAAGAAGGCGAAGAATCATTTATTGAACACGCCCGTCTGATCCGTCGATATGGCGCGGCAACCATCGTCATGGCCTTTGATGAACAAGGTCAGGCCGATACTGAAGCCAGAAAAATTGAGATTTGTACCCGTTCATACAAAATTTTAACGGAACAGGTGGGCTTCCCAGCGGAAGATATTATTTTTGACCCGAATATTTTTGCTGTGGCAACCGGTATTGAAGAGCACAATAATTATGGTGTGGACTTTATTGAGGCCACTCGCGTCATTAAACGGACACTTCCCTATGCCAAAATATCCGGCGGCGTCTCTAACGTCTCGTTTTCGTTCCGGGGCAATAACCCGGTTCGTGAAGCCATACATGCGGTGTTTTTATATCACGCCATTCAGGCCGGCATGGATATGGGCATTGTCAATGCTGGTCAGCTGGCCATATATGATGACATTCCGGCTGAACTACGTGAGAAAGTGGAAGATGTAGTTCTCAATCGAACCCCTGATGGCACGGATGCCCTTCTGGAAATCGCCGAAAAATACCGCGGCGAAGCGATAGGTGGACAAGGCAGCACCGTTGACCTCAGCTGGCGCGAGCTGGATGTTAGCGCGCGACTCAGCCATGCATTGGTTAAAGGGATCACCGACTATATCGATGAAGACACCGAAGAAGCCCGCCTGCAGTATGATGAACCTATACAGGTTATTGAAGGCCCTCTAATGGACGGCATGAATACGGTGGGAGATTTATTTGGCAGTGGCAAAATGTTTTTGCCCCAGGTCGTTAAATCAGCCCGGGTTATGAAAAAGGCGGTGGCCTGGCTCATGCCTTATATCGAAGCGCGCAAAGCCAAGGCTCTGTCAGAAGGTACCAGCGTATTTAGCAATAGTGGCAAAATCTTAATGGCGACGGTTAAAGGCGACGTTCATGATATTGGTAAAAATATTGTTGGCGTGGTGCTGCAATGTAATAACTTTGAAGTCATTGATATGGGCGTTATGGTGCCTGCGGATGAAATCCTGAAAAAAGCCAAAGAAGAAAATTGCGACATAATTGGTTTGTCTGGTTTGATCACACCCTCTCTGGATGAAATGGTTCATATCGCCAAAGAAATGAAACGTCAGAATTTTACCATCCCGATTATTCTCGGTGGTGCCACGACATCCAGTATTCATACGGCGGTAAAAATTGCTCCTGAATATGATCATGGGGTGGTTCATGTTACCGATGCCTCACGGGCAGTTGGGGTCAGTCAAAGCTTATTATCGGAAACATTAAAAGCAGACTTTGTCAGTTCCATTGCCCAGCAATATCAGGCAATCCGTGACGCACGTGATAAAAAGACCCCTAAAACCAATCAGATCACTCTGGCACAGGCACGTGAAAACAAAGTCCCGATGAACTGGAGCAAAGACGAACAACCAGTTATGCCAAGTTTTCTCGGTAGCAAGGTGTTTATAGACTTTCCTTTAGCTGAGTTAAAAGAGCGCATTGACTGGGGACCTTTTTTCCAGACCTGGGAACTTAAGGGTCGTTTCCCGGCTATTTTGGAACATGAACATTATGGTGAAGAAGCCAGGAAAGTATATCAGGACGCCATCGAAATGCTGGACCAGATTATTGCCGAAAAATGGCTTCAGGCCAATGCCATTATCGGCTTTTTCCCGGCCAATAGTGTCAATGACGATGATGTTGAACTGTATCAGGATGACACGCGAACTGAAGTACAGCACACTTTTCACTTCCTGCGTCAACAGATGAAAAAACCCCTGGGCAAATACAATCAATGCCTGGCCGATTATATTGCGCCTAAAGACAGCGGCGTAAAAGATTATCTGGGTACTTTTGCCGTCACAACCGGTATCGGTATTGAGCGAAAATTGGCCGAATTTGAAAAAGAACACGATGACTACCGTTCTATTATGTTGAAAGCCTTAGCGGATCGACTGGCAGAGGCCTTTGCGGAAAAAATGCACGAACTGGTACGCAAGGAATACTGGGGCTATGCTGCCGATGAAGTACTGGACAATAATGCTCTTATTACTGAGCAATATCAGGGAATTCGTCCTGCACCCGGTTATCCAGCCTGTCCGGATCACACCGAAAAGGCCATCCTCTGGGAACTTCTGGAGGTCAAGGACAAAACTGACATTGAATTAACTGAAAGTTTTGCCATGATGCCTGCGGCGGCGGTATCCGGTTTCTATTTTGCTCATCCCCAGGCCCGATACTTCGGTACCGGAAAGATACATAAGGATCAAGTCAAAAACTATGCGCAGCGAAAAGGCATGTCGCTGGAAGAAGCTGAACGCTGGTTGTCACCTTCTCTTAGTTATTAAAGGCTTGGATAGATAGCTGAATCATTGCTTTATCGGAAGCGCTACCATGAATAAATTATTCTATATAACCGATCCAATGTGCAGTTGGTGTTATGCCTTTAAAGGGGTTTTACAGCAACTGCGGCAAAGACTCCCGGAACAACTTGAATTCATTACATTATTGGGTGGTCTGGCAACTGATACCGATAGCCTGATGCCAATTGAAATGCAGCAGCAGCTACAGGCGACCTGGCAGCGCATAGAAAAGAAGGTGCCGGGTATTCAGTTTAATTATGATTTCTGGAAACCCGGGCAATCCAGCAGTCCACCCAGACGTTCGACCTATCCTGCCTGTCGAGCAGTGATAGCCGCACATGCCTTTGATAATCAACACAATTTTGATAATGAGCACTACTATAGAGAATTAATGATTGAAGCCATCCAAACGGCCTATTATCAACAGGCCAGAAATCCGTCGGATGATAGTACCTTAATAACATTAGCCGGACAAATCGGTCTTGATGAGCCATTATTCCAGTCAAGGCTGAAGAGTAATGAAACCGAACAGGAATTACAGCGACAAATTGCTCTAAGCCGACAACTTAATGCTAACTCGTATCCATCGTTAGTATTGCAAACGGGTGGCAGCTTCTGGCCCATCAGTATCGATTACACAAGTCCTGAACCTATTCTCCAAAGCATAAATACTTTACTTGATTTTGAATAAGCCTTGTTCAGATACATTTTTTAAATCGGCATTGGTGCACTTAACCCTGTTCTTTACGGCAATTTTCTAACATTTGCTGCATCTTTTCGATCCCCATAGTTCGGCAGTAATCCACGTTACGTTGCGGAATCAGTTCCGGATCAGGATAATTTTGCAATGCTTTCTCAAGACTGGCTTCACGGATAATATGTAACATCGGATAAGGGGAACGATTGGTATAATTGGCCGGATCATCATGAAAACTATCCGCAAACTGATACTCAGGATGAAAACTGGCCAGTTGAAAAATTCCTTCATAGCCCTGAGCGATCAATAGTTGGTTGGCAATATCCAGTAAGTCCAGAAAGTCATCAAAATCCTGAACAAGTTCAGCGAAAATAAACAGGCTGGTTTCAATACTCACTTCCTGCTCAAGCCGTTCACATTCTAGCACCAGGTGTTCCAATGCCTGAGCAATTTCAATGTTATCATCCACACAAAAACGGATACTTCCCCTGTCTCTTTCTCTTTTAGCAAATGGACAGAGATTATGTTCAATAATAATGTTATCCAACCAGCATTGTGTCTGCAGTATAATCTTCTTGTTGTTAGACATAACTTGTCCTGAATCTTTAAACGGATTTTCAGGCAAGTATAACATTCCCCAAGGGAAATCCCTTAGTCTACCAGCTGGAGCGCAGATCAATATTTATGCACAAAAAGAATTCATAAATATATTTTCGCCTTATTTTTGTGCATAAATTTTATATCATTTTTCAAAATTAATTTATTTTATGTTATAAATCATAAGCTTAAAAAACCAATGGTTTTGGTACAGATTATGCTTTCTCTTTAGATCAAGGTAATTACGAATGTTATGATACTGTGTAATATGCTTGAAATAACTTTTTGTTATCGTATGCGCTCATATTCCTAGGATCTATCTGTATTGCCTGAAATTTCAGAAGATCTATACTTGCTACAAATACCTCTGGAGGAACCAGATATGTTTATTGATATACATCACTTTACGGATAAATTGATACCAAAAATTGCGCCATCGGTACGTCATATTCTGGAAAAAATAGCCATTTTATTTATTCCACTGCCTTTATTCATGTTATTTTCAGGAACTACCGGAATCATCAAAACAGAATCGCCTGAACAGCTGGCAACAATAGGTTCCATGGGTTCCAGCTTTGTTCATTCCTTTGGCATGCATAGCCTCATCATTGCGGGCGCTTTTGGCATTACTTTTATTATCTGGTTTATTACCAGAAAATTCTGGGGCCAGACAGATGAAGAGCTTGAGGAAGAATTTTTTGAACCAGAAATTAATAATGTTCAAGAACAACATCAGGAAAATAAAAAGCATACTCATCTAGATTAATCCAGGACTGACATCACTGTATTTTTCAAAATAATTAACGATATAAAAATATTATTCTATTATCGAAATAAATCTATTTATAAAAAATCCAGCAAGGGAGTGTTTTGCTGGCCAGGTTGACCTGCTTGTCCTTCTTTCGAGCACCTGACAATAATGCTTCCAGTGTTGTCCAAAATGCCCTCGAGTGATTCATATGGATGGTATGAGACAATTCATGAAGCAAAATATAATCCATCAACTCTTTATCAATAAACAATAAACGGTAATTCAGATTGATATTCTTCCGGGAGGAACAGCTTCCCCAACGGGTTTTTTGCGCCCGGATGGACAACCGGTTATAAGGCAGACAATGTTTCTGACTGAGTTCATCAAGCCGTTTTTTCAGGTAAGGCCTACTATATCCTTTAAAAAATTGTTCCAGTAAGTTAAACACTTCGGTTTTATTGTGCAAATTGCCACAGATCTTCAAACTATAATAATCTTGTTGCACGACCGACATCGTATCATCAGGACAATGGCTGTAATCAATAGTAAATGTTTGTTCCAATGCCTTTAAAATTACCTGCTCAGGCAATAGACAATGCTCAATAACAGGAATTTCCGGTTTTTGAGCCCGCAGTTTTTCAAAGGCGCTATTAATCCAGTGCTTTTTTTCTCTGACAAATTCCGGAATCAGCTTATCGATCTGTCGTCGACTCATGCTTTTGGGTACTACCACGACTAGCCCTTTTGCCAGAGAAACATTCAAACGAATATATTTGGCCCGAGAGGAAATGCGGATTGAATACGGTTCAATAATTTGTTTTGACGATATCAGGCTGTTTTGCATAGAGTTTTTCAATTAATACGGTAGAAGCAGCTGTACTTATTTTCAAATATAAATTTCATCTCAGTTATTAGAATTATATCATTTAAAATGCTATGCTGGGTTTATTAAAATAACATCTAAAAATTAAATGGCTGAATCAACCTCAACCGAATATATCGAATTAAAACGATCTGTTGATTTACTGGAATTGGGCATGTTTGTTACCCGGCTGGATCGTCCCTGGGAAGAAACCGATTTCGTATATCAAGGTTTTCAGATCAATACGCTTGATGAACTGCATGCTCTTAAAGAACAATGCGAGTATGTTTATGTTCGGGCCGCCAAACAACAATGGCACATAGAGCAAGAGCCTGAGGCGCCTGCCCAGGAAAAAATCACCTATATAAATAAAATTCCAATCGATCAGGAATTGAACAATATCCGTTCTGCATATAAAGATGCTTGCGCTCAGACCAGCGCAATACTCGATGGTATCCGTCTCAGTGGCGAGTTGGATACCCAGAGAGTCAGTCAGGTGGTTGATGAATGTGTTGACAGCATCTTACGTAATGATTCAGCTATGGTCTGGCTCACTCAAATCCGCAATAAGGACAATTACACTGCTGAACATTCACTAAGAGTCTGTATTTATGCAATCGCCCTTGGTAAAGAGCTCGGTTTTCGTGAGCTGGAGCTGCAAAATATTGGTACTTGTGGATTGCTTCATGATGTCGGCAAGGTCAGGATCCCTAAAGAAATTTTGCTCAAGCAGGATAATCTGACTGAAGAAGAGCTCAAAATCATGCAGGAACACCCGGTTTATGGGAAAAAACTGCTCATTTCTAAAGCGGGGGTTTACCCCGGCGCGGTTGACGTAGCCTATTGCCATCACGAACGGCTCGATGGCTCTGGATATCCCAGAGGAATTACAGGAGAACGCATTCCCTATTACGCCAAGATTATCGGCATCATTGACGCCTATGATTCAATGATATCAGACAAACCTTATAGTCGCGGCATCACGACTCTGGATGCCTGTCGACATATTTACCAGTGTAAAGACACATTGTTTGATAAAACTATTTTGGGTCATTTTATTCATTTTATTGGTATTTATGCTCCCGGTAGCCTGGTGGAAATGAATACCGGCGAAGTTGGTATTATCATCGAAACCAATAATGAGGACGGCATAAAGCCAAAGATTCTTTTAGTATTGGGCTCAGATAAAAGAGCCAAAAATGAACGAATTATTGATTTATACAAAGGTGATATCACGTTTACCAATACCGCTTACGTGATTAAAAAATCACTCTCCAATGGGGCTTATGGCATCAACATTGAAAAATACCTGGATCAAATCATTTCAAATTATAACCGCTAAGTTTATTCTGGGGGACAATTGAATACCGCACCAATCGGCAGGTGATCTGAAAGTTTACGCCATCGTCGATTAGAAAATGACAAGGCTTCCTGTAGATTTACCCCCCGATAATAAATTCTATCAACCTGTAAAGTGGGTCGCCAGACGGGAAAAGTTCGAGCATGTTGCCCCGAATAGTTTTGAAAGGCTTCTTTAAGTCCCAGATCAATTTTCATATGATCGATAGCACGTTTACGCCAGTCATTAAAATCTCCCGCCATAATAAGTGGTTCATCATGTGGAATAGTTTGTTCAATCATTTCAGCAATAACACCCAATTGCGTTTCCCGCTCGGCTTCAAATAGTCCCAGATGTACGCACACCAGGTTTAAAGTCACCTGACCTGGCAAGATAATTTTTGCATGTAAAAAACTGCGACTGGCAAATGTCGCTTTGGATAAATTCTGGTTATGCCAGCTTACAATAGGGTACTTACATAAAATGCCATTACCATGATGCCCTTTTTTATACACCGCATTTTTGGCATAGAGTGAAAAAGGCCAACGATTCTCAGCCAGAAAATCGCCTTGAGGTTTTAAAGGCCAGGATTCTATTTTTCGACTGCGCATGTGATGTTCACCTTGCAATTCCTGCAAAAAGATCACATCTGGATCAATTTCTTCCAATGCCTCACGAATGGCAAATAAAGTAAAACGACGATTAGCAGTACTAAAGCCTTTATGAATATTATAAGTTAATATTTTGAACGTTCGGTCGGTCACGATAGTTTATAGTACTTTGCTTGAATTAATCTTTTAAGTTTCTTACCACTCCAGACACAACTCCTAAAATTTGAACTTCTTCATTTTTTAAAAAAATGGGTTCCATCTCTGGGTTAGCCGGTTGTAGTCGTATGCCACTTTTTTCAATATAAAATTTCTTTAAGGTGACTTGTTCATTATTGATCAGACAAACCACCGATTGACCATTGCTGGCGCTTTCGGTTTTTTCAATAATGACCACATCACCATCCTGGATATTATCATCAATCATGGAATGGCCCTGAACTTTCAGGGCATAGGTATTGCGAGTGACCATACTTTCAGGCACTGCAATGGCTTCATTTTGTTCCACGCGTTCAACAGGGCTTCCAGCAGTAATAAAACCGAGTAATGGAACATCAACCATTGACTCTGAGTCACTATCCATTATTTCCAGCTCCGGTATCCAGACGGAACGTTTGTTTTTTGGTAATAAATAATTGATTTCTGCCGACATAGTGTCACCTTATGTTGTCAT
>Ga0316204_10006540_pt1 | contig 17838 bp, 13 predicted proteins | sample 6monrhotite_MG_2_FD_205661 | JGI IMG/M metagenome (GOLD analysis project Ga0316204, IMG submission 205661) | Microbial mat bacterial communities from mineral coupon in-situ incubated in ocean water Damariscotta River, Maine, United States -... | ecosystem: Environmental > Aquatic > Marine >... | reverse complement strand
GTAGGTTTAAACACTGCAAAAGGTAAACTTGCTTTTTCTTTACCAAATTTTATGGTGTTTAAAGTTTTTTCCATGGCTAAGTCAAAATGCTCCTCAACTTGTTTGCCTTCAGCTGAATAGTCTAATACAGAATGTACATTCTTTGTGTACATTTTATCAATAATTGGCATACAATCTTTTTCTGTTACTCCACCACAAAAATGATCGAAGACAGTTGCTCTAATAATACCTTCAACGGGTAAATAAGCTTTTAATGCAAATTTTGTTACCGCAGTTCCAATTTTTACAAGTGGTTCGCGTTTTATCATCTCAAACAAATAAAAAGCTCTATCTAGCTCAGTATTTGATTTAATAGCAAAAGCTACTTCTGTATTATCAAATAATTTTTTCATATTACATTATATTTACACAAAGATACTACCAATGAGTTTATTTTTTCATTTTTTTACCCTTAATTTGCATTAAAATATTATCCTAAATGACACCTATTTTATCTAATAATTACTATGTTAATTTTAATGAAGCAGCTTATGCTAAATTGAACGAATATATCTCAAAATCTAATCCTTCTGGTTTATTTATTTTAGTTGATGAAAATACCAATGAAAACTGTTTACCTATTCTTTTGCAAAATCTTGAAACTACTAGCCCTATAGAAATTATTGAAATTGAAGCTGGTGAAGCACATAAAAATTTAGAAACGTGTACTGGAGTTTGGAATGCGCTAACTGAATTGGGTGGTGACAGAAAATGCTTACTTATTAATTTAGGTGGTGGTGTTATTACAGATTTAGGTGGTTTTGTGGCATCAACATTTAAACGTGGAATAGCATTTATAAATATACCAACCACGTTATTAAGTATGGTAGATGCTTCTGTAGGTGGAAAAACCGGTGTAGATCTAGGAGTATTAAAAAATCAAATTGGGCTATTTTCGAATCCTGAAATGGTACTTATAGATCCTACGTATTTAGAAACGGTTACCGAACGTGAATTGCGTTCTGGATTAGCTGAAATTATTAAATATGGGCTTACCTATGATGTGTCAATTTGGAACACCATAAATTCATTTAAAAATTTAACGTTGAGTAATTTAAACACTTTAATCCATCGTTCTATTGAAATTAAAAATGAAGTAGTAACCAAAGATCCTAAAGAAGCCGGAATAAGGAAAGTGCTTAACTTTGGACATACGTTAGGACACGCCATTGAGTCTTATTATTTAGAAACTGAATCTAAAGATATTTTAACACATGGTGAAGCAATAGCAGTTGGGATGGTAACAGAAGCCTATATCTCTCACAAATTATTTCATTTTCCTCTCGAAGAAGTCAAAAACATAAAAAGTGTTATTCTGAAAATTTATGGTAAAATTGATATCGAATCTTCAGATTATCAAGCTATTATTGAGCTACTGATCCACGACAAAAAAAATGTTGCTGGCAAAGTAAATTTTGTGCTACTTACTAATTTTGAGCATTTTAAGTTAGATTGCGAGGTTGAAATTGTGCTACTCAAAGAAGCTTTAGATTATTATAGTGCTTAAATTTTAGTTGATTTAACATTTATTTATTATCTTTAGTACGTTCTCTTATTATTGATACTATTATAAATGAACCTCATGTTTCTTAATTTAAATTAAGAAATAAAATCATGCAATTATGATTAAAGAAGGTCCCACATACGAAGAGTTGCTAGCCGAAAACACTATTTTAAATGAGCATAAAATAAGTAATGAAAATTACCGTGCCATATTTGAAAATATGTGGGAGGGTTTTGCCCACTGCAAATTACTTTACGAAGAAAATGAGCCCAATGATTTTATTTATATTGAAGTTAATAAAGCATTCTACCATCAAACCGGTTTAACACAGGTTACAGGTAAAAAGATTTCGGAAATACTCCCTAACCATAAAAGAGAGAATAAAGAATTATTCAAATTATATATAAGAGTTTCTCAAACAGGAAAATCAGAAAAAATTGAAACTTTTGTTCCGGAATTGGGAAAATGGTTTTATCTATCTGTTTTTAGTATCAAAAAAGATCATTTTTTTGTGATATTTAATAATATTACCAACCGTAAACAAAATGAGCTTCAACTTATTAATCATGAAAAACAATTAGAAACCCTCAATGAAACAAAAGATAAACTTATTTCAATTATTGCACACGATTTAAGAAATCCGTTTAACAGTATTATAGGTTTCTCAGAGTTGTTAATTGAAGAAGTAGAACATTTTGAAATTGAAAAAATTAAAAGGTTTTCTAAAATTATTAATACCAGCTCCGTAAATACTCTTAATTTATTAGATAACTTATTGCATTGGGCGAAAACACAAACAAATCAACTTAACTTTTCCCCAGAAAAAATCGAAATATCTAGCATTATAAATGAAGTCTTAAAGACTCTTGAATCTACTGCAAAATTTAAAAATATTTCTTTAAATTATTATCAAAAAAACCCAAATTTAGTTGTTCATGCTGATTTGAATATGCTAAAAACTATTTTACGAAATCTTATTTCTAATTCTTTAAAATTTACAAAATCAGAAGGATTTATACATATATATACCAAAAATATCAACAATCAAGTTGAAATAGTTATAGAAGATAATGGTATTGGTATGAATGAAGCAACAAGAGCAAATTTATTTAAAATTCATAAAGACTCAACATTAGGTACAGCGAATGAAAAAGGTTCTGGTTTGGGGTTATTGCTTTGCAAAGAACTAATTGAAAAGCATAAAGGTGAAATTTTTATTGAAAGTGAAGAAGGAAAAGGTACTACATTTAAATTTACCCTACCAATAGACTAAATTTTAAACTTAACAAAATCTACATAAAATCAAAATTAACAACAATCTTTAATAACTTCTCTATAGATTTCTTTATAGGCAGGCAACACATTTTCTAAACTAAATTCTTTTGCTTGTGCCAGTGCGTTGTTCTTAAACTCTTGCAATGTCTCTAAATTTTTTAAAATAGCCATGCCATTTTTAGCCATATCATCGGTATCTCCAACATTACTTAAATAGCCTGTTACCCCATGTATATTAACTTCTGGTAATCCTCCTGAATTGGTAGAAATAACTGGTGTTCTCGCGGCCATGGCCTCCAATGCTGCCAAACCAAAACTTTCTGTTTCTGAAGGAAGCAAAAATAAATCTGAATAACATAATAATTTATTCACCTCATTACTATTTCCCATAAATAATACTTTATCAAGTATATTTAAATCTTTAGCTTGACATTCAATATGTTCTCGATCTGGACCTTCACCAACTAAAATTAATTTTGAAGGAATTTCCTTTTGAATTTTATAAAAAATATCAATCACATCTGATGCTCTTTTTACTGGGCGTAGATTACTTACGTGACAAATAATTCGTTCATCTTCACTTGCAATTGTATGTCGTAAACATTCTTCTGAACCTATTTCAGGGTATTGTTCAAAATCAATAAAATTGTGAATGACTTTAATTTCTTTTTTAATATTGAATAATCTTAAGGTATCTCTTTTTAAACTCTCAGAAACTGTAGTAACAACATCAGAATTATTGATACTAAATTCAACAGCTGTTTTATAATTTGGGTGACTTCCCACTAAGGTAATATCTGTTCCATGAAGGGTTGTAACTACCTTAATATCAATCCCTTTTTCCTTCAACATTTGCTTTGCCATATACGCCGCATACGCATGAGGAATTGCATAATGAACATGTAAAATTTCTAAATTATACATTTCTACAATTTCTACCATTTTACTAGACAATGCTAATTCATAAGGTTGAAATTGAAATAAAGGATATTCTTCAACAAAAACTTCATGAAAGTGTATATCATTTGATATAAAATCAAGTCTTACAGGCTGCTTATACGTTATAAAATGTACATGATGACCTCTTTGTGCAAGAGCCATACCTAACTCCGTTGCTACTACTCCACTTCCTCCAAACGTTGGATAACAAACAATACCTATTTTCAAACTTTTATATTTTTATTTTCAACGGTAAATATAGGAGTAAAAATGGGAATATTGTACGGAATAAATTATAAATTAATCATAAAAAAACCTCTAAAGTAATTTACAAAAGAGGTTTTTAAATTTATACTAAATTTGAATTAGTAATCTCCTAATGTTTCAGGATTTTGATTCAATGCATCAGCTAATTGCTCATCGCTTGGCGGTTTTCCATGCCAAGCATGCGTATGCATCATAAAATCAATACCATTTCCCATTTCTGTATGTAATAAAATACAAACTGGTTTTCCTTTTCCTGTTAAAGATTTAGCTTTTGCTAAACCATTTTTTATACTTTCCACATCATTTCCTTCTTCAATATCTAAAACAATCCATCCAAAAGCTTCAAATTTAGCTCTTAAATTACCTAATGGCATGACATCATCTGTAGCGCCATCAATTTGCTTTAAATTGTAATCTACCGCAGCAATATAATTGTCAATTTTTTTTCCTGCGGCATACATTGCAGCTTCCCAAATTTGACCTTCTTGTAATTCACCATCTCCGTGCAATGAGTATACTAATTTGTGATCTCCATTTAGCTTTTTTGCCTGAGCAGCTCCAATAGCAACACTCATACCCTGACCTAAAGAACCTGAAGCTATTCTCACACCTGGCAAACCTTCGTGCGTTGTTGGGTGACCTTGTAAACGCGTATTTAATTTTCTAAATGTTGCTAATTCTGATACTGGAAAAAATCCGCTTCTTGCTAAAACACTATAATAAACAGGAGAAATATGTCCATTTGATAAAAAGAATAAATCTTCATTTTTACCATCCATAGAAAATTCAGTAGAATATTCCATAACTTCTTGAAAAAGGACCGTTAAAAACTCGTTACAACCTAATGATCCTCCCGGATGACCAGATTTCACGGCGTGAACCATTCTCACGATGTCTCTTCTTACTTGTTGCGCAAAATCTTGCATTTGTTTTGTTGTTGACATTTGATTGTAAATTGATTAATCGCAACAAAAATATCATTTTATATTCACGTTACGTAATTTATTCAAAGGAAAGTTATTTAGGTATTATTAACAATTTTCTATATCATATATCATTTAATTCATAGGTCTGATAAATATCATCATTTAATTATGATTTTTAAAGTAAATTAAACATTATTGTTTAACTGTCTAAATATCAACATTATGAACATTTTGAAATACTCACTTTATAGTATAATAATGCTATTTACTATTAGTTTATATTCTCAAAATAAAGAGAATGAAGCAAACAATAAAGGTGTAGAAACTATTATTATTAAAACTAAAAATGGAAATATTACAGTTTATCTGCCTTCCAATATCCATTCTGGAGATATAATTTCAGGAACAGTTATTTCTGATCCAACTGATAGAAATAAAAAAAAGAAAAATTCTCCGTTGCAAAAAAATATTTCAGTTTTTGGAAATAAGATACCTTTAAGTAAATCTAAGTTTTCAATTAAAATTCCAAATGAAAAAACATCAACCTTTGATGAAAATGACATTCATATTCCAATCTCCGAATCTCCAAGAGACATTTTTCTAACAGAATTTAATATACCAAATTATTTTAGAGCTGGTTATCCCCAAAAAATTAAAGGTGGGTTTGATGGGGATTTTAAAAATTCTAAAATACTTTTAAATGATAAGGTATTAGATATATTAACAGAATCTCCACAAGAAATAGTTGTTCAAATACCACCTAATATCTCAGGAAAGAAAACATTAGAAATCTTAGAAAATGATATTATATTTTTTACAGAAATAGCATGTATTGATTTAAATATGACTGCAGGTAAAACAAACCTTTTTAAAGGTGAAAGTACAAATATTAATATTGAAATTATTGGACTTCAGTATATTTCTGAACACATAGTTGTAATAATAGAAAATTTAAATACTCAAAATGTTCATTTAGAAGGTGGAGAAATTCAAAATATTATAATAAACCCATTAGATGCTAAAGATGGAGTGTTTACTAAAGAATTAAAAGTTACCGCCAATCTTAATGGTAATTTTTCAATTAAGGCCACAATAATAGAACCGGATTCTACATTAGTCGAAGAAAATATTAATAATTATGAAAATTTATCTGAAAAAGAAAAGAATCTTATTATAAAACGAAAAGAAATTGAGACAGCAATTAAAGATGCAAATAATATGGTTGATGTGATTAAATTACAATCAAAAATTCAACTATTTTGTCAAGAGAACTATCCCTCTCATATTGAAAGTGAAGAAAAGTGCAAAAACAATTTAATGCTCAAATTAAGGCAAAAAGGAGATAAAGCTAAAGAAAAGGCAGTAGCTGAAGTAGATAACAGTACGGATAAAATTGCTAGAATAATGGAGTTATTGGCCCTTTTGAAAGCAGGTGAGAGCGCCTCGGGCAAAGGAATTTTATTTTCTACAAAAAACATTACTTGGGCAAGAGCAGAATTAAAGAAAAAAGCTGATTTATGGCTAGCAAATCAGGTTGATTTAATTGGAGGTCTTAAAGGAGATGCATTGCAAGAAAAAATTAAACAACTTCAAGCTTTAATAAATGCTTTTAAAACAGCTAGCGGATCTGAAGGGAAAATGTTTTCAAATAAAGCGATTAAAGAAGTAGAAAAAAAGTTACAACTAATAAAAAAATAATGAACTTACAACACTAAGATTAAATATAGTATGAAAATCTTGTAACAATTGAAGAAGAGAATATTAAGTAAAAAATTACTCTAAGTTTTTTGCTTTTTCTTCTTAGCTGCTGGAAACAACACATTATTTAAAATTAATCGATAGCCTGGAGAATTTGGATGCAGATCGAGTTCGGTTTTAGGATCTCCTACTCGATGCTGATAATCTTCTGGGTCGTGACCACCGTAAAATGTAAACATCCCTTTTCCTTTTACTCCGTGAATATATCGTGCTTCTCTGTTGGTTTTATTTTCTCCCAAAACTAAAATGCTTGATTTTACACTTTCACGTTCAAATGAAGTTGTTTGTCCCATAAAACCTTTCACTAATTGCGTATGGTTTTGACATAACATGGTTGGAATTGGATCCCATTTGGCTGAATATTCTTTCAATGAAAAGTAATCTGAAGTTCTTTTTATAGATGAACGCTTTCGAGTCATATCTATAGATGAAAATTCATACTCTTCAGGATTTCTAACTAAAGTAAAGTCTTTAAATGCAAATGTATTATTATAATCTATTTTATCTTGATAATCCTTTTCAGAAGGATCACCATCAAACATAGTCTCACAAATATCTACTCCTTCAGCAGCTAAAGCAATATCAAAACTATCCGTGGCTGAACACATTGCAAACATAAAACCACCACCTATTACAAAATCTCTAATCTTTGTTGCCACCGCTAATTTTTCATTAGAAACTTTTGAAAATCCTAACTTTGTGGCTAATTCTTCTGCATCTTTCTTTTGCTCAATATACCAAGGAGCTGTTCTATATGATCCATAAAACCTTCCAAATTGTCCGGTAAAATCTTCATGATGCAAGTGAAGCCATTCATATAAAAGCAATTTTTCTTCCAAAACTTCTTCATCATAAATAACATCGAAAGGGATTTCAGCATAGGTCAAAACCAAGGTTACGGCATCATCCCAAGGAAGTTTATTTTTTGGAGAATATACTGCTATTTTAGGTGCTTTTTCTAAAAGAACTGCATCCATATTTTGAGAAGGACTGCTTATTTCTTCAAGAATTTGTGCAGCTTGAGTATCTGAAATCACATGAAATGTTACTCCGCGTATTTTACATTCATTTCGTGTAGCTTTATTATCTTCTAGTAAAAAAGAACCTCCTTCATAATTTAACAACCATTTAGCCGTGTTTCCTTGTTTCAACGACCAAAATGTAATTCCATATGCTTTTAAATGGTTGGTTTGGGTTACATCATCCATAGGTATTAATATAAATGACGCATGAATCATGTTCGTTACAAAAAGAAAACTTACTACTAGTATTTTAATTAAATATTTATTTTGCAATTTTCAATTATTAAAAAGGTAAACCACTGTCATCCAAATTATCTTCAACTCCAAAAGCATCTTTTGGGCTTTGCATATTTGATGAAATCGCAGCATTCATTTTAGAAGGAAATTCACTACTAAAATCATCATCTAAATTACTAAACTGTGCTAAATGTCCTGTAAATTTCAATTTAATATTTTCTAAACCACCATTTCTGTGCTTTGCTACAATAAATTCAGCTTGACCTTCACAATTCGTTCGTTCCTCATCATCCCATTCTGTAAGTCCATAATATTCAGGTCTATAAATAAATGAAACAATATCCGCATCTTGCTCGATGGCTCCTGATTCACGTAAATCTGACAATAACGGACGCTTATTTCCTCCACGGGTTTCAACAGCACGTGATAACTGAGAAAGTGCAATTACGGGAATTGCTAATTCTTTTGCCAACGCTTTTAAATTTCGAGAAATCATAGAAATCTCTTGCTCACGGTTTCCTCCATTCGAAGTTCCAGCAGTCATTAATTGTAGATAATCAATTACTATTACCTTAATTCCATGTTGTGAGGCTAATCGACGTGCTTTTGCTCTTAAATCAAAAATGGATAAAGACGGCGTATCATCAATAAAAATTGGAGCATTTGATAAATTTTTAACCTTTACATTTAATTGCTCCCATTCATGTGGTTCTAAATTTCCTTTCCTTAATTTTCCAGATGAAATTCCGGTTTCACTAGAAATCATCCTTGTAATCAACTGAACTGATGACATCTCTAGCGAGAAAATAGCAACAGGTGTATCAAAATCAATGGCCATATTCTTAGCCATTGACATTACAAAAGCAGTTTTACCCATACCTGGCCTAGCTGCTAAAATTACTAAATCAGATGGCTGCCAACCAGAGGTCAATTCATCTAAACGGGTAAAACCAGTTGCAACACCACTCATTCCCTGCTTATTAGAAATCTCTTGAATTTTCTTAATTGCCTGACCTACAAGACCTTCAGCGGTCTCTGACCCTTTTTTAAGGTTTCCTTGTGTAACTTCAAATAATTTTGATTCCGCATCATCTAATAAATCAAACACATCTACCGTTTCGTCATAGGCTTCTTCAATAATTTCAGCAGAAATAGAAATTAATTTACGCTGAATATATTTTTGAAGAATAATACGAGCATGAAATTCAATATGTGCAGATGAGGCCACTTTTTGAGTTAACCCAATTAAATAAAAATCACCGCCAACCGCATCTAAATTCTCCGTTTTTCGTAACTGATTTGCCACCGTAAGTAAATCGGTAGGTTCTGAATTTTGAAATAACGTAAAAATCGCAGCATATATTAATTGGTGCTGTTCTTTATAAAAAGCATCTGCATGTAAAATATCAATCACATCATCAACACCCTTTTTGTCAATCATCATAGCACCTAAAACAACCTCTTCTAAATCAACTGCTTGAGGTGGTATCTTACCTTTCTCAAGGTTTATAACGGTACTTTTTTTAAACTTATTTGATTGAATTGGCTGTAAACTTTTCATTCTTTTACTCGTATATTTTTAACTATTTTAAAATTTTAAGAGAAGTAATTATTAACTTTCACTATATTTTTTGATTAAAGCAAATGTAATTTTTAAAACACAGTTTTAACCTAAATTTTAAATTATATTTTTAAACATATTTTGTTGACAAGTAACTATTTTGTTAATAACTATTTAAACGTAGATTGCTGAGAATTTATTTCCTATTTTTGAATTATGAATCGAAAAAAAGTATATAAAATTCTAACTTTATTACTAGTAATGCAATGGGCATTTATTCAAATTATTGCTCGCTACCCTAAATTTATTGAGACTTATTATTCTAATGGTTTATATTTCTATATTTCTTATTTCCTTCGAATGATCTTTGGGTGGATCCCTTTTTCAATAGGTGATATTTTCTATACCATTTTAGCATTAATTATTATTAAGGGCATTTATAATACTTTAAAAAAGAAACGTTTGAATGTTAAAGATACATTTTTTAAAACTGGAGCAATAATTTCAGTCGTGTTTTTCTTATTTCATTTTAATTGGGGGTTGAATTATTTTAGACAGCCTTTGTTTCAAAGTTTGAATTTGGAAAAGAGTACCTATACTTCAAATGAATTAATTGAGTTTACCAAAACAGTTATACGTAAAACAAATGACACTCAGTTTTTAATTACTAAAAATGATACTCTAATTGTGGAAAATAAAGTTAGTAAAGAGCAAATTAAAGAACTTTCAACTGAAGCTTATGAGCAATTATCTTTGATATATCCACAATTTCAATTAAAAAATCAAGCATTAAAACATTCGCTATTTAGCGTTCCCCTTACTTATATGGGCTTTGCAGGTTATTTAAATCCCATTACAAATGAAGCACAAGTGAATGCTTTAATTCCAAAAAATAATTATCCTGCTACCATTTGCCACGAAATTGCTCACCAAGTAGGTATAGCATCTGAAAGTGAAGCGAATTTTGTTGGGTATTTGGCTTCGATTCATTCAACCGATGACTATTATAATTATTCTGGATATTTATTGGCGCTTCGCTATTGCCTAGCTGAAATTTATAGAGCAAATCCTGAACAATACGAGTTGCTTTTACCTACAATAAATAAAGGTGTTTTGAAAGATATGCAACAAAGCCAAGATTTTTGGCAATCCTATCAAAATTGGTCAGAAAAATATTTTAAAATATTTTATGATCATTTTTTAAAGGCAAACAAACAAAAAGATGGAATTAAAGGATACAATAAAATGGTGTCACTTCTTATAAATTACTATAAAACTAAATCTTTGTAACAAATTAACCCTTATTTTTGGCACATGAATAAACACATAACGAGCCCACAAAATTCATATATCAAAGAACTTGTTCAGTTAAAGGAAAAATCGCGTATTCGGAAAAATTCAAATTCGTTTTTAATTGAAGGATTGCGTGAAATTTCATTGGCAATTAAAGGTGGTTATGCTATTTCAACTATTTTAGTTGATTTTTCAATTTTAAGTGAAATTGACTTTAATACTATTTCTAATAGTATATCTTCAACTTTTGAAATTATTGAAATTACCAACGCCGTTTATTCAAAATTGGCTTTACGAGCATCAACTGAAGGAATTATTGCAGTTGCACAAAGCAAAGATTTATCGTTAAAATCCATGCAATTTTCAACTAAAACACCTTTAATATTAGTTGCTGAAGCACCTGAAAAACCAGGCAATATTGGAGCTTTATTAAGAACTGCTGATGCGGCTGGTATTGATGCTGTTTTTATTGCGAATCCAAAAACTGATATGTACAATCCAAATATTATTCGATCAAGTGTCGGTTGCGTTTTTACAACTAAAATTGCCACAGGAACAACAACTGAAATAATTTCTTTTTTAAAAGAAAATGACATAGCTATGTATGGAGCGGCTTTAACGGCATCAGTAGAATATCAAACTGTAAATTACATAAAATCAAGCGCTATTATTGTAGGTACTGAAGCAACAGGTTTGTCTGATGAATGGCTTCAAAACACTTCTCAAAATATAGTAATCCCAATGCGTGGAACCATTGATTCTATGAACGTTTCAGTGAGTGCCGCTATAATAATTTTTGAAGCAATAAGACAACGAAACCCCTAATATTTTTAAACATGAATCCAACAATTTTATTTTACATTTTAATAGGTATTATTACTATTAAATTTATTGCTGATACTTTTATAAATTATCTTAATTCAACCCATTTTGGCGATCCCATTCCAAAAGAATTGGAAGATGTTTATAATAAAGAAGAGTATGAAAAATCTCAAGCTTACAAAAAGGAAAATTATAAATTTTCATTACTCTCGAGCACATTCTCAATTGTTATAACCATACTTTTTTTTCTATTAGATGGTTTTGCTTTTGTTGATTACTTAGCGCGACTATATTCAGAAAACACCATAGTAATTACCTTAATTTTCTTTGGTATTATTCTATTTGCAAGCGATATTTTAACCATACCGTTTGTATACTACAAAACTTTTGTGATAGAAGAAAAATTTGGATTTAATAAGAGTTCAAAAAAAACATTTATAATAGATAAAGTTAAAGGTTGGATTATGATGCTTTTAATAGGTGGGGCAATTTTAGCGCTAATTACTTGGTTTTACCAAATTACAACTTCAAAATTTTGGCTATATACTTGGGCTTTAATTAGCTTTTTCACACTTTTTATGAATCTGTTTTATTCAAAATTAATAGTTCCTATTTTCAATAAACAACTTCCACTAGAAGATGGAGCATTAAAGGTTGCTATTGAAAAATTCTCAAATAAAATTGGATTTAAATTAAACAATATATTTGTTATAGATGGTTCAAAACGTTCTACAAAAGCGAATGCTTATTTTTCTGGTTTTGGAACACAAAAACGTATTACACTATATGATACACTTATTAATGATTTAGAGGTTGATGAAATTGTCGCTGTTTTGGCACATGAAGTTGGTCATTATAAAAGAAAACATATTATATATAACTTATTTCTTTCTATTATTTTGACAGGGCTAACCTTGTATATCTTATCCTTATTAATCGGTAATGAAGTTTTATCTCAAGCATTAGGGGTTGAAAGTGCTAATTTTCACATTGGATTGATTGCTTTTAGCATTTTATACTCACCTATTTCAGAGATTACTAGTTTTATGATGAATATATTATCAAGAAAATTTGAATATCAAGCCGATAATTATGCCAAAGAAAATTTTAATGCTGAAGCTTTAATTGTATCTTTAAAAAAGCTTTCAAAAAACAGTTTAAGTAACTTAACCCCACATCCATTATATGTAAAAATTCATTATTCGCACCCAACACTTTTACAACGTATTATAAACTTAAAAAATTAAACATTTCTATTTGGTAGTAAATTATAAAATACTATTTTTAAACAATGACATATAATCTTAGCATAGAAGAAGAAAACAAGGAAATTGCTAGAAGGTATAAAGATTTGCTAAAAGGAGCCTATCAATCTTTTTCAGTTTCTGATAAAAGGGAAATAAGAAAAGCTTTTGATATTGCAGTTGAAGCTCATGGAAAACAACGTCGTAAAACTGGAGAACCTTACATATTTCATCCAATTGCGGTTGCAAAAATTGTAGCATATGAAATTGGTTTAGATACAACTTCTATTGTTGCCGCTTTATTGCATGATGTTGTAGAAGATACAGAATATACTTTAGAAGATATTGAGCGGTTATTTGGCGAAAATGTTGGTAGAATTGTAAATGGATTAACTAAAATTTCTCATTTAAAAAAGGAACAGAATGCCTCTGTACAAGCAGAGAATTTCAGAAAAATGCTGCTTACTTTAAATGATGATGTACGAGTAATTTTAATAAAAATTGCAGATAGATTGCATAATATGCAAACTATGGATGCAATGCCACAAGATAAACAAGTAAAAATATCCTCTGAAACTTTATATATCTATGCTCCATTAGCTCATAGATTAGGCTTATACAATATCAAGAGTGAACTAGAAAATCTTGGGCTTAAATATACTGAACCTGAAGTTTATAATGATATCTTAGATAAAATTACACAAAGCACTGAGGAACAAAATATTTATATAGAGTCCTTTTCTGATATCATAAGGGAATCATTAAACGCTCAAGGGTTTAAATATACAATAAAAGGGAGAAGAAAATCTATATATTCTATCCGAAAAAAAATGCTTTCACAGGGTGTTACCTATGAAGAAATCTATGACAAGTTTGCAATTAGAGTGATTTATAAATCAACTTTAAAAAATGAAAAATTTGATGCTTGGAGGATATATTCTATTGTGACAGATCATTTTATTCCAAATCCAAGTAGGTTGCGTGATTGGATTAGCCAACCCAAGTCAACAGGTTATGAATCATTACATATTACTGTTATGGGTCCTAAAGGTAAATGGGTTGAAGTCCAAATACGTTCTGAAAGGATGAATGAAATAGCCGAAAAAGGATATGCAGCTCATTATAAATATAAAAATAATAATGAACGTGAGAGTGGTCTAGATGATTGGCTAAACAAAATAAAAGATTCCCTTGAAAATCCTGATGGAAACGCTATTGATTTTGTTGAAGACTTTAAACTAAACCTATACGCAAAAGAAATTTTTGTATTTACACCTGGCGGAGACTTAAAAGCATTACCAAAAAATGCAACTGCTCTAGATTTTGCATTTTCAATTCATACACAAGTAGGTATGAATTGCAGAGGTGCTAAAATTAATGGTAAATTAAAACCCATTAGCCATGAATTGTTTAGTGGAGATCAGGTTGAAATTATAACCTCTTCAAATCAAAAACCAAATGTAGGATGGCTTGATTTTGTTGTTACTGCTAGAGCACGAACACGAATCAAAAATGCATTAAAAGAAGACCAAAAGAAAATTGCAGAAGAAGGAAAAGAAATATTAGAAAGAAAACTTCGACATTTAAAAATTACATTGTCTGAAAATGTCGTAAATGATTTAGTTAATTTCTTTAAACTGAAAACAAGTTTAGATTTATTTTATAGGGTTGGAATTGGTTCTATAGAAAATCCACAGTTGAAAGAATTTATGGCGCAACGCAATAATTCGTTTATGAACTTTTTTAAGAAACGTATTAAACGATCGCCAAAAAATAATCAATTTACCGACAAAGATGAAGTTGCAGATAATTTTGATTCTTTAGTTTTCGGAAAAGAAGAGGAACGACTTGATTTTAAAATGGCACCTTGTTGCAACCCAATTCCTGGAGATAAAGTTTTTGGATTTGTAACTATTAATGAGGGAATTAAAGTTCATAAAAAAGACTGTCCAAATGCAATAAGCTTACAATCTAATTATGCATATAGAATTATGAGTGCAAAATGGATTGATTCTACTAAACAAGAATTTAAAGCTATTTTAAAAATATATGGAGTAGATCACGTTGGACTTGTCAATGAAATTACTCAAGTCATTTCAAAAAATATGAATGTAAATATTCACGGCATAAATATCTCAGGGCATGATGGTATTTTTGATGGCAGTATTACCGTAAGCGTAAAAAATAAATCTCAACTTCAAAAATTAGGTGATAGCATTAAGAAAATTGAAGGAATAGATTCTGTTGAACGAATTCATAAGCATTAATTTTATTCACAATTATAGTTAATAAATAGATTTTTGCTTATCAAAAATTATAAAAAATAGGATTAACTTTGTTATCCAATATCAATTGAAATAAAAAATATAGTTTTATGAGTAATGAAAATCAAAAAATTGTAAAAAATGTATTCGTCAAATTTCTTGAAAACAACAATCATAGAAAAACTCCTGAACGATTTGCAATTTTACAAGAGATCTATGATTTAAACGATCACTTTGATATTGAATCACTCTATATACAAATGAAAAATAAAAATTATAGAGTAAGTAGAGCAACGCTATATAATACAATTGAATTACTACTTGATTCGGGTTTAGTTAGAAAGCACCAATTTGGTCAAAATCAGGCACATTATGAAAAATGTTATTTTGATAAACAACATGATCATATAATATTAACCGATACAGGAGAAGTTATTGAATTTTGCGATCCAAGAATTCAAATTATTAAAAAAACAATTGAAGATACTTTCAATATAGAAATCAATAATCATTCGCTTTACTTTTACGGAACAAAAAAACAATAAAAAACTAACTTATAATTTAGCAAAATGGCTGTAAACTTATTACTAGGACTACAATGGGGAGATGAAGGAAAAGGAAAAATTGTAGATGTCCTTACCTCTAATTATGATATTATTGCACGTTTTCAAGGTGGACCAAACGCAGGACACACATTAATTTTTGATGGAAGAAAACATGTTTTACACACAATTCCATCTGGTATTTTTCACGAAAAAGCTGTAAATTTAGTGGGTAATGGCGTTGTAATAGATCCGGTTATTTTCAGAAAAGAATTAGATAATCTTGCTCCTTATAATTTAGATTTTAAATCAAAATTATTAATTTCTCGTAAAGCACATTTAATTTTACCTACTCATCGCTTACTTGATGCTGCTAGTGAAACATCAAAAGGAAAAGCAAAAATTGGTTCTACTTTAAAAGGAATTGGTCCAACATATATGGACAAAACCGGTAGAAACGGAATGCGTGTAGGTGATTTAGAATTAGATAACTGGAAAGAAATTTATCAAAACCTAACCAATAAGCATCTAAAAATGCTTGATTTTTTTGATGTTGAAATCCAATTTGATTTATCTGAACTTGAAACTGAATTTTTTAATGCGATAAAAGTTTTAAAAGAATTAACTTTTATAGATAGTGAAGAATATTTAAGCAATGCTATAAAAGCAAAAAAAACAATTTTAGCCGAAGGTGCACAAGGTTCTCTTTTAGACGTTGATTTTGGAACGTATCCATTTGTTACTTCATCCACTACAACTGCTGCTGGTGCTTGCACTGGTTTAGGCGTTGCTCCAAATAAAATTGGTGATGTTTTTGGAATTTTTAAAGCCTACACAACTCGCGTTGGCTCTGGGCCTTTTCCAACTGAATTATTTGATGAAGATGGAAAACAAATGGCTAAAATAGGAAATGAGTTTGGAGCAACAACAGGACGCCCACGTCGCTGTGGTTGGTTAGATTTAGTTGCTTTAAAATATGCTGTTGAAATTAACGGTGTTACACAATTAATGATGATGAAAGGTGATGTACTATCTGGGTTTAAAACTTTAAAAGCGTGCACATCTTACACCTATAAAGGAAAAGAGATAACGCATTTCCCTTATAATATTGAGGAACATAATGTCTCTCCTAACTATACCGAGTTTAATGGTTGGAAAGAAGACTTAACTTCAATGTCAAGTGCCGAAACACTTCCAAAGGAGTTGAAAGAATACATTAATTTCATAGAAGATTTTGTTGAAGTTCCTGTAAAAATTGTATCTGTAGGACCTGATAGGAAACAAACTATTATGAGATAAACATAAAAAAAGCTTCAACTATTGAAGCTTTTTTTTAGCATAACTTTATAATGATCTACTTTCTTTTTCATTAGTTTTGCATTAAAATAAAATAAACTTGAAAAATATACTTATTATTATTTTTGCCTTTATAAGCATTGTTGGAAATTCTCAAACAAAGAGAATTAAAATTTTACATGCCGACAATACTTTTGTAAAACCAGAATTTCCTGGAGCCACTATTTCACTTGGAAATGTTTTTATTGAACATGAAGGTGCTACACTTCGATGCGACAAAGCCTACATTTATCAAGAGACAAACTTAATGAAAGCTATGGGTAATGTAGTTATAAATCAAGGAGATACCATTTTTCAATACAGCAAATACACAGATTATGATGGTAACAAAAAAATTGCTACATCTTGGGGAAAAGTACTGTTAAAAGACGAGTTTATTGAGTTGCGAACAGATACACTTCAATTTGACAGAGAAAATCAACAATTATACTATAAAAGCGGAGGAACTATAAAGGACACAACAAATGTATTAACAAGTAAAATTGGAAATTACTACTTACAAAGTAATAAATTTCAAGCTTTTACAAATGTTGATGTGGTAAATAAAGACAGTAAATTAGTTTCAAATCACCTTGATTATTATACAGATACAGGCATTGCTGATTTATTTGGACCTTCAACAATAACAAGCGAAGAAAATAAAATTTATACTGAAAAAGGTCATCATAATTCAAAAACAAATATTTCCCATTTTATTAAAAATTCTAAAATATTTTATAGCGATAGAATTATTGAAGGAGATAGTTTATACTATAATAAAAATATTGAATTTGCCTCTGCGACTGGAAA
>Ga0316204_10006539_pt1 | contig 17838 bp, 8 predicted proteins | sample 6monrhotite_MG_2_FD_205661 | JGI IMG/M metagenome (GOLD analysis project Ga0316204, IMG submission 205661) | Microbial mat bacterial communities from mineral coupon in-situ incubated in ocean water Damariscotta River, Maine, United States -... | ecosystem: Environmental > Aquatic > Marine >... | reverse complement strand
GACGCCAGCATGGGGTTGGAACGCTTTCAGCGGGAAGCGCAACTGCTGGCGCAATTGCAACACGCGCATCTCACGACCATTTTTCACGCGGGACACGACCGGGACGTCCAATTCATTGCAATCGAATACGTCCGCGGGCGAAACCTCAAACAATATGTTGAGCAACTTTACAACGACAATGGAGAGATGTCGATTGGGATGGCGGTTGATTCGGTGATTACGGTCGCCGAAGTCTTGGCGCACGCGCATGACCGTGGCGTGATCCATCGAGATATCAAACCAGCCAACATCATGGTCACCCCGGACGGCGGCTTAAAGGTTCTCGATTTGGGGATCGCGCAACTAAGGGATCCGAAATCGACGAAGCGCCGTACCTCATCACAACTGACGCAAGGAGCGGTCTCGCTGGGCACGCCGGAAGTGATGGCCCCTGAACAATGGGCCGATGCGCAGAGTGTGACCGCAGCGTCGGACATTTACAGCCTGGGTTGTACTTTGTTTTACATGCTAACCGGGCGGATGCCGTTTGTGAGCGAGACGCGCGAAGAGTTGCTGTGCGCCGTGGTGAGTGCGCCGCGGCCCAATGCGACTGACTTTCGCGAGGATGTCCCACCGGAATTGTCGGCAGTCATTTTTCGAATGTTGGCGCACTATCCACAAGACCGCTATCAATCCTGCGCCGAAGTGATTGCGGCATTGTTGCCATTTGCTAATCGCATTACCGCATCGCCATTGGCCGACACGGGCGAACACAAACACAAGGTCCGAGTTTTTGCCTTGATTGCGGGGATCATGGGCGCATTGGCCGTAGTGGCCGCGGCGGGTTGGCAACATTCCTCCGCGACCCAGTCAACTGCCGTACGCGCTCCGCAGGTCGATGAGTTGTCGGGACGACCATTTGAGAATCTCGCAACACCAATGATTCCTGCATACGCTGCGACTGACGAAGCGAAAGTGCTCGCAGCTTACAACAACGAAAGCTTTCTGCACACGGCTCAATGGCTGGTGGAACTTCAATCAACCCCGCAATTGCGGCACGACGGCAATTTGGACGTTCAGATGCTGGTCGCCGGCAAACCGTCTACAAAAGTCTTCGTCGATGACGACGATATTCAACAACCGGATGAATTTGCCACGATCCGCGTTCGCGCTCCCAATAGCGGCTATCTCACGATGCTTGTCTTTGGTAGCGACGGCAACTTGTTTCAATTTCATTGGACCGAGTCGCTTGAACCGGGGCGATGGCTGACCGCCTTTGAGCCGAGTGCCGCTTCTGCGGGTGACGATTTGGTGGTGTTATATCTCACCGATAGCGATCCGTTGAAAGGTGCTCCGCAACGTCCCAGTTCCGCTGCTCCGCCCTATTTCGACAAACAGGACAATTTTGTACAGGGCCAGTTCGGCGCTAGGTACACGACAAGTGATCTGCATAATTTGGAAGCGGCGTTTGCGAAGCCGTCTATTTTTCAAGACGTGATTCGAAACTTGAAGACGGGGGAGTCCTACCCGTTCACCAAACCCCCGAGACCGCCGGCAACGTGGTGGGCCAGAAAAACAGTCCCGTTGCATGTCGTGAACCGGAGCACTGAGAATTGAATAGGGGAAGTACCAACATGATTCGCTACTTTGTCACGCTGTGCGTTGCCGTCTTGACTGCCGCATCCGCCCTCAGCGCATTCGCTGAGGACAATTCACCCAACACACCTGCGCCGCGCCGCCAAGTCGACAGTGATGGCAAGGTCGTTGGCGAAGGTCTATCGACAACAGGCTTGAAGCGGGTCACGTCGCTGCGATACGCGATCATACTCCGTAACGCCGATGGTACCGAATCGGCCGTCGATGAGGCGAAACATACCTTCATACTGGGGCAGGAGTTTCGTCTGGTCGTCGAAGCGGATACCGAATTATTTTTGTACGTTTTTCACGAATCGAGCAGCGGACTGCGGAGCTTTTTGGTTCCCGACCGGCATGACTCGGCCGGTTACGTTCCTCGTTTGGAGCCGGGCAAACCGCTGACGATTCCGCAAGACGGCTATTTTGAAGTCACGCCGCCGCTGGGAATTGAACGATTGATGGTTTTCGCCACCCCCAAAAAACGGCCGGAACTGACGTCGACCGAGGCTTTCACCGAACCGACAGAACTGACGCATAGCCAACGCTCGCAACTGAAGAAACGGCAAGACCGCGTCTTCAACACGGCGATGAATGTGAACCCTGGAAAGGGCCAGCCCCAGCGCCGGGACCTGAACGGACCGCGAATCCGATTGCGCGGCATGTCCTGGCAACCCAAAACCAAGCCAGGCCATACTGGAAAAACCGTGGTTGTCGGTTCCTACGATGACAACGTTAAACCTGACCTGTTTCTGACAATTCCATTATCGAGTCGCGAATGACCCATTCGCAATTCGTTTCAAGATAGGCTCGCAAGGGCGAGCAACGACTCCTCAACCCGTTTCAAGGAAGAACTCAACTTCAAACGGTCTTCGGTGCCAATCGTGGGAACCACTATGCTGGGAAACATCGGCGAACATCTCATCCGCAAGCTGGAACGCATCATCGGACTGCCGGTCGATGCGCAAACTCCGCGTCTGCGACAAGTGATGGGACTGGGAACGGATCGGTGCGAACTCGCGCTGTTTCGGCGGCTGAATTTTGAGTGCTTGGAAGGACGGACTCTACTATCCGCCGACCTAGGATTCGGCTTCGGGGCTGGTGATAGCCAGGACGATATCGGCTATGAGTTGGACACCGATAGCGCAGGTAACGTCTACGTCACCGGTGAGTTTCGCGGAACGGTCGATTTTGATCCGACGGCCGGTGTCACAAACCTGGTGAGCAATGGAGGCAGCGACGTATTCATTGCGAAATACAACTCTGATGGCAACTTCCTCTGGGCCACGAGTTTCGGCGGGGCGGGCGACGACAGCGGACAGGGCATTTCTGTGGATGCTAGTGGTAAAGTTTATGTCATCGGAATGTTCGACGGCACATTCGGCGTCGATTTCGATCCCGGCGTTGGTACGGACATCAAGGCTGGCGGCAGCTCCTCAGATGCGTTCGTACTCAAACTCGACGCCGCCGGCGAATATGTATGGAGCAATACCATCATTGGAGCCGGCTACATTTCCGGAAATGATCTCGCGGTCGACGCTGCCGGTAATGTGTATGCCGCCGGCGGGTTTGCCGGAACAGCGGACTTTGACCCGCTCGATGGAATTATCGCACCGATCGCCTCCAACGGTTCTTCGGACGCGTATCTCGCAAAAATGAACAGCGCCGGCGATATGGTCTGGGTCGAAACTTTTGGTGCCGGCCGTATCGACGGGATCTCAGGAATCGACTTAGATTCGTCGGGCAATATCGTGACGACCGGTTACTACATGGACCTCGTCGACTTCGATACGGGGGCCGGTACATCCCTCGGAATGAGCGGTGCCGATAGCCTGGATACGTTCGTCTCCAAGTTTGATTCGGACGGTACGTTTTTGTGGGCCGCCACCACCCGGGGGGCGGGTGAGAACGTTGCCCGCGACGTAGTGGTCGATGCGGACGACAATATTGTGTTTGTCGGAAGTTTCACAGGGACAGTCGACTTCGATCCAGGCGCGGGTGTTGTCTCGTTAACTAGCGACGGCGGATACGATGTGTTTGTGACAAAACTGGATGCATCCGGAGCCCTGCTTTGGACCGCCAGCATGGGCGGAGCGGACGAAGATTATGCCTACGGTGTGGACGTCGACTCGAACAACAATGTCTTCATCATCGGACAATTTGAACGTACCGCCGACTTTGACCCCTCGGCGCTGGGTACATTCGAAATGACCTCAACGGCTTCACGCTCTGCCTTTGCCACTAAACTCGACTCGGATGGCACTTTTTTATGGGCGGTCAGCACGGATGGCACAGGCAACTCGGCCGCGTACGGCATCGCCATTGATATCAACGGCCGCCTGTTGACCACCGGTTCGGTATTCGGCACAACGGACTTGGATCCCACCGCTTCGACGGAGACGGTCATTTCCGCGGGTGGTTCGGACATCTTCATTCAGGCATTGTTTGATAACACCACGCCGACGACGACCGGAATCGCCGACGTCAACACCACGGAAGACGGGGCCGATGCGGTGATCGACCTCTTCGCTGCATTCAACGATACTGAAAGCGCTGATGCGGATCTGATATACACGATTGCGGGCAACACGAACGCCGCACTATTTTCGGGGATCATCATCAACGGTGTGGCGGGCACCTTGACGCTACAGTTCGACGGAAACGCCTTTGGGAGTTCGGTCATTACCGTCCGCGCAACCGATGGCGACGGGGCATATGTCGAAACGATATTTACTGTAAACGTCGCAGCGGTAAATGACGATCCGACGTCGTCTGGGATCGGCGACGTTTCCACCACCGAAGACGCGGCAGATACTGTGATCAATCTATTCACTGCGTTCTCCGACGTTGAGGACTCAGACGCGGCTTTGATCTACTCAATCGCCGGTAACACGAACGCCGGCCTGTTTTCCGGCACCATTATCGATGGAGGCGCGGGCACGCTCACGTTATCGTACGCCGCAAACGCCTTCGGAACGAGCTTGATCACCGTGCGGGCAACCGATACCGACGGCCGCTACGTTGAAACCACCTTTACCGTAACCATCGCTGCTGAAAACGACACACCAACGACGGTGGGCATCGCAAATATCACCGTCATCGAAGACTCGTCTCGCAGCGTCATCAATTTGTTCAACGCATTTTCTGACGTGGATAATGCCGATTCCTCACTCAGCTATGACGTGATTGGTAACACCAACCCTCAGCTATTCTCCAGTGTCAGCTTTAATATAACGTCTGGCAATCTGCAGTTGAATTTCGCCGCGAACCAAACTGGATCGTCAGATATCACCATTCGCGTGACCGACGCGGACGGCGAGTCGGTCGATACGACATTCACGGTCACCGTAACATCGCAAAACGATACTCCTCTCGCAAACGGCGACTCGTTTCAGCTTTGGCAGAACAGTCAATTGATCTCCACTGTCAGCGTGCTCAACGACGACTTCGACGTGGAATCGGACGATCTGCAAGCCGTATTGATTAGCGGAGCGGCCCATGGTCGTGTGGTTTTGGCGTCCGACGGTACATTCTCCTACATTCCCGATGCAGGTTTTTACGGCGTCGATCAATTCACCTACGCGGCCAGCGATGGCAGTGCACTTTCGACGGCGGCAACGGTGACGTTGTCAGTAGCCCGGTTGCCAACGGCCGTTGGCGATGATTTTGTGGTCATTGCGAATACACCCTTGTCGATCAGCGGCAATGGCGTGTTGAACAATGACACCCCCGCTGATGGAGATACTGGGCAGGCGGAACTTGTCACGGGACCGGAACACGGAACGCTCAAACTGAATGCCGATGGGTCGTTTGTCTACACGCCCAATGCCGATTACGTCGGTCAAGACAGCTTCAGTTACAGAATCGTCGGGACCGAATCAACTTCATCGGCGGCTGTCGTCTCGATCAACGTCCAGCCGCCACCGCTCGTATTCAATGACGTTAAAACAAGCATCGATAATCCGTTTGATTCGACGAACGAACTCATCACCAATACACAGGCAACTATCGTCATTGCAGACTCGGTCGCGGCTCAAACGTCTTCACAATCACCGTATGCGAATTATGTGGCCGGTTCCGTGGAAGCAGATTATTCCATACTCCACGGAACGGAAGACGAATTCGGATTGTACTCCCTCTCCGGTGGTGGAGTCACTGACGCGCAAACCGCCGGGCAATATGCAGACGCGCATTCGGATGCGGCCCTCGGAGACATTGATGCCGCTGGCGGCAGTGACGTATTAATGACTGAGAATACCAACGCGATGCAGCTTCGAACCGGATCGTGGGCGGTTCCGGTCGACGATGACTTGTTGCTCAACTCCGCCTATCTTGAAGGGGATGAAAGCGCTTTTGTCTTTGACCGAATCATCGAACAAAGCTCGACAGCCCAAAATAGCGATGCTGCCGATCCGCTACATGCGGGGACCGTAAACTTGGCCGAAAGCGACACCAAATCGGTGGAGTCTGATCCGGCAATGGTACCTTGGCAGCAACCTGACGGAGACGAATCGCCGCAAGCCGTCGAGGAATTGTGGGTCACTTCCCCGGGACTTGCGGAAGGCACGGATTCCTATTTTGGTTCCGACAACGAACTCACCCCGACACATGTCGACCAGTCCGTGCTAGCTGTGATCGCGACAACGATTGCCGCCGGACATGTCTCCCATCGGAAAAAAAAGCGGCAGTGCAAAGCAGCGCGGCCCCGAAGAATTTCTTCCTCCCCCCAACGAGATTCTTAAGCCATGAACCGTGACAAGTTTACTTACCTTCTGTGTGCAACAATCGCCTGTTGCGGACTATTCGCCGCAATTGTGGCCGATAGCCAACCGGTCGCGGGGGCGTCCCCCCACCGCGATATCATGCAACAGGCGCATGCGGCCTACAAAGTGGGCCGATTCATGCAGGCCGAACAATTGTTCCGGCAAGTCTACGATGCAACGTCCGATCAAGACTCACACGACAAGGCCACTCGTCGCGTCTGCGCAGAGCAGCTATTTGACATCTATTATCGGCTGGGACACTACGACAAAGCCGTGGAATTGGGAGTCAACTTGCGCGTTGCGCTGGTAACAGCCGGAGAAACGAGTCGGCTGCGATCGATCGATTTGCGGCTAGGTAAATGTTATTTCACATTGGCGCACTATCGGCAGGCGGAACGTTGCTTTCAACAAGCGCTCAAAGCCCAAGTCGACCGGCCGCTAGACCCCGTCCTTAATATGGATGCACTGGTGACGTTGGCTACGATCGCCGATTCCCTTGACGAGCAGGACAGTGCAGGCCGACGCTGGCGGGCTGCCGCGGAGTTTGGTGAGACCCTATTACGCGACCACCGAGAAGCGTTGCCGCTTCGAGATCAAATCGCTCTGGGTCGCAACTTGGCTCAGGCCCTCCGAAAAACGGGATCTGCCGAACAATCCGTTTCGCAATTGCAATCGCTGCTCGCTTTGTCCACGGATCATGATTACGTACGAGGTCGTCGAGAACTGTTAGCTGAACTCGCAAACCAGTACGAAGCGATGGGGGATCTCGGCCGCGCGATCGGTGCGCTCAAGAATGCGTTAGCACTCAAAACGAATGACGGTCCCGCCACCGCGATGTCTCGCGCCGACCTATTCAGTCAGTACTCGATCTTGTTGAATCGACATGGCCAGTCCGACGCCGCACGGCAAGCCGCCAATCAAGCGGAACAACTTTACAACCACATCATCCAGCAGGCGGCCGGCAAAGGCCACGACTCGTTGGAGTCTATGAACGCGTTTTGGAAGCTCAAAGACCTGCTGCGGTATACGCAACAATACCGGCAAGCGGTCGAATTGGTTTCGGACCAGCCCTGGAACTGGTCCAAGGAAAGCCTGCCCGCATATCATCTCACCGGTGAGCGCGGCGCATTGCACGCAGCCGTCGGCTCATATCCCGAAGCCCGCCGGTTTTTGACACAAGCCTTGAAAGTGCGACGGCGGCAGAACCCGCTGGACCTTAGCCAGTTGCCGCGAACGTTGAATAATTTAGCGCTCGTCGAACAGGCAACGGGCAATCTCGGCCAGGCCAACGCGCTGTGCGAAGAGTGTCTCCAACTCTACCAGCAATATTCTCTGCCGGAGGATCGCGATCTCGCCGAAACCTACAACCTGCTTGCGACAAACGCAGCCTTGGCCGCCAATTATTCCGACGCGGTCAGACTGTACCGCCGAGGCATCGAGATCTGCCGAAAGTGCGGTGCGAAAGCCAACGGCCATTGCGGCAACCTGTTGCTCAATCTAGCAAAGACGTACAAATCTCAAGGTCAATACGCCGACGCGATTGAGCAATGTGAAGAAGCGCTCGATATTGCGAAGTCGTCAGGAATGTCGTCCGCTAATTCCGTGAGCGAGCCTGCCGTCTATTGCGCATTGGCAACGATGTATGCTGCCGAAGAGGATTTTGAAAAAACTCGCGAATTCGCCAACAAGACTCTGCAACTGTGCGCACAGATGAATGTCGCCGAAGGCCCCGTGACGAGCACAGCTCAACATTGCCTGGCGATCGTCGCGCTCATCGACAAGGACTATGTGCGTGCCGAATTGCTTTGGAAACAGGTACTCCAGCAACAACAAACGGCGGGGCAACATGCCTTAACCGCGCGGAGTTATAACTATCTTGGTGCAACGGCGCAGTTGCAGAACAATTTGGAACAAGCCGAACAGTCATATCGCGCGGCATTGCACGTACTTGACGATGATTCGACCACTTATCCGGTCATGCGATTCGTTAGTTTGTGGAAGCTGGCCCAGCTTCGTCACCTACATGGCGACGAATTGGAATCGCGACAATTGCTCGGAGAAGCGATCGAAATCGCCGAAGCGACCCGCGTCGAGACCTATGGCGCAGAACAACATCGCGCTGACTTCTTCTCGCAATTTGCCCCAGCCTTTGACGCCGTGTTTCACCTGAGTCTCCGCGACGGCGACTTCGCACAAGCCTTGGCCTATGCCGAACGGGGTCGCAGCCGCACGTTTCTTGACCAACTCAAATCAGCCGGTGTCGACCCCCGCCAGGGACTGTATGGTACAGCGGATGAACCACTGTTGCTAAAAGAGCAGGACCTCAAACGACGCATCAATCACGTTCGCTCGCAGGCGCAGCAAATGGCTGAGTCGGACGCCACAAGTGAAGAGACTCAGCAACTCGTGGCTGAGTTGCAACAGGCACAAGACGAATATGCGAAAATCTGGCATCAGATTCTCGATGCCAGTCCACAATATCGCAATCTGTTGGTCAAAAACTTGAACCAATGGAGTCACCTGCAGCGTACCGTGGTCAAGCCGGGAACACTATTACTGTATTACTATTTGGGCCGCAGCCGCGGTTACCTGGTCGTCATCGGCGACCGCCTGAAACAACCGGAAGTCTTCATGTTAGACATTCCGGCGGGATATCACGTGAATGCAAACGTGGTCACAGCACGGCAAAGCCGCTCGACGTTGCCGACGCGCGGTCTGAAGCGACAGCGCGGCGACGTCCCCGCCCCCGTTGGTTTCAAAGTCACCAAGAAGCCCTTGCCATTAACCCGCGCCCGCGCAAACTTATTGGTCGACAATTACCTGCAATCATTGATGATCGAAGGCGTGGAGTCTGTGCGCGGCGTACAACGAAAACGGAGTAAAAAGGACGAAGGGACTTTCGGACCGAGTTCCACGGCCATGGCCGACATTCTGTTGCCGCAAGCGGTGCGGGATCGCATCCGTCAATCAAAACCCGATCGGCTTATCGTCGTTCCGGACGGAGCACTCCATAAACTGCCCCTGGAAGCATTGGTGCTCAACGAAAAACCGCACCCGCGGTATGTTTTGGATGAATTTCCACCGATTTCGTATGCTCCTTCCGCTGGTGTCCTGGCCGCGCTCACTGCGAAGTCGCGCAGCGACGCAAGCGATGAAGCAACGTTGCTTACGATTGGCGATCCGGCCTATCCACTATCAAACCGTTCCCAGAAACTACTGGCCGCCGCCGATACGATTGGCGGAGACTATCTCGGCATGCGGGGCCAAGTCGACCGGTTGCCGAATACCGACGCCGAAAGCCGCCGCGTTGCTAGCCTGTTCCATCGGACGAACGTCACGGCGCTGCGCGGTGAACAAGCGACAGAGGCCAATGTGCTGGCGGCGTTGCCGGGGCAGCGTTATTTGCATTTTGCCGCCCATGCGTTCGTCGACCAGCAACATGGCAACCTCTTGGGAGGTATCTTATTGACACCGCCCAACAATGCGTCCGATGCGGAAAATTCTGACGGAGTCTTGGCACTCAACGAAATCTATACGTTGGAACTGAACCAGTGTGAACTAGCCGTGCTCAGCGCCTGTGAAACGAATGTCGGTCCCAACGGAAGAATGGAGGCTGGCTTTAGCTTGGCCCGCGCCTTTTTCAAAGCCGGTGCGCGGCGCGTGGTCGCCAGCCACTGGACGGTCGAAGATGAGTCCACCTCGGAACTGGTGGGAGAATTCTTCCAAGAAATGGCGGACCAGTCCAAATCCGATCAACCGGTCAACTACGCAGAAGCATTACAAACGGCCCGCCGTCGAGTCCGCAATAATCCCCGTTGGTCTCACCCCTTCTTCTGGGCACCGTTCGTGTTGATTGGACCGGGAGTTGATGATCCGACGACCCTTCAACCCGCGATTTCGCATGAAAAACTGGGCGACTTGTCTCGAAAGTAGCGCCTGCAGCACAAGGGAAAACCCTATGTGTGGAATCACTCAATCGGTCGACTGCCATGTACAACCGCTGCTCTTGCTACAATCGCGATCGACAACCACGGAAACTTACGGGGAGAGTTTGCCTAGGAGCATTTCACGAGCCACACTTCAATGTATCGCTGGGAAATCTTGGCGGCATTCCGTCGAAAAAATTGCGACTGAATGGCCCGATAGACCTTTCCAGGAACCGCGAAACGTTACCCAGAGTAGCTCGTCATGACGACTCAATTACTACCCGCTACAGAACAGGAACTTTGGTTCTTGGAAGGGCTAATCGATCAGCGCGACCGGGTGCAACATATTCCGATCAACTCGGTCCCGTTTCGCATCGGTCGTTCCGCCGAGCTGGGACTCTGCTTGCCCTCGCCCGCGGTTTCCAAAGCACATGCGGAAATTGTGTCGGTCGGAGATAAACTCTTTCTTCGGGATCTAGATAGTACCAACGGAACATTCGTCAACGGACATCGTGTTGAAGGGACGACGCCGATCGGCGAAGGGGACTTGATCCAATTCGCCACGATCGATTTCCGTGTGAAACGCGAAGCCGCACGGAGCTTCAACAACACCGTTTCCGAATCCTCGTGCGACTTGAGTGGGATGCTGGCTCGTTTCCACAAGCTAATGTCGTCCCGCGCGGTCATTCCGGTATACCAGCCAATCATCGCATTCGCCGACGAGAGCGTTATCGGATATGAAATTCTGTCGCGGAGTCGACTAGACGGACTGGAAACGCCACGAGAAATGTTTCTGGTGGCCGAACGTTTGCATTTGGCTGCGGAATTAAGCACGATGCTGCGTTGGGAAGGTGTGCAAACCGGCGATCAAATCATTCCATCGACCAACCTCTTTATCAACACGCACCCGTGTGAAAGCATAACATCGGGCCTGCTCTGTAATTTGCGTGAACTACGCGAACGATACCCCCACCGTCCACTAACGATTGAAATCCACGAAGGGGCCGTTACGGACTTGGATGAGATGCGGACCTTTCGTGAGGCGATCACCGATTTGGACATCGGTTTGGCTTACGACGACTTCGGTGCCGGACAGGCGCGGTTGCTCGACTTGGTCGCTGTCCCGCCGGATTACCTCAAGTTCGACATCAAACTCATTCGCGACATTCACCTTCATCCGCAACAACAACAGATGGTCGAATTGTTAGTCACGATGGTCCGTGATTTCGGTATCGCCGCTCTTGCCGAAGGAATTGAGCGCCCCGAAGAAGCCGACATCTGCCGCGAAATCGGATTTGATTTCGCGCAAGGGTATTTCTTCGGCCGCCCCATGCTCGTCGACTCCATCCCGGTCGAATGACGGAATCCGTTGACGCTCGTTGCGACGCTGCTTGATTGCTTTTGCTAAGCGATTGTGCCATCGTGCACGCGTGCTGGAATCGCACCGCCAAATTCGCTCCCCACAGCTTGAAGCGTCGCCGCATGGCCATTGACGTTGATATTCCCGATTTGCCGGCTGCATTGCGGGCTTTGATTGCACAGATTCCGCCGGGCCGCGTGACGACTTCTGGTGCGCTGGCCGCGGCGCTGGGAAGCGAATGCGCCACGCGTTGGGTTGGCGGATACGTGCTTGACCCCTTGGTCGCGGCCATGCTTCCCGTGCACCGCATCGTCCGCTCGAGTGGCGAACTGGGTTTGTATTATACGGGAGACACAGCCGACAAACGCCACCGTTTGCAATCCGAGGAGATCCAGGTCGAAAAGGATCGCATTGAGTTGTCGCAGTGGTTTTTCGATGATTTCCAATCGTCTCAGCCGCTACGTGCCTTGAGCGGACTACAAAACGAATACACCAAGCGCCTGCAACTGACACGGCCTGCGGCGCCGCCACGAACCGTCGGCGGCGTGGATCTATCGTATATCACTGAAGAAAGGGCCGTTGCCGGATACGCATTAATCGATGTGGCAACGTGCAAACTGTTGTGGTCGACCACCGTGACTGCGGCGGTCGCATTTCCGTACATCCCCACATTTTTGTCCTTCCGCGAATTGCCGCTGTTGTTGCGGCTGTTGGATCAAGTCCGCCGGGAGGATCGAATGCCGGATCTGGTATTTGTAGACGGCAACGGTGTCATGCACGATCGTCGCATGGGCATCGCCAGTATGTTGGGTATCGCAGCCGATATCGCGACCGTGGGCATCAGCAAAAAGCTCCTGTGCGGCCAAGTTGAGACGGATGGCATGGCGCATCGCGAGGCGCGTCCCGTGGAGGATGGCGACGAAGTTTTGGGCATGGCGCTCAAATCGCGCATCAGCTCAAAGCTGATTTACGTGTCGCCGGGGCATCGCATCGATTTTGCTTCGGCCTTGGACATCACACAAAGTCTGCTCGCCGGCCATCGCCTTCCTGAACCGACTCATTGGGCGGATAAACTGAGTCGCGATGAAGTCCGCAGTATTGCCGCCGCTGAGCAGATTCAATAATTCTCCCGCCTATTGGTTTGCTGATTCATCTTCCAATGCGGGCTGCTCATCGGCTTCAGGTTGTGTGTCGGCTGTAGGCTCTTCGCCGGCTGGTTTTCCGGAGATGACTTCTTGGAGCGCCTTACGGAGTTGTTCATCGACTTGCGGTCCCCCGCCGACGAATAGGCGCACAATTTTTCCGTCCCGGTCGATGATCACCGTCTGTGGAATGGATGTGGCGGAATACTTGTCGGCGACTGCCCCATCTTGGTCCAACGCGACTGTCGGCGCCAACTTGAGGCGTTCCAACGTTTGACGGATTCGCTCGGGATCTTCTTCGAGATTCACAGTAACCAATTCGACTTGTTGCCCCTCGAACTCACGTGCCACGCCGACCACCTGTGGCATCGCTTGCATGCACGGCCCACACCACGTGGCCCAAAAATCGAGCACGATGATTTTCCCCTTCTGGTCCGCCAGATGAAAATCGCCGCCCTGCATCAGTTTCAATGTAAAGTCGGGCGCCACTTCGCCCACCAATGAGGAGTCCAGGCCCGTATTCTGCGCGCCCGACGCGGATAGGTAGCTGGGTTCGACGGCGTGCTTCAATTTCCATTGATGGTAAGTCAACTTGGCTGCCGCCTCTTCGATTGCATCGCCGAAGATCAATTGATCAACAACCTTGATCTTGACTTGACATTGCCCCAACACATCGCTGGTCCCCATAATCGTTGCGTTTGCCACTGCGCTGGGCTCGAAGGTCAACCGGGATTTGTCGCTACGCATTGTTTGCACTCGTAATTTGGCTGGCGGTTTTGCGACCGGGTCTTTGTCAGCCGATTCATCGAGATCCAAGTCGTCGCCATGCAACCAAATAATGCGCGAGATATATTCGCGGCGAATCTTCTTAGTTTCCAACCGGACTTCGACGGTGAGGTATTCCTCGTCCATGTCCATAATCCGCGCCCGCAGGTAATCCCCTTTGATCGACCGGATCAGGTGCGTGGGAGGATTGTGTTTCTGCATTCGCGGCAACGTCAATAATCGCTCTTGTTTTTTCTTGTTGAATTTGATGGTCGATTGCGCTCTGACGAATTCCACAGCTTTGACTTTTTCGTTGGGCACGAATTTGGCGTCAGTCATCGTTGAATCAAAGTAGACCCCCTTTTCATCGATGCGCTTCACCTTGCCAGGAATCACGTCCCCGGTGTAAAGATGAATGGCCCGTCCGGAGGGTCCCGAGACAGCGGTCGACGAATTCCCCGTGGAGAGCTTTTCGATCACGCCTCCCCAAAAACCGCGCCGTTGTCGTAAAACTCGATTCTGCTGCTGCACCGGTTTTTTTGGCTGCGGCGGCGGGGGATCGCGATAGACGATCCGTCCGGAGACATCTGCGCGGAGCGGACTGCTTGACGCCCCTTCCCGCGGATAAAACGCCAGGCAACCGCCGTCCGCTTCCGCCTGGGCATCGACCAAATAACCCCGCAGGCGCAGGCCAGAGATTTCTAGTCGGCCTTCGCGTTCTTCACGAGCGGGAGGAGGCGGTTGTTTGTCGGTGGAGGCGAGCGAATGCAAATCGGTGGCAGGAAACACGAGTTCGTTTCCAATACCTGGGCATTTCATCGACATCTGCCCCCCTTCGATTTTGATGATCGACCCGCTCACGCGATTATTGTCGGGAAAGATCGCGCTAATCGCACGCGGTTCAACGGGGGTCGTGGCGGGCATCGAAAAACTGACGGCCTGGCCTTCTTCGATACGGACCGGTTTGTCGTCGCTGAGTACGATGAATTGGTGCGTGTCCGCATCATAAGATTCCAACTTGCCATTGATGATTGTGCCATCGGCAAGGTGCGTGCGCGACGCATCGCCCTGGGTATCATGGGGTGCTTCGCCGTTCCACTCTGAAATCCGCAACCGGTCTAACCGCAAGTCGCCGCGTTTGTTCATCACTCGCAATCCAGAAAGCGTGAATGCGGCGGGGTTGTTTGACTTGGCGACTTCCAAATCTCCCAACCGACGACCATCGGCCGTATAGGCAAAGATGCGGTTTTTTTCTTGATCAAGATAGATTTGCAAATGCAATTGCCCGTCACCAGCTTTCAGTTTGAGCAGCGACGTGACGTCGACTTCATCATCGGTTTCGCGCATCAAGACCAAGTCCTGTTCCCAGACTTCGAGGCGAAACGCTTGTTGGATATTCTTCGGGTTGTCATCGACGCCCAGCGCGATCACAAAGTCGGCTTTCTTCTTCCAGGAGATTTCCAATTCGATACCGGCACGACTGGGAATGTCCAAATCGCGCTGCAAGAACGCGTCCTGACTGCTCGTGACCAATTGCCCCCCTTCTTCGGTCCATTGGGCCGTTTCACCGGAATGATCCCAGCCCCCCAAACCGTTGGGACCTTGCCAGATGACCTTGGCTCCTTCGCCCCAACTGAGAATCCGCCGGATATGACTGCGGGCGATCTTGAGTTGGCCAAACCGCTCGGTGTCAAGCACCATCTCCGTCGGAGATAAGCTGACCAATTCGCCGAACAATTGGTCACCGCCTGCAAGCTCCACGCAATATGCGCCGGTTGGTGCGGGGCGGTCGAGGCCCACGGGAAAATGTATCGAAACCACCCGCCCCGCAGGGAAGGTTAACGGTTTCGCAAATGGCGGCGATTTCCAAGTCACGACATCGGGGGTCGCTGAATCGCCCAGGCTACCGGTAATGAAGTCGCCGCTTGCCAATCGCAAAATGGCGTCCTCGCGAACATTCTCCGCGGCGCAAAGCGATTCGCCAAAACCGGCCAGGGCCGACAAGCACAACATCAATGTTAAAATAGCGCTTTTACAAGTCATGGCTTATCGCTCGTATATCGGCAAAAATCGGTAATTCAACGCCAACGCCAACAGATTCATGGATGTGCTCAACGACGCTCCGAACTGGCCTTGAAAGCTGCCGTCGGCTTGTTGGACTGTCTTGAGCCGGCGAATGAGAATCTTATTCCACTTTTCCCAGGCTTTGACGTCCCCTTGAAACAACGCTTGCGCCTGATAATAGCGAGCGTATTCCGGCCAACTGCCAGCTTCGCTTTCCAAACGCTCAGTCAGATATTTGACGGTCGCCTTATACTTATCCAGGTCCTTGCGATGCGCGATTGCGTAGACCAAACTAGCGATCGAACTCCGCGCCAACGATTCGCCAAACCCACCCAAGCCAGAATAACCGACCTCGCCCGAACCGGATGTCATGCTGGCAAAATAGGCCACGGCTTTGTCGATCGCCGTATCGGGAATCTCAATACCCGCATTCCGCGCGGCGAGTAAGCCGACCATCACCGATCCGCTCACCGACGTATCCGCATCGTTGGAATCCGGCGAATACCGCCAAGCGTTCAACGAGTTTTTTTTCTGCGACGTGATTGCTGCGCGGACGGCCAACTCCAACGCTTCGCCGATTGATCGTGTGTTTTTCTTGTTCCCCACGGGCCACAAGTTTCGCTCATCAACCGCCCCATAGGCCTCCGACAGACCCAACATGGCAAACCCATGGTGATACATGCTGTTGCCGAAAAATCCGGTCCCCGCGTTTTGTGCGGAAATGATGCTCCGCAAACAACGCCGGATGTTACTGCTGTATTTCCCGTAATTCGGATCCTCTCCCGATGCGAGAAACACCATCAATCCCAACCCCGTCACACCGGGACCGGTTTGGCCGTCGGACCAGGAACCATCCGCCGCTTGCGTGGTGGCCAGGAATTGCAAACCCCGGTCATACATTTCACGGACATCGCGGGGCACAACTTCACCGTGGCGAATTCCAGGCAACTGCGCCTGCGCTGTCGCCGGAGCGTGCGCCAGAATCAAACTACAAAAAACTACAGCAAGGAACAGGCGTATTACGTTGCGCGGCGAGCGGGCGCGCTTCGATTGCCGTTGGTTGGTTTGAGTCATCTATTTGTGCCTTCCGGCAATTGGTCTGTGAAAAACGCGCTTTCAAAATCAATTGATATATTTTTCTCGTTTGAGATTGCGTCTCATACCCTTCCCTTGTGCCAATTTTTGGCTGAGGACCTTCCATTGCACGTCGTCGAAAAGCGGCTTGAGTGTTGCGTCGGGAATTTGGGACGCGAAATACCAGACGACATATTGGTCATATTGCCCGAATTTTAGAGGCGGCGGGGCGACATCTAAAATCAACTTGATCAATTGGCTACGCTGCACGTCGGTCAGGGGCATGCGGCGTTCTAGCAAACTGACCGCAACCGCCACCTGGGCCTCGAAGCGGAATTTGCGCCGCTGGAGTTCAGCACGGTCGTATTTCACCCGTTGCTGCGGGGTCAACATGCCGCGGACCGATTTGTGAAACAGCGAATCACTGTCGAACAACCCGGAGCTGACTTTTTGTTGCAGCGGTTGGATCTCCTGCCAGATATTTCCAAACGCGTTTCGGTTGTTGCGGACGGCCATGAATTTGGCGCGCATTTTTTCAACATCGTCGTAAAAGCGTTTGATGTCCCCCGCAGCGGCCAACGACAGTTTCCGCTTTTGAGTCTGATCGAGGCCGCACACGCGGTGGATTTCGTTCATCCGCATCGTCAATTGCGAATCCAACCGCTTGCGAGCTTGCCGCGCATTGCCATTGCCTTGGAAGACCCATTGATCGAATTGATTGGCGTTGATTTGGAACTGATTGACGGCCACCGGTTGCGGCGCGTCCCCGTCCACCAAACCGTCGTCGTCTTGTCCAAAAGCTGTCCCGCTCCAGATGCCGCACAGCAACAACAACCCGCCCCACGCCACCTGACGCAGGAACTGCGCCACACCGGTCCGTCCATGAAGATGGCGGGTGGGCAATGTTCGGGTTATCACAATGTCGGTCTGCACCAGCGTGGTTCCTTGTTGTTTGACGGCCATTACTCAATCAATACGTCGATTCCGCCTTCAATGAGCACATCAGCTCCGCCATTCACCGGTTCGGCTTTTACCTCATCCTCGGGCAATTCAAAGTCGTCAACCATGACCATGTCGCCTCCTCCCCCAAACATGCTAAAGTTCTGCGGTCCCACTTTTTGCAATGTCCGCCA
>Ga0316204_10006538_pt1 | contig 17838 bp, 8 predicted proteins | sample 6monrhotite_MG_2_FD_205661 | JGI IMG/M metagenome (GOLD analysis project Ga0316204, IMG submission 205661) | Microbial mat bacterial communities from mineral coupon in-situ incubated in ocean water Damariscotta River, Maine, United States -... | ecosystem: Environmental > Aquatic > Marine >... | reverse complement strand
ATTAGTGGCATTTCCACCACCATACAAACTTGAACATTTATCGATTCCACCATCAATTCCTGCCAGTTTGTTGGTTACTCTGTTTTTTGTCTTAAGATGGCTGTTCTTTTTATGTTTAAAATAATAAAATCATCTGTTTAAAGTATGCATAGCTGATAGTTGCACTCAGCATTAGAGATAAAGACGCCCAAATAAAACGACTTGGAGCACTGGTACCATCACGCATACCTATCAAGTCAAATTCATAACGAGCCCACAAACCGAAAATTGACAATAAAGGTAATCCAAGACATGTAGCAATTATCGCCCCACTACTCATTCCCTCAATACCTTCTGCCCAGCCAAGAAACCAAAACAACAAATAGCCCAGATATAAAGTTAAATTAATATAGGCCCAAGCATAAACAAAATTTACAGCCCATACTTTTACCGGATCATTCACATGGCTGCCCTTTAGGAATTTCAGAAGCCTCAGCTTGGCCAACAATATCTATTCCCGAAATAAGGTTTCCTGTTATTGCCCCAACAATAGAGCCAACTACTGACCCACCCCCACTACCTGTTACTGTCGCAGACACTACTTGAGCTCCTCCGAATCCCATACCACCCAGCGTACCTGTTACGCCTCCAATTAATGCCCCCCTAGCAATAGCACCTATATCTCCACCGCTACTTATGCCACTAGATACAGCACCTACAACAGCTCCAACAACTCCTGTAAATATGAAAACAGGAAGAGTACCCTCGGGATCAATCAAATTAACCGGATCCCCCAACACATACCCATACAGGTTACTATCCCCACCCCGGAACCTAATCGGATCCTTTGCGGTCCACCGTCCTATCAGTGGATCATAATCCCGCGCCCCAAACCGAGTCAATCCAGTATGCTGGTCATAGATCCCACCGGCAAAACCAAATGGCTGAAAACCAGGATTAGTGTCATTGGTAATATTACCAAACTCGTCATAGTCTACTCTTTGGGTAACGGCACCATTTGCAGTATCAATAACCAATCTTGGACTCCCCAGGTGATCCGAGATAATCCGATAGGTCACGCCGCCTTTAACCATATAGTCCGGCACGTTGCCTTTTGAGCCGTATATAAATCTTGCGACGATTACCCCAGTACCATCAAGCTCTGCCACAGGGTTGTGCTGATCCTGATAAAGAAAACCCTGCGTCAGGGTACCGTTAACCTGTTTTCCAATCCTGCGGTCATTGCCATCGATGATGTAGTCGATGGTGATGCCACCAGGTAAAACGACCTGCATCAGGTTACCCAACACATCGTAGTCATAGGCAGTGGTGACACCACTCTCGGTCTTGGAGGTCAGCTCGCCATTGGTGGTGTAGTTGTATGTTGTTCCGTTATAGCTAATGAGTCGGTCCTGTTCATCATAGCTGGCGTTAATGGTACCGGTACTGGTTGATCCACCGATCCGATTACCATTAGTGTCGTATACATAGTTTGCGACGAGACTGCTGTCCTGCTCAACATCGGTGAGACGACCCGCAAGATCGTAGTAATAATCGTAGGTGGTGGTGATCCCTTCGATCGTTTCGCTCTTCTGGCTGATGCGACCCAGGGCATCACGCGTGTAGCTGGTGTCATACAGCGTGGTCGTACCATCACTGGCACTGGCTGTTTGCAGTTCACCAAAGGCGTTATAGCTACGGCTGGTGGTCGTGCTACCAAGTGCTGAGCCAGTGAGTAAACCATTCTGAAGATTACGATTGAGGGTAAGACTACCAGCTTGAGTCATCAAATTATCATTATCGTACCCATAATTAATCGCATCGCCGTTAATCGACTGCTCTGTGACACGAAAGCTATTGTCGTAGCCATGGCTAACGCTTCCGCTGATGGTGCCACTCCAGATTTCACTGAGCGGTAGGAAGCCATCATAGGTGTAGCTGAGCGTTTCTCCACCCGGCGCGGTGAGCTGGTTCAACTGACCACTGGTCACATCATAACCGTAGCTGGTGATGCCACGCGCTGTCGTCATGCTATCCAGTTTTCCAGTGCTGCTGCCATAAGCAAAGTCGATCAGCTGCCCGTCGGGACGGGTGATCCCCGTCAACTGTTTGTCGAGGTTGTAATCGTACTGAGTGACGTCGATACCCACACCGATATCGGGTGGGTTGTACTCCGCTTCTAAATCCATCGCGGTGTAGTTGAAGAGGTGAACGCTCTTGCCCGGTGGGGTGATGCTAGCGAGGTTGCCGTTGGCGTCATAGCTGTAGTCGATGAAGCGACTGTCGGGCAGGGTTTGACGGGTGACGCGACCGACGGCATCGTAGTCAAAATAAGTGCTTCGATTGAGTGAGTCGGTGATGCTGCCGAGGAAGCCTGCACTATCGTAACTCAAGAGGCTTTGACGCAGTTCAAGGCCGCTGCCCTGGGTGATGGTATCGAGGCGGCCACGCAGGTCATAGCCGTAGTCGATGGGCTCGATACCGCTGATCTGAGACTGCACTACATGCCCTTTCGCATCCAATGTTGTGCTAGCGATACGTCCTGCCGGGCTGGTCACTGTCCAGCTGCGCGCGGCGCTGTTGTAATGATTTACCGTGGTGCGGCCGTTGATGCTGGTGCTGTGGGTGAGGCTGGTGTGGCTCAACAGGTCGACGGAATCTGATAACGTCGCCTGTCGGCTCGCCGTGATCGTACTGCTTAAACCTGCAGGCGTGGTAACCGTAGTGGATTCGGGAACAGGACTCTGCATGCTAAAGCGGGAATCCGGGCCTTCAATAACAGTGCTCACTGTACCATTAGCGGAGGTGCTGGTAGTGACAGCCTTGTTAAAATCCGTCACTGTGACACTGCCATCGGGCGCGGTATTGGTATGCCGACGGATGCCACCTGGCAGTCGTTCAGTCTGAAAGGTACTGACACGATTTTCGCCGCTAGTCATTTCAACCGCATAACCATTCGCAGTCTCAAGACGATTGAGTACCCAGCCACCACCAATGGCGTTATCATCCTGCCGCAAGCGGCCATCCGCCTCAAAGGTGTAGTCGGCACGATTGCCGTTGCGGTCAGTAAAAGCGCTCATGAGGCCATCAACACTATATTCCATCTGCCAGGCATCATTGGCAGGATCCGTTACCGTGGCTAGATAACCACCGGTATCCAGGCTTAAGCTGGTGCGCTGTCCATCGGGCGCAACGATGGCGGTGGGGATCTCGCCACTGCGTTCGATGTGGGTGATATTGCCATCGACATCTTCAATCTCACTAAGCAGGCCTGCGCTGTCATAGCGGAACTGGTAGATTACCGCAGCAGTGACAGTATCCAGAGTACGCAGGTGGCGACCGTTGAGGTTGAAGTGGAACAATCGATTGCCACTGGTATCGGGAATCAGATATTCATTACTGCCCACACCTGGCAATGCCGTTTCAATCCGGCGGATGCGGAAATTATAACCATCCGCAATGTAGAGGCTGCCGTCGGGGCCAAGGGCAACATTCCAGGGGGCGTTCAATTCAGCCTGATCAGCGGGGCCACCATCGCCGGAAAAGATCGGTGATCCCGTGCCGGCGATGGTGCTAATAATGCCATCTGGGGCAACGCGGCGGATGCGGTGATTAGCTGTATCCGCAATGTAGAGGCTACCATCGGGACCGACGGCAACACCGCGAGGAAAATTCAATTGAGCTTGATCAGCAGGGCCTCCATCGTCGGAAAAACCCTGCCCTCCCGTGCCTGCCACGGTGGTGATGATGCCGTCCGGGGTGATGCGGCGGATGCGGTTATTATTAACCTCCGCAAAGTAGAGGCTGCCACCAGGGCCGAGGGCAATACTACTGGGGAAGAACAATTTCGCCTGATCAGCAGGGCCACCATCACCGGAAAAACCCTGTATTCCCGTACCGGCGATGGTACTAATGAGGCCGTCTGGGGCAACGCGGCGAATGCGGCTATTACTAGCATCCGCAATGTAGAGGCTGCCATCGGGGCTGAGGGCAATGCCAGTGGGATTGTTCAATCGAGCCTGGTCAGCGGGGCCACCATCGCCGGAAAAGCCCTGTATTCCCGTACCGACCACAGTATTAATGATACCATCCGGGGCAACGCGACGGATGCGGTTATTGCCAGCATCCGCAATGTAGAGGCTGCCATCAGGGCCGAGGGCAACACCGGAGAGGAAGAGGAATTCTGCCTGGTCAGCAGGCCCACCATCACCGGAAAAGCCTCCCGAGCTCACTCTGCCCGCCACCGTAGTAATGAGGCCATCTGGGGCAACGCGGCGGATGAGATGATTTCCATCCGCAATGTAGAGGCTGCCATCAGGGCCGAGGGCAACATCGCCAGCGAAAGACAATCGTGCCTCGTCAGCGGGGCCGCCATCGCCGGAAAAGCCCGACGTGCTCGTACCCGCCACGGTGGTCATAATTTGATTGATGTCCTGCGCGGCTCGTACCGAACCATCTCCCCGGTAGAGTGTTTTTAATGTTGCGTCATAGGCATGGTGACTATCCACTCCCCAGCGCCCTAAGGCGCTGTTTGCCAGGTTAGGAGCTGCGCCAATGCCAGCGAGGGGCTGTCGCCATTGCTGACGAGAGCGCATAATCGGATTGCCCCGGCTACCGACAAAGGCCGCACCACCACTGGTGGCTTGACCAAAAGACCCACTGCCCTCAGTACCAGCCCTGAAATAGAAAAGCTGATAACGATAATCGAGCGTGATTGTCGCATTTTGTCGCTGCATCGGCCGACCGTAGGCATCCTTGCCATCCCAAACAAAGGTGTGGGTCTGGTTAGGCATGGCAGGAAATGACTGCCGGTACTGCTGGCCTGCAATATCGATGGTGAGTTCAATCGCCTGCAGGCTGTCCGGCACGGTATCACCAGACAGTGGAATGGTCAGTGTGCGGCCAGGCTGATAGCCGGGCATCCGTTCACTCTGGTAATACAAACTAAAGGGGGTGCCAGTAACCGGCAGTTTTTCGCCCAGTGACTGACTCTGCGGCTGAATGATACAGCCCTCCACGCAATCTTCATCACCATCCGGCGGCGTCCCTTCTGGTGTCGGTGATGGCGGTGGAGCCGCATCTGGTGGCGGTCCCCAGGGCCAATTTAAGTCCCACGGGGTAAAGTGGGTGATGGGTGTCCGCCAAAGGCTTTTGCCTACCGCATAGAGGCCTGCAAGTCGGATACGCTCGTCATCGGTAATACCGTGCGCGGCGAGCTGGGCTGCATCGGCGGCAGTGCCGCTGCCATCGACATCCAGATCAACCATGCCTGCCGTGATGGCTAAAATACCGACGATACGACCATTGTCGGAGGGTATCCAGGCGACCTTTTCGCGGTCATACCAACCGGCGGGGACGATCTCGCCGACGGGGAAGTCGAGGAAATTATCGACATAGAACGGTACCGGTTGACTAAAATCCACTCGCGTCGCCCCGGCAGTGATCGCTTCATCGACGGAGAGTTCAACCGCATAGGTATAGGCACTGGTGGGCGGCAGTTCGCCCGGCATGGCGGCGGGACCACTGTCTCCCACGGTGTATTCGGTGGCACGGACATTAACGGTCGTGAGCGGTTGGGTCGTGCCATCCGGTAGCGTCATTGTGGCACTGGAGCCCTGCGGGAAAAGCAACGTTGCCTGGCGGGTGCCGTCGATATCGGTGACAGGATTGCCCTGGGCAACCTGAAAGGGCTGAGTGGTATCGGTGAGATCAACCGTCGTCACTTGCGTGTCGAGCGCTATCATCACCACCTCATCAACGATAATGTAGTCGTTCCACGGGGTGTTGATCTGGCGCTGTACAGGCAGGTAGCCCTCTTTGGTATAATTAACCGTCAGTACCCCACCGCCATTGACCGCCATATCAAACATGCCGTCGCTGCGGCTCAGGGTTTCTCCAAACTCATCGTGTTGATGCATGGTAATGCTGACACCACTCAATGGCAGGCTATCGCGATCCATGACTCTGCCGCGCACAACTGCTACACGACGTGCCTCAATCGTTCCAGGCGCAACCCCCGTCTGAATGGGGTCTACCCCCGTATAGAGGAATGCCGTAGCATCATGCAGTGCCGTAACAATTGTCGGGGCAAGGGCAGGCGCAACCGTTGCAGGATCGGGTGGTAATGGCACGCTGCCAGAGTCTGATGCGACAACCAGAAGATATGACTGCATCGCCTCTGCTCCAGACTGATCCACTACCCTTACTACCATGCTATGACTGCCAACATCCCCCGCAGTAGGCACCCACTGAATCAACCCACTCACACTGTCGATCGACATGCCAATTGGGGCAGTGGTGAGCGAGTAGCTCAGGTTGTCACCCACATCGGGGTCTGTCGCATCAACGTCATAGCTATAGAGGCTATTTTCAGTGGCCAGTGTCTTTGGTGTTGTGATAAGCGATGGTGCTTGATTGAGGGTAACGGTGACATTGATTGAATCACTGCCACTGTTATCGGCGATATCAAGCGCAGTTGCGGTGATGGTGTGACTGCCATCACTCAGCGGGAGGGTGCCACTAAAGCTGCCGTCTGGTGCGAGCGTGAATACGACGCCGTTGAGCAGCAGTGAGGTGATTACATTGCTGTCCGTGACGGTACCACTGACCGTCACCGGTGTTGTGGTCAGCTGTGCCCCTGTGAGTGGTGAATCGATCGAGACGAGAGGGGCTGTTTTATCGAGATTAACGGTGACAGGGGTAGTCGTACTATTCCCCGCGATATCAGTCGCAGTTCCGCTAATACTCTGCGCGATGCCGTCGCTGCTGACGGTTGTGACTACCGGACAGTCGGCTATGCCACTACCCACATCAGCGCAATCGAAGGTCACGGTGACATCACTGTTATGCCAGCCCGCGGCATTGGCAAGTGGTGTGGTGGTTGTATTAATCACGGGAGCGGTGTGATCGATGTTAAGGGTCGCGGTAGTGGTGTTAGCACCGCCATCGACATTGGTCACGGTACCGGTGACCGTTTGAGCTCCCCCTTCGCTGGTGAGGGTTTGCGGTGAGGTGCAGCTCGCGACTGTTGATGCGGGGGCGGTGCAGGCAAATGAGACGGTGGGGCTGCTGTTATGCCACCCTGCACTATTCGGTAGCGGTGTAACCGATGCGTGGATCGTGGGTTGGTTGGAACCATCTTTGATATTGACGTCGTCGATGGTCCAGAGGCGAGCGCCATTGACGGTCTCAGTATTGTACTGTTTAAAACGAATGCGGATCGCTTTGCCGCGCCAGGCTTCGAGTGAGATGAGCGCTTCGGTATGGGTCGCCTGGTTATCTTCAATCTGGTATTTCTTGAGCAGTGCCCATGTTTCGCTACCCTGCTCCTGTATCTCAACCTTCATTGCATCGTAGCTATGTAACAAGTTCAGTTGATAGTGGTAACTGAGTTCCGGCTGACCACCGATGGCGGGGATGGTGACATAGCCACGCAGAGTGGCGTATTGATCTTCGTAGTAGCCAAACTGGTCTATTTCAGCGGGGTTATTATCAAGGTGGTTCAGTGGGCTATTTGAGTGCCAATTATCATGGTTGCTGGTGACGGCCCAGGTGCCCTGAAGATTCCAGTCGGGGATGCCATTGATGTCGTTACTCGGGTCATTATCGCTGGCATCATCGTGTTGTGAGGTGGCGGATTCGAAGTCGTTGAAGTAGGGGTAGTCATAATCTTCCGGCTGAAACTCACCAATCAAAAGGTCGTCGATGGTGAAACTGCGCGGGCCAATGTCGTAACTATTGTACTGTTTAAAGCGAATACGAATCGCCTGGCCACGCCAGGCATCGAGTGACAGTACTTCTTCGGCAGCGGTTGCCTGGTTATGGACGGCTTTGTATTTTTTCAGCACTGTCCATGTCTCGCTACCCAGCACCTGTATCTCGACCTTCATCTCATCGTAGCCCAAAAGTGCTAGCTGGTAGTGGTAACTGAGCACGGGTTGGCCGCCCGTGGCGGGGATCGTCACATAGCCGCGCAGCGTGGCGTATTGATCTTCCAGGTAGCCTGCGAGGTCCATTTCATCGGGGTTGTTATCGAGCTGGCTGAGGCCGTTAAAGGCGGGTCTGCCTGGATGGTTGGTGGTGACGGCCCAGGCCCCCTGTCGGTTCCAGTCGGGGATGCCGTTGAGGTCGTTGCTGGGGTCGTTGTCGCTGGCGTCATCGTGTTGTGAGGTGGGGGATTCAAAGTCGTTGAAATAGGGGTAATCGTAGTCATCCACCTGAAGTTCACCGATGAAGAGATCATCGACGACAAAGAGGCGTTGTCCACTCTCACTATTGTTGTATTGCGTGAAGCGAATGCGGATCTCTTTACCGCGATAGCTCGCCAGTGACAGTGTCTCTTGTGCATAGCTGGTTTGATTGTGCTCAAAGGCATAATAATCCAGCACGCCCCAGTTCTCACTGCCGAGTTCCTGCACTTCGACAAACACACGGTCATAAATCGATGGCAACGCGAGTTTGTAGGCGAAATGGAGGACGGGCATTCCACCCACTAATGGGATGGCGACAAAACCCTTCATGGAGGCCGTCTGGCCAGTATTATAGTTGGCCAGGTCAATCTCGTTGGGGTTGTTATCGAGATGGTTGAGGCCGCTGAGGGAACTCCATGCGTTGTGGGTAGTGCTGACCTGCCATACCCCTTGCAGGTCCCAGTCGGCAATGCCATTAATATCATTGGCGGGGTCACTGTCCGTGCCGTCATCATGCACCGAGGTCGGTGACTCAAAGTCGTTCAAGTAGGGATAATCGTAATCATCTGCCGCATAGGCTACCGCCGTTAACGGCAAACAGAGCAATGCAAACAACCCAGCAAGCCCTTGTGTCAGATTTAATCGACGACTCATAAAGCGCATACCCTCAGAATTAACCGCTAAACCTTCTCTGAGTCCGTCCATGGATCTTGCAGGTAGGAGGAAATATAATTAGTTCTTATAATTAGCCACAGATAACCAGCGGATACTACCTGTAAAATTTTACAATTCCTTTCTTGTTCATCGGCTTTAAGGGATCCAGAAAAGGGAGCGGAGGGATTAATTTTTTAACCAACTAAACAACTGATCACTTTTAAATTCCCCCGTGCCCTTTTGATGTGATACAAAGCAATAACAACAGAAAAACAGATGCTTATATTGCATCGATAATTATATACGTTAGAATCAAAAACGCGCTTAACGGATTAAGGTCGGCTCATACTTCTTGTTTTGAGGTCGATATCTCACACGACATTCCTTATTTTAACAGGGGTCAATATGGGAAAGCTTTTCGAGGGACTGGAACAGATTGAAGCGGTGCGTGAGCACTTGTCTGGCGACAGCTTTATGTCCGGCCTGTTTCTGGGCCGACCTGACTTTGAACTACTGCTACCACCCGATGAACCGCCCGAAGAGAAAGCCGCAGGCCTCGCCTACTGCGAGAAAATCGAAGCCTTCCTGAAAGAGCACGTTGATCCCGACGAAATCGAACGTACCGCTAAAATCCCCGAGCATGTTTTAAAAGGACTACTGGACATCGGTGCCTTCGGCATGAAGATTCCGAAGAAATATGGTGGTCTCGGCTTTTCTCACACAAACTACGGCCGCGTACTGACCGTCATCGCCAGCTGGAACAACATCCTCTCACTGACCGTTGCGGTGCCGCAGTCGATCGGCATCGGCATGCCGATTCTGATGTACGGCAACGAGGCGCAAAAAGAGAAATATCTGCCGCTGGTCGCACGCAAAGAGATCACCGCCTTTGCACTGACCGAACCGGAGACCGGTTCCGATGCTGCCAATGTGCAGACCGAAGCCGTGATCGATGGCGATCCCGATGATGATAACGCGCACTTCACCGTTAATGGCGAAAAGCTGTGGTGCACCAATAGCCCGATTGCACGCTACATCACCCTTATCGCACGTGTGCCCGCTCGCAAGCAGGTTGACGACATGGGCAATACCAGCTGGGTGCCCACCAAAAAAGGGGCACCGTTTGACGACCGCATCCACACCGCCTTTATCCTCGACATGCAAACCCCTGGCGTTACCGTTAAACAGCGCTGCCAGTTTGAGGGCTGTCGCGGCATCGAAAATGGCCACCTCACTTTTGAAGAGGTGAAGATTCCGGCCGGTAACGTGATTGGTGAACTCGGCAAAGGGTTAAAGTACGCCCTCTCGATTCTCAATCTGGGCCGCGCGATTAGTGTGCCAGCGATCTGTCTCGGCATGGCAAAACAGGCGTGGCAACCAACACTCGACCGCGCCAATTCCCGCATCACCTTTGGCCAACCACTCGGCGCGCGCCAGACACAGCAGATACGCATCGGTGAGATGGCCACCAATCTATTTGCAATGGAGGCGATGTGCGAACGCGTGTGGCAGATGGCGGATCATAAAAATTATGACATCCGCATTGAAGCGGCGATCACCAAGATTTTCACCTCTGAACAGTCGCTGCAATTTCTCAATGATGCACAGGTGATCTTTGGTGGTGCAGGCTATGAAACTGCCGATTCCAAACGCTTCCGCGGTCAGCCCGCTTTCGGCATGGAACAACTGGTGCGAGATGCGACCATGTACCGCATCGGCGAAGGGGCAACCGATATCCTGCGCCCCTATGTCGCGCGTGAAGGACTCAACCATCACCTGGAGCAGATCAAACCGCTGTTCGATGAAAAGAGCGGTTTCAAAGTGCGCAGCAAACGTATCTTCAAGCTCCTCACAAAATACCCCGGCTGGTATCTATCGCAATGGAAGCCATGCATGGTGCCCAACAACCCCGCCTTCAGCGCGCCACGTGTGGATGAAAAACTCGGCTATATTGAACGCACCAGCCGCAAGCTAGCGCGTCACATATTTTATGCGATGCTAATCTGTCGTGAATCGATGCGCGATGATCAGGGGCGACAAAATCGCATCGAACAAGTCGGTGAAGAGCTCTTTACCATTGCGATGGCAACGCTGCACGCCGAAACAGTCAATCGACCCTATGCGCGCGAACTCTCTAACGAGTTTTATCGCGCCAGTCGCAAGCGTATTAAGCTGCTACTCAAAGGGATGCTCTGCAATGACGACGAGACACGCGCCCGCATTGGGCAAAATGGGATAAAAGGCGAATATTATGATCTCAGCAGTGGCATCATCCAGCGCAGCCTTGATGACTATCCTAAAACCCCTTATAAAGAAAACGACAAGTCTTGAATAAGTGATTATTTTGATTGCTTAAAACCGGCGATCAAAACGGCTGCCAGCTATCAATAAGCGACACATCTGGCCGATATAGTTATGACGTGTATGATTTTACTCATAATTTTAAAACGTCAATTTTTAGACTTCAGGATTGAAGTAGACATTTAAAGCAGGTTCATTCTTTAACGCAGGGAAAGCAGACGATGAATCCAGTGATCGCCAAACAAGACAGTCTAAACCGACGCGTTTGCAAGCAATCACCAACAGCATAAATTAAGCGACCTTCGACGGATGGCGGCCAGTTATTTGGCCAAAGGAGCCAACATGACGAATGAAGAGAAAAAGTGCATTGCCAAGTTTGAAATCCACTACACCCAGCTGCTTAATCAGGCTGGGAAACTAGTCGGTCCGCTGCCTGAATTTGCGGCATCATCTGATGCTCTGCTCGCACTCTACCGCACCATGGTGCAGACACGTACCTTTGATACCAAGGCGATCGCACTACAACGTACCGGCAAAATGGGCACCTACTCTTCATCATTAGGCCAGGAGGCAGTGGCGACCGGCATCGGCAGTGCAATGCGTTTTGAAGATGTGTTGCTACCCACCTATCGCGAATACGGCGCGCAGTTTCAACGCAAAGTCGCGATGAGTGAAATCCTACGTTACTGGGGTGGCGACGAACGCGGCATGTCCTATGCTGAGCAACCGCACGACATGCCGATCACCGTGCCTATCGCAACCCATATACCGCAATGCGCCGGTATCGCCTATGCGATGAAGCTACGTAAAGAGCCACGTGTTGCCATCAGCGTACTCGGCGATGGCGCTACCTCCAAAGGTGATTTTTACGAAGGGATTAATGTCGCCGGTGCGTGGCAACTACCAATGGTGGTCGTCGTCACCAATAATCATTGGGCAATCTCCGTTCCGCGCGAAGTACAAACTCATGCACAGACACTGGCACAAAAGGCAATTGCTGCCGGTATCCCCGGTGAGCAGGTCGACGGTAACGATGTGATTGCTATGCGCCACGTGATGTCGAATGCGATTGAAAAGGCACGCAGTGGCGGCGGCCCCACGCTAGTCGAGGCGATGACCTATCGCATGCATGACCACACTACCGCTGATGATGCGAGTCGTTATCGTGAACAGGCCATCGTCGATGAGCACAAACTACTCGACCCCATCGATCGGTTGCGTAAATACCTCATCGCCCACCACGACTGGGATGATGCAAAAGAACAGGTGCTACATGAAGCGTGTGCAGCTGAAGTCGAAGAAGCCGTAAACAGTTACCTCGCTACCCCACCCGCGCCACCTGAAACAATGTTTGATCATCTCTACGAAACCCTGCCCGATGCGCTTCAATCGCAACGCGATGAAGTCGAGCAGCTGGGCAAGCTGAAAAAAGGAGGTGATCACAATGGCTGAGATTACCATCATTGAAGCAGTTAACCTTGCGATGGCACGCGCGCTCGAAAACAATCCTGACGTCGTCGTCTTTGGCGAAGATGTCGGCGTCAATGGCGGCGTGTTTCGAGCCACTGAAGGATTGCAGAAACGCTACGGTGCAGACCGGGTACTCGACACCCCACTCGCCGAAACATTGATCGCTGGCATGGCAATCGGTATGGCATCACAGGGATTACGCCCTGTTGCTGAAATCCAGTTTATGGGCTTTATCTACCCCACCATTGAACAGATGATCTGTCACGCCACCCGTCTACGTAATCGCACCCGCGGGCGCATCACCTGTCCGATGGTGTTGCGCGCCCCATACGGCGGCGGCATCCACGCACCGGAACACCACTCTGAAAGTACTGAGGCGATCTTCGCTCATATGCCCGGGCTGCGGGTTGTGATCCCCTCTTCCCCACTGCGTGCCTATGGACTGTTACTGTCGGCAATTCAAGATCCCGACCCAGTCGTCTTCCTTGAACCCAAACGCATCTACCGCATGATGAAACAGGAAGTGCCGGACGACGGTGAAGCACTGCCGCTAGATGTCTGCTTTCAATTGCATGATGGCTCGGATGTCACACTGGTGACATGGGGGGCAATGACACACGAGACACTGCAGGCAGCCGAGCAACTCGAAGCCGAAGGGATCAGCTGCGATGTGATTGACGTTGCCACCATCAAGCCACTCGACATGGTGACGATTCTAAACTCTGTTGCCAAAACCGGTCGCTGCGTGATCGTTCATGAAGCAGCGCGCACCTGTGGTGTGGGCGCTGAGATTGCGGCACAACTGGCGGAGCACGGCCTGTTAAGCCTGTTTGCACCGGTGCTACGTGTCACCGGCTACGACACCATCATGCCGATGTTTAAACTGGAAAATGATTACATGCCATCAACCGAGCGCATTATCACTGCGGTGAAAAAGACACTGGAGGAAGCATGAACATCTTCAAGCTACCCGATCTGGGTGAAGGGTTACAGGAAGCAGAAATCGTTGAATGGCATGTCAAAGAAGGCGATGAAGTTAAAGTCGACCAGCCGCTACTTTCGGTTGAGACTGCCAAGGCGATTGTCGATGTGCCTTCACCACACACCGGTCGCATTCATAAACTCTATGTTGGCGTTGGCGACATCCCACAGGTCGGCGATCCACTGGTGGAATTCGAACTAGCCAACGGTGATAAAGAGAGCGCCCCTGCCCCGCAGGACCAGGGCACCGTGGTTGGTGAAATGGAAAGTGGCAAAGGGGTGATCAAAGAAGCCCCCACTGCCGTCGGAGGTGCTAGTGGCAAGAGTGGTAGCGGTGGCAATATCAAAGTGACACCGGCTGTGCGCGCACTTGCGTCACGCATGAAGGTTGATCTATCAGTTGTAACACCCTCTGGTAAAGCAGGGGTGATTACCGCCGCCGATGTACAACGAGTCGCCAAAATTCTAGAAGATGCTGGACCAATGGAACCGCTACGTGGCGTACGCCGCGCGATGGCCCACATCATGACGCAGGCACATGCAGAGGTCGCTGACGTCACCATCTGTGATGATGCCGATATCGATAACTGGCAGTCTGGAGCAGACACAACGTTACGACTCATCCGCGCCATTGCCGTTGCCTGCAAGGCAGAGCCATCACTGAATGCCTGGTATGACGGTCACGCTGTTGGCCGTCGCCTACGTGACAAGGTTGACCTCGGCATCGCGGTCGATACCGAAGAGGGCTTGTTTGTGCCAGTACTTAGAGATATTGTCGAGCGAGCGCCCGATGACCTACGCAGCGCACTTAATCAGGTAAAAGAGGATGTCAAAGCGCGCACCATTCCCGCTGAAGAGATGCGCGGTTACACCTTCACCCTTTCTAACTTTGGTGCCTTTGGCGGCCGTTATGCCGATCCAATTGTCGTACCGCCTACGGTTGCCATCCTCGGCGCAGGACGTGTGCGGGATGAAGTGGTCGCCGTCGATAAACAGGCGGTGGTGCATACCATGTTGCCACTGTCACTCACAGTTGATCATCGCTGCGTGACAGGTGGCGAGGCGGCACGTTTTCTCGCAGCTGTCATCAAAGACCTCAATAAGGCTGAATAACAAACGAGCGAATAAGATGACTGCCAAAAACTCTGCTGGTCAGCGCCTACGTGATGCACTCGATGCAGAGCAACCATTGCAGATGGTCGGCACCATCAACGCCTACTGCGCCATGCTTGCCGAACAGGCGGGTTTTAAGGCCATCTATCTCTCTGGCGCAGGGGTCGCCAACGCCTCATACGGTCTACCAGACCTCGGCATCACCACCCTTGATAACGTGATTGAAGATGTACGACGCATTACCTCAGCCACCGAACTGCCACTGTTGATTGATGTCGATACCGGTTTCGATAACATCACTGAAACCGTTGAACGTCTGATTGCCGCGGGTGCTGCCGGTATTCATATCGAAGACCAGGTCAGTAACAAACGCTGTGGCCATCGCCCCAATAAACAACTGGTCTCAATGGTTGAGATGATGTCACGCATTGATCAAGCGGTTGCCGCTCGTGATAGTGCAGATACTAAATTTGTCATCATGGCGCGTACCGATGCCTTTGCCGCAGAAGGTGAAGCCGAGTCACTGCAACGGATGCAACGCTATGTTGATGCCGGTGCCGACATGCTCTTTCCTGAAGCGCTCACCGAGCTAGCACAATATCAACGCATAGTTGATTCGACTAATGTTCCCGTACTGGCCAACATCACCGAATTTGGCAAGACACCACTCTTCACTGTTGACGAATTAAAGTCGGCTGATGTTTCAATTGCACTCTATCCTCTGAGTACCTTTCGTATGATGAGCGCAGCAGCGTGGCAAGGTTACAACGCCATCCGCAATGACGGCAGTCAGCAGGCCGTAATCGATCAAATGCAGACACGCGACGAACTCTACCAACATCTCGACTATTACCGTTATGAAGCTGAATTCGACAAGGAGAGCGATGATGACAGCGGAAAACAATAAAGGACTCGCGGGTGTCTCTGCAGGCAAGACCGCCATCTCAACGGTTGAAGCGAGTGGCGATGGGCTCTTTTATCGCGGATACGACATACAGGACCTTGCCAGCAAGTCCAGCTTTGAGGCCGTTGCCTACCTGTTGATCTACGGTGAACTGCCAACGACGACAACACTTAATCAATACCGGGAGAAACTCCAATCGCTGCGCTCACTGCCTGATGAACTAAAAAACATCCTTGAGCAACTACCAGCTAATGCCAATCCGATGGATGTACTGCGCACAAGCTGCTCTGCACTTGGCTGCATCGAAGCAGAAAACAATCCAAAGCAACAAGCCGATATCGCCGACCGTTTAATGGCCTCGTTTGCATCGATGCTGCTCTATTGGTATCACTTCCACCAAAACGGAAAACGCATCGATACACTGACAGATGATGCCACTATCGCAGAACACTTTCTTCATCTACTGCATGGCAAGCCCCCCAATGAACTTCACTGCCAAGCGCTCGATGCGTCACTAATACTCTACGCAGAACATGAATTCAACGCCTCTACCTTTTCTGCACGTGTGACGACCGCAACGCTTTCCGATTTCTACTCTGCCATCACCAGCGCCATCGGTACACTACGCGGCCCACTACATGGCGGTGCCAATGAAGCGGCGATGGATTTGATCTCGCAATTCAAAACCCCCGATGACGCCGAGTCAGGTCTACTTAAGATGCTGTCAGAAAAGCAGTTGATCATGGGCTTCGGTCATCGTGTCTATCAACATTGCGATCCACGCTCGCCCGTGATCAAACAGTGGTCACAGAAACTTTCCGAGGCGTCTGGTGATATGTCGCTATTTGAAATATCGCAATGCATCGAACAGGTGATGAAACACGAAAAAAAGATGTTCCCTAATCTCGACTTTTACAGTGCCTCGGCCTATCACCTATGCGGCATTCCAAAACGCTTCTTCACACCACTGTTTGTGATTGCACGCACCAGTGGCTGGGCGGCACATATCATTGAACAGCGCGCAGACAACCGCTTGATCCGACCAACTGCTGAGTACATCGGCCCCGCTGTTCGGGAGCTTCCTGACAATGAGTGATGTTGTTGGAAACGGTGATAACAACCGACCAGCCCCGCCCGATCAATTATTAGTCGATATCGCAGACTATGTCTGCAATTACACTAACCCTGGTGACGAAGCCATTGAAACTGCGCGTTATGCGCTTTTCGATGCTCTCAGCTGCGGTATTCTCGCATTGCAGACAGATGAATGCCAACAACGCCTCGGCCCGGTTGTACCCGGTGCGACACTACACAATGGTGTACCAGTTCCCGGTACAGATTATCAACTCGACCCGATACAGGCGGCCTTTAACATCGGTACCCTTGTTCGCTGGCTAGATTACAACGACACCTGGCTGGCTGCAGAATGGGGACACCCCTCTGATAATTTAGGCGCTATTCTCGCCTGTGCGGACTACCGTAACCGACATTTGAACGCTACCCTGCCAGCGCTTACGATGAGTGATGTTATCAATGCCATGATACAGTCGTATGAAATACAGGGAGTGATCGCACTTGAGAATAGTTTTAATCGCCTCGGTATCGACCACGTTATTCTGGTTAAGATTGCATCCACTGCGGTAGCCACGAAACTACTCGGGGGTAATCGAACGATGATCATCAACGCCCTCTCCAATGCATGGATTGATGGCGGTACCCTGCGCAGTTATCGCCACGCGCCCAACACCGGCTGGCGGAAATCATGGGCTGCGGGTGATGCCACCTCACGCGCGGTACGTCATGCATTGATGGCGATCAATGGTGAGATGGGCTATCCCAATACTCTCTCCACAGCACAGTGGGGATTCCAGGATGTCAGCTTCAATCAGCAACCGCTAACCGTCAAGCGTGACTATGGTTGTTATGTCATGAAAAACATCCTCTTCAAGGTCACCTATCCTGTTGAATTCCATGCCCAGACAGCGGTAGAGTGCGCCGTGGAGCTGCACAAAAAAATTGGCACACAGCTTGAGCACATCAACCACATTGAGCTACACACTCAGAATGCAGCCATGCGCATCATCAATAAAACAGGCCCGCTGCATAATCATGCAGATCGAGATCACTCACTGCAATACGCAGTCGCCATCGCACTGCTCTTTGGTACATTAGAGAGTCACCACTACAGCGATGACGTCGCCGCCGATCCTCGCATCGATCAACTTCGAAACAAGATGAAAGCGATCG